>Ga0210384_10001142_pt1 | contig 37330 bp, 41 predicted proteins | sample IncBWH2MmetaG_FD_160574 | JGI IMG/M metagenome (GOLD analysis project Ga0210384, IMG submission 160574) | Forest soil microbial communities from Barre Woods Harvard Forest LTER site, Petersham, Massachusetts, United States - Inc-BW-H-2-M | ecosystem: Environmental > Terrestrial > Soil >...
CGTTCCCGCGGAATGTCAGGCGCCTCTGGGTAAAACTTTACGCCAGTTGTTTGCCTTCGCGTGTCCCTCCTATCCTTGCAGCGGTTTCCCTGAGCCGACTGGGGCGTTAACCACCCACCGGCCACTGGGCTCTAGGAACTCAAGTCCGATGACAAACCCTTCGCGGTGCGGCCGGCAGTAGGCCACGCGCGCCAGCGTACGGAAATCGCCGGGCAGCGATTCGAAGTGCAGCGTTTCGTTGTGCCGCCAGCGGCGCACGCTGGGGACCCGCGCCCCGCGTGAACTGACGTCCTCCGTAAACGTCGTCTCCATATGGGAGGCGGATTGGAGCCCGGAAATATGAACTGCCACCGTCATCGGAATCCTTTTTTCGAGTCGCTCAATAGCAAATGATTGCCGCATCGTTTCCCTCAGTCATCCGTCGTGCTCTCCGCTGCGGCGGACTGGCACCCGGTTTTCTTTACAAACAGGCCGCGATACGCGCCAGTGCCCGAATTCCGTCCGGCCGTCGTTTCATTCCGTACAGGGCCCGGTCGGCGGCATCAAACAGCGAGTCAATCGTTTCCCCGTCCCGCGGAAAAACGGCGGCGCCCACGCTCACCGTGACGTGCGGGTGTTCTCCGTCCTTGGCCAGGCGCTCGCAAATGCGCCGGCTTACCGAGGCGGCCGCTTCCTCGCCCGCTTCCGGCAACACCACGGCAAATTCATCGCCGCCATAGCGCGCCGCGGTGTCCATGGCACGGGAATGGATTCGAAGTACGCTGGCCAGGCGGCAGATGGCGCGGCTGCCAACCAGGTGCCCGTGCAGGTCATTGATCACCTTCAGACCGTCCAGGTCGAGCAACAGGACGGCAAACGGGCGGCCGGTGCGGCGGGAGCGCTGCATTTCCGTTTCCATGACATTGATCAGCGTCCGGTAGTTCGAAAGGCCGGTCAGCGAGTCCGTCACGGCGAGCAGACGGACCTGATCGAACAATCGCGCGTTGTCCAGCAGGGCCCCGCCCAGGACGATGGCATAGCTGCCTACTTTCAGGAATTGCGCTACGGTGAATGGCGCGTCGAGCAACCTCTCGGATTGCGACGCCAGGACATGGCAAGCTACGTTCATCCACAGGGCCAGGCAAAACGCGCGGTCGACCGGGGAGGCGTGACGCCGCATTCTGCGGCCAAATCCAATCGCGGCAATGGCAAATAGGACCGCCGGCAGAAGATCTCCGGGCCTGGCAAGCAGCGCTTTGGGGTGCATGGCGAGTTCCAGGGGAGACCCGAAATATGCGGCGCTGGTCATATAGGCCACCACGACGACCACAAGAAGCGCTATCGCTATCTCCCGCCCCGGGTCGCGCGAATTCGGCACACGCCGTTCCACCACAAGCGCGGCAATCAGCACCAACGCCAGCAATGTCCGGCTCACCATCCACGGCAAAGGCACGCGCATCTGACCGAAAGCGCTGGAAGCCAAAACGTCATAGAAATTGAATGTTGCGACAGTTTCGATCACCCCGGAAAGCACAAATCCGAAAGCAAGTATCAGAGTCAGACGGTCGTGCGTGCCGCGAAATCGCACCAGGGCATTCGCGGCGAACGTGAAGCAGAGCAGGCTGCCGACAATTTGCAGGTAGGAATACAATATGGGCTCAGAGGAAAAGGGAAGGTGGCGCAGCCAGGCAGCCAAAGCCAGAACCGCGACCCCGCCGGTAATCCCCAAGAGCCACCGGAGGCGCCAAGTCCAAGACCGAATTTGATTCCACACGCTCACTGCTCCCCCAGTTCAGCAGTTCCATGGGCCCCATTTCGTAGTGCATAACAAAGGGAGCAAGTTCAGAGCCTTTTTAGAAGAGATCTGCCCACTTTTGTATGCTGTTGAAAATACATGACTTGAATGTTGGGCGCGTGGGACGACGCTCCGAGACGGAAATACTGTTCCCTGAGAATCGGTAGAAATGTAACCGGGACTCCAACGGCATTCCCAATCCGGCACACACCAGTGCCTAATTTGACACTACCCAAACGACTGGTTTGGGGCTGGATTAGGAATTTATAATCTTGATGGTGCTGGCTTTAGCCCCGGGAACGCCGATCGCCCGATTGGCGTCGTCACAACCGCCAATCGGGAGATCGGCGTTCCCGTGCGATGTCATCATTCGTGACTCAAGTCGGACTTGGCTGGGAATAGGCGTCAAGCCTTGGGCGGTGGTGGTGGAAGTTCCCGGGCTTGCTGCTTGTCCTGGAATCCTGCTGTCTTGTGAGACCCATCGCAAAAGGGCTTATTCGCGGAGTGGCCGCAACGGCAAAGCGCCACGGCGGTCCGGCCGCCGAGGCCGTACGGCTTTCCTTCCATGTCGACGAGTTCGACTTCCCCTTCGACGCGCAAAGGGCCGTCATTGCGGACGGTGATTTTTGTTGGTGGCATTTGCGCTCCAAGCTGCCGGACTGGGCGCCCCGGCGAGGCCGCGGGTTGCGCAGGAAAGCGGAGCCCGCAAATTTCTTTTAGTATTTCGGCATCCTCGGATCGACTTCATCCGCCCAAGCCAGAACGCCGCCCTTCAAGTTCCACAGTTTCTTGAAACCCGCCGTTTGCAGGAAATGGATGGCGTCGGCCGAGCGCTTTCCGCTGCGGCAGTGCACCACCATCTCGACGGAACTGTCCAGCTCGTTCACACGGCGGGGCAGCTCCCCGAGCGGAATTAACTTCCCATTTAAGTTACAGATCTGATATTCGTGCGGCTCGCGCACGTCCAGGATGAACAGCTTTTCGCCGCGGTCCTGCCGCCTCTTTAATTCCGTCGCCGTAATTTCAGGAATACCGTCGGTCATTGCAGGGGCCTCCTCACCTCGAATTCCGCAAAATTCCTCATAATCGATCAGTTTGGTAATCGTTCGGTGCTCGCCGCACATGGGGCAATCCGGACTCCTCTTCAACTTCAATTCGCGAAAGCGCATGGCCAGGGCGTCGAACAGCAGCAGCCGTCCAACCAGCGGCTCTCCCGCGCCCAGAATCAGCTTGATGGTTTCCATGGCCTGAATCGAGCCGACGATTCCGGGAAGCACGCCCAGCACACCGCCCTCCGCGCACGATGGCACCAGTCCCGGCGGAGGCGGTTCGGGATACAAGCAGCGATAGCACGGCCCGCCCGGGTATCCGAAGACGGTCGCCTGTCCCTCGAACCGGAAAATCGAGCCATAGACATTCGGTTTGCCCAGCAGCACAGAGGCATCGTTGACCAGAAAACGCGTGGGGAAATTATCGGTGCCGTCCACAATGATGTCGTAATCGCGGAATAATTCGAGCGCATTTTCGCTGGTCAGCCGCGTTTCGTACGACACGATGTCAATCGCCGGATTGAGCGCCGAAAGGCGCGCTTTGGCGGCTTCCGACTTGGGCTTCCCAACGTCTGCCGTGGTGAACGTCACCTGGCGTTGCAGATTCGAGGAATCGACAACGTCGAAGTCCACAAGACCCAGATGTCCCACGCCCGCGGCGGCCAGATACAGTCCGAGCGGCGCCCCGAGGCCTCCCGTGCCGATGGTCAGCACGCGGGCGCGCTTCAGCTTGAGCTGACCCTCCATACCCACCTCCGGCATGATCAGGTGCCGGCTGTAGCGCTGGATTTCTTCCCTGGAAAGCTTTACTTCCTGTTGCTGCAATGTGTCAGTCGGAATTGCCACGGACGATCTCCTCTAAATTCTTAGACCTTAAAGCGTTTTGATTCTGAGACAGTTTTCGGGCAAGGCTCGGACCCCCCGGCGATAGAGGGCACAATGCTGATCGTGTCGCCATCCTTGGTGCGTGTGTTCTCCTTGTCCAAGAAACGGATGTCCTCGTCGTTCAAGTATACGTTCACAAAGCTGCGAATTTTTCCGTCATCGGTAAAAAGATGCTTGCGCAAATCGGAAAAAGTATCCGTCAGGCTGCCGAGCGCCTCGCCCACCGTAGCCGCGCCGCACTCAATGCTGGACTGCTTTCCGGTAAATTGGCGAAGCGGCGTCGGAATCATAACCTTTACGGCCATACGGTCTGTTCCTCCTTGCTGGACTCAATCGGCGGCACACGGACCGCGATAAACATATCCTGAGAAGCGTGGAGCACGCCTGATAAGCCATTACATCGGATGCGCGGGCAGCAACTCAGGGTTCAACCGGGGAACTCAGCCCTAGTTCCCCAGTCCCGCAACCCGTTCCGGAACAACTACTTCCGGCTGAAACTTGGAGCGGTCATCCTCTAATTGCCAGGACGTCAAATCCTTGGGAACGCCGGCGTCCACGCTCAAAATTACGTAGCTGTACCACGGCCAGGCATGCTCGCGGTCGAACTCGCTCGGCCGGGCAGGATGATCCGGATGGGAATGATACCACCCCAGCAGGTCGAGTCCACGCTCGGCTGCGGCGCGTTCGGCCGCGCGAAAATCTTCCGGCGTAATCGAAAAGCGGTTGCGGGGGGAATCCTCGCGCCGGTTGATCAGCGGAAACAGGGCGCGCACTTCCCGCCCCGCGGCGTCGTTGTCCGTTCCAAGCATCGCGCCGCAACACTCGTGCGGATAATCCTTCGCGCCGTGATCTCGGATTTCCTGTTCCAGATTTTTTGCCAGCAGTAGCATAGAGTGTCACTTTTTCTGAATAGCCAGTTTGGCAGCGCTCAAACTAAAACGCCAGCGGCTAAAGCCGCTTTGGTGCTCGGCTTAATGTCATTGCTGAACAGGCTGCGGAAAAATTCCAAAAGTGTCTATCCGAGGGTGCGGTTTGCCCGAGGAATCTGCTTTTTTCTTGGGATTGGTGAAAAAGCAGATCCTTCGCTTCGCTCGGGATGACATTAAACTACTTTTTTCCGCAGCCTCTGTAGCCGTGACCCACAAAGATACACTTGTTTCCAGCTTGCTCTTTTCTTGAATCGTCCGCAAAAAAAGATCGCTTTGTGGGTCATGCCTTTAGGCATGACATTAAGCCGTGTTCTCTTCAGGGGTTTTAACCCCTGAAGAGGGTTCCCCGCACAAACTGTCAAACTTCGTCCCAGAAGCGTTCGCTCAAATATTTTGTGCCGGAATCTGGGAAAATCGTCACGATCAGAGCATGCTGGTCCGGGCCGAGAGAAGCGGCCACACGGAAACAACCCTCGAGGGCGGCGGCGGCGCTGGGGCTCAGCAGTAATCCCTCTTCCCGCGCGGCCCGCTTGACCAGGCGATAGGCCTCTTCCGTCCCAACTTCCAGATTGGCATCGGCGAGAGTCGCGTCATAAATCTTCGGCACTATGGCCGTGGCCATGTGCTTCCACCCTTCCAGCCCGTGAAAGGAAGCGTCGGGCTGCAAGCTGATGCAGCGAATCTTGGGATTCAATTCCTTGAGGCGCCGCGTGGTGCCCACGAAAGTTCCGCTGGTGCCGAGCCCGGCCACGAAATGAGTGATGCGTCCGGCGGTCTGGTCCCAGATTTCGTTGGCCGTGGTTTTGTAATGGGCGCGCCAATTGGAGGGATTTCCGTACTGATCGAGATAAAAATATTTGCCGGGCTCGGCGGCGATAATTTCACGCGCGCGCAAAATCGCGCCGTCGGAGCCTTCATCTCCCGGTGTGATGACCAACTCGGCGCCAAAGGCCTTGAGAATTTTCTTGCGCTCTTCGCTGGCGCTCGCAGGCAAGCACAGCTTCACGCGATAGCCGAGGGCCGCGGCGATCATGGCGTAGGCGATCCCAGTATTTCCGCTGGTCGCGTCCAGGATGGTCTGTCCCGGCTTCAGTTGACCCGAGCGTTCCGCCTCGCGAATCATTTCCAGCGCCGGCCGGTCCTTTACGGAGCCCCCCGGATTGAACCATTCCGCCTTGCCATAAAATTCCACATTCGGATAATTCGGGCCGAGGCGCTCCAGACGTAAGAGCGGCGTATTTCCGATACAATCGAGGACGTTCTGCCCAATGGTTCCCGAGTTCGCCGGCGCTTCGGCCCAAAGCGGCTTTTTTGCTGTGTTCATGTGTCGCGGTTTTCTCCGCCCTGTGCCAAAACGCCTGCCGAAAGTTCTTACGAGCGACGAAAAGCCATGCCCGCATCCTATAGATGCCGGAGCCGCTCTATCGTATCCAGCTAATTTAGCATAACCCTCGCCGATTCTTCCCGGCGCGGGAGGGACGATTTGGAGAAAAGTGCGGTGGCGGTTACCTGAGGCCATGGGCAGTCATGCCACGCATCGGACCTTAGGGTCTCTCGAGCATTCTCCGCTGCCCTCCGCATTTCTCCGTGTTCTCCGTGTTGTGCTTTTCGGATTTAACACAGAGGACACGGAGAAATGCGGAGGTCCACAGAGAGATCGAACTGCCGCCCACCCACTTTAGCCTTTACACCCTACGGCGCCCCCCCGTATTCTTAAAATCTATGTGGAATGTGAAAGATAAATTCCCGGCCAAGTTGATGGACAGCTTGTCCAGCACCGGCTTCCTTGTCAGCAGCACGGGCGGCGTGATGCGCGTCGAAAAGTACGGCTGCGGCGCGGAATTTCGACGCACCTCCGACGAACACTACACGATGACGATCCTCCCGACCGTCCTGCTCAACGGCCAATTCGTCCGCCTGTGGGACGCCGGCTACCAAAAATTTCTGCTCACCGACGACGGCAGAAAATTTCCCGCGCACGCCGAGCAGCTCGTCAACATGCGCAAATTCAACGAAGAGCTGAGAACGGCGCTCGGCGTCCCCACGTATTACAACGAAGCCCTCGGCTCCACATCGCTCGTCTCCGTCTACGATCGCGTCAAAGGGCGCACAGGCGACGTCCCCGATAAAACAGTCGGCGTGAAACCAACCGGCGGCCACTAAGGCGCGATTCCTACAACGTTTCCCTGGCAGGCGGAGTGACAGTGGCCCAGCGCTCGGCGATCTTGTTTCCCTCGAAGCGCCACAGCACGAAGCCGTGAAACTGCATCTTGTTGCCGGATGCGGGATCTATCCAGCGCCAGATGTTGCGGCACACCACTTTGTCGCCTTCGCCAATCATGTCTTCAATCGTCAGGTGCAGGTCCGGCATGGCTTTGTACATGGCCATCATCATTTGTTCGTCGCCCTCGACGCCGGTGGGTTTGCCGCCTGGACCGTCGTGGTCGTAAAAATCCGCCGTCATATTCTTCCGGATTACTGCAGCGTTTCGCTTGTTGACAAAATCCTCGAAGTGTTCTCTGACAAACTCTTTCATTTGCTCCGGCGATAAGTGCGTTGCCATTGTTCACCCCCGAACGAGAATCGCACTTGATTTCTGAGCATCAAATTCGAGCATTGCACACTAAGACGGTCAGACATAAATTATAGGACGGTCGGCGGAATCCACGAATGGAGAAAGAGTGAAACATGAAAGTCGGAATCCTAGGATCGGGAGACGTTGGAAAAACGCTCGCTGCCGGTTTTCTCAAGCATGGTCATGACGTCACGATAGGCACACGCACGCCTGACAAGCTTGCGGAGTGGGGACAAAAGAATCCGCGCGGCCACATTGGCAGCTTCGATGATGCTGCGAAGTTCGCCGAAGTGGTCGTCCTGGCGGTCAAAGGCACAGTGGCGCGGGACGCCCTGCTCTCTGCTGGTGCTGCCAACCTTGCCGGAAAAATTGTCATCGACGCGACCAATCCTATCGCGGACGCCCCACCTGTGAACGGAGTATTGAAGTACTTCACCGATCTGAACGAATCCTTGATGGAACGTCTGCAGCGGGAGTTTGCAGGCGCGCGCTTTGTGAAGGCTTTCAACTCGGTCGGCGCCCCGTGCATGGTGAATCCGCAATTCACCGGAACGCCAACCATGTTCATTTGCGGCAATGACGAGGTGGCGAAGAAGGCCGTGTCGGGCGTTCTCGCCCAATTTGGCTGGGAAACAGCCGATATGGGCAAGGCCGAAGCGGCGCGAGCCATCGAACCGCTGTGCATGCTCTGGTGCATTCCCGGTTTCCTTCGCAACGACTGGTTTCATGCTTTCAAGTTGTTCGTATAGGACGTTTCGATGGGCTGCCCGGCGGGGTTAGTCATCACTAACCCTCTCAAGCGCCGGCGTCGCGCAACTGGCGGCGGAATTGAGCGGGATCGACGCGGTGCTTAGCGGCTTTTCGCGCGCCCAGGAAAATAACCGGGACGTCGCAGTCGTAGCGGGCGCGGAGATCCGGATCTTCGTCGATGTTGATTTCCGTGAGGCGCGCGTTGAACTCTTTCAGGAGGGGTGCGATTTGCGCCTTGGCCTCTTCGCAGAGATGGCAGCTGGGGCGCGAGTAAAACGTCACATCGCGAGGCGCGGCGAGTTGCAGGCGGCCGTCTTCGGTGCGCGCATAAGTGCCCGGCGCTTCTGCAGGGCGCAACCATCCTCGATCGACCAGGTGCGACACGGCGCCATTCACAATCGCGGGGTCTCCCATGTCGGCAAGAGATCGGGCGCCCAGGGCGTCGAAGGCGGCGAGAATTTTTTGTTCCAGCGCGTCCATAGCTGGAACAATTTGTATCCCATTTTGATCCACAGCGGAAGCATCCCGGGCCACCTCCCGAATCGTTCTTCTTTGTGCCCCTCTGTGTTCTCTGTGTTAAAAGCTCTTCCGGTTTTAACAAAATCAAAAGCGCAACACAGAGAACACAGAGGAGCGCGGAGAAAACCGGAGACGCCTGGGCAAGCGATTGCAACCCGGATGAAACAACTCTATGGAGGGTCCGGCGTTGCGGCTTGTGTTGCGGCGGCGCGCGTGGTACATGGGAAGGACGAAGTTTTACGAGGTTTGGAATTCATGGCCGACGCCATTGCGTTGATTGACGATTTATTTTTTCTGGCCAAGGTGCACGAGACCGCGAAACATACGGGCGTCACTTTGGAAACCGCGGCGACCGGTGAGCAACTCCTGAAAGCGGCGGCGGGGAGCCCGGCGGCGCTCATCCTGGTGGACTTGAACGCAAGGCAAGGGGCGCTGGATGCAGTCGAGCGTCTTTGTGCAGCGAACGGCGCGGCGAACGGGCCAGCCCGCCTGCCGGACGGGCAGGGCAACCCGCGGCGCGTGATTGCGTTTCTATCGCATGTGCAGACGGATCTGGCGGAACGCGCGCGCGCGGCGGGGTGCGCGGAAGTCATGCCGCGATCCAAGTTTACGCAGAATCTCGCCGAAATATTGCGCGGAGCGAAATCGTGAAGAGCAGCGCCAGTAGGACAGGCTTCAGCCTGTCTGGTTTTGATTTTGCGCGCGGCGTTAAAAAACCAGACAGGCTGAAGCCTGTCCTACTGGCGCTCGCGGCCATCGTAGCGTCCTCATCTGCAAAAGCAGGCGGGGCGCAGCAACAAGTAAATGCAAACCCTGAGACAGCCCTTTCCGACGCGCTGACCGCGGCCTGCCGCCAGGACTCCCCGGCTTTCGCAAATTCCCTGACGGCTGACAACGCCGCCGCCTTCCGGGCGCTTCCCGGCGCGCAACGCACCGCGATGATGAAGCGCTTTGTGCTGCTCGACGAACCCGGAAGGGTGCTGCTTTCCACAGGCAGCAAAGGCCAAAAGATCGTGCGCTGCGAGAGCCCGAGCTACACCACGGAAATGCGCCTCGGCGAGACGCGCGTGCGCGAAAATCTCGCCTACGTGCCGATGGAAATCCCGATCTCCGGGCAGGACCCGCGGAAAATCACGTTTGGCCTGGTGCGCGAAGGCGGAAACTGGAGACTTCTCTCGGTGGGACTCATCCTGCTCGACGTGCCCGCGATGGCCAGGCAATGGGAGCAGGCCGATCTGGACGCAAGCGAAGACAACGCGATTGCCGATTTGCGTTCCGTGGCGACAGCGCTGGACACCTACCGCCGCGCTTACGGAAAATTGCCCGACACGCTCACCGTGCTGGGTCCCGCGCCGCCAAACGGAGTTTCACCGGAAGCAGCCAGCCTGCTCGACGCGGATCTGGCTACAGGAAACAAGGACGGCTACACGATCCGGTACACCCTGACACCCGCGGGCGGCAATTTGCCAGAAGAGGAAGCAAATAAAGCAGCGACTTTCTCCCTGGCCTCATCCCCCAAGGAATACGGCAAATCAGGCCGGCGGTCGTTTTTTCTGGACTCGTCGGGGATCCTGCGGGGCGCCGACAAGCAAGGCGCCGTCGCAACCACCACCGATCCGCGCATCGGACCCTCCTGACCCCCTCGTGTTTGCGTCACAGATGCGCAAGTATCTTCTTGCCCCTCAATCCTTACCCGGGCCACAATAAGATTACCCTTCCGATATCCGCGCAGGAATGCGCGCGGAATCCCATTCCCAATGGAATGCCGGCGCAGGAGTGTAATCCGCGCGTCTGAGAGCAAATTGGCCGAACGCTCTGACATGCCGATAGTGTTCCCTGCTCCATCACAGGGAGAGACGCCGGCGCGCCCAAATTCCGAGCGACGGACCGGCGTACGATATCCCTTTACAGCAACTGCGGAAGTTTCCGACATTCGTTCGCAGGCACGCTTGACAGGGCGCTGCTCCGATCTGGGCTACGGCGGCTGTTATGTGGATACGATCTCCCCCCTGGCGGTCGGCTCCGCAGTGCGGATCCGCATTGAGCGGGACCCGCACGATTTTCAAGCGACGGGAATCGTCGCCTATGCGCACGTATCCCTGGGAATGGGCCTCGCGTTCACCGAAATCAAGGACAAGTATAGGGGCGTATTGCACTCCTGGATCGCGGAAGTGAGCGGCAATCAGTCCCCCAAACTCGAAGTACCCACGGCGGTGGCTGAGACAGGGGACTACGATTCGATCGCGAACCTGCGGCAAGTCCTTAACGAGTTCATCAATTTGATGGTCCGCAAGAAAACGATCACGGAAAATGATGCGGCTGGATTATTGCGCCAACTATTTCGCTGAAGTTGCCCGCTGCTTTTTTCGACACTTCCGCTTTGCTCAAACTTTGACGGCGACGACAGGGGTGGCACCGATGGCACCTTTGGCGATAACATGGCAGGTTCAGCCATGGCCCCTGCCCTCCGCCCTAAGTTCTTGCGAATCGTTTTGGCCGCGCCGCTCTTGCTGCCAGCCGCGACAGGCTGGGCGGCATCGTCTCCGGGGGCGGCTGCAATTTCCACCGCGAATCCCACCACAACTGCGCAGATATCGGTCACGGAGTCGCCTCTTCCTGTTTTTGAAATGCACAGCGGTTTTTGGGTGAACTTGCATCACTTTCTCTATCTTCAGGCGCGCCTGCTGAAAAGCAATTCGTCCTCCCCGGAAACAGGCCGAGGGGCGGCGCAGCCGGACGAGCTTCCCGTATCGCTCGTCGATTTCCCGGAGGCCGATATCCGCGCCTGGCAGGATGCGGTCGCGTTTTACTCGAGTGATTTGGCGCGCCGCGACCTTCTGCTTAACGGCGACATGGAAATCATCAACAATCAATTGTCCGCGTTGGAGGCATGCCCCGATCTGGAAGGAAAAACTACGCCATTGTGCAAATCCGGGTTGCGGCTAGATCTGGTCGTAGCCCTGGAACGCGCCGCGCCCGTTTATCGCGCGCACTGGTGGCCCCTGCAGGATCGCGCCAACCGGGAATGGATCACCCAGGTGGCGCCGATGATCCAGAAAATGGGCGTGGAACTTTCCGGCCAACTCGCGGACGTGTACCAGAGGCCCTGGCCATCGCAGCGGTTGCGCGTGGACGTGGTCTGGTACGGAGGCCCGTTCGGCGCGTACACTTCGCTCGATCCGATACATGTCACGATTTCCAGCCACGATCCGCGCAATCGCGGTGTATACGGATTTGAAGTGCTGTTTCACGAGGCATCTCACGCGCTGGCCGGCGCCGTGACCGCGGCGATCGCTCGCGATTTCCGCGAGCGCGACAAACCCATTCCACGTGATTTCTGGCATGCACTGCTCTTCTACACCACCGGAGAAATCGTCCGCCGCGACGTGGAATACGGCTCCATGATTTTGACATACGAGCAAAGTAACGGCTCTTCGGCATACCTGCCCTACGCCGCGCGCTTCGGACTCTATTCCGGATCGTGGGAACACTTTCGCGGATTGCTGGACCTTTACTGGCTGCCTTACCTCGACGGAAGGGTTTCCTTTGACACCGCCATGGCGCGCCTGGCAGCGGATATGTAGGCCGGGTGTTGCCGCGAAACGCGCGTTCCGTCAGCCCATCCAGGCGCGGCAACAATATTCCATCGCAAATTGAGCCCGGTGCCGCGCACAATTTACTCTTACAAACGTCTCGCTCCAGAACATATTGACTCCGATTTCTATTCCGGTAGGATCAGATTACCCCTTCGGAACCATAATCGGCATCACGGCAGCGCGTTCTACTTTTGCGTTCTGAGTTCGCAAACAACTCATGATTCCCTCTCATGAAACATGATTCCGCGTGAATCGAGTTTTAGCGGGATCTTGATTCGACGAAGAAATTGACCTCTTCGCGATGACAGCGACGTCTCGTCGCGGCATCTTAGGGGGATATCGCTCGTGAATCCAAGCGTTTCTCGCGCTGTTACGATTCGTTCCCATCGTCCAGGTATCCACCCTTTCGCAGCGGTTGATCCTTCCGAGCGGCTCCGGATTGAAACAGTTCGGCCGGGCTTGTTTGTCAGAATCGTTATCACCTTGCTCCTGGCGGCGAGATTTGGTTGGGCGGGAACTCCCCAGAGCGGGCAGGAAACTCCACAACAATAGAAATTTTTCAGCCTGGAACAACTCGGAGATGTCGCGGTTACGAGGTGTCAGGCACAGCTGCATTTTCCAAAATGGCGGCAGTTCGACCCGATTTGCGAATCCTATTTTCGACCGGCTATACGGCGGAAGCGGCGTTCCTGAATTCCCTGACGGAACAAGGCGCTGTCGTCTTGCAGAAGCCATACAGCTTTAAAAGCCTTGGCCAACAGGTACGGGCCGTCCTAGACGGCCCTCGAACCACCTTTGTCGCCACTACTGCCAGCGAAATACATTAGGTAGCTTTGCGGACATTCCCACTCTGACGGACCTTCAGGAGACAAAAGAACCGCGTCGGGAGCGGGCCGCTAGCGCAATTGTCCGGCAACCCCGAGTATGCTACCCTTCTGCACTCAAAAGTGCGGCTTCCTCATAGGTGGAATCCGCCTCAGATGTCCCTCTCTTTGATGCGGGTGTGGCACCGGCTTTCCTGTGACTCCTGTGTGCCTGTCAAATGAACAGGCCGGAGTGACTTTGTGGTTGCCTGACCGACTTTGAAGAAAAGGCCAAAAGGGAGAGTTCGCAGAACGCAATGCCGACGAAACCAGCAACCGGCAAGGACACAGAGATAAAACTGGCGCATTCGCCGGATTCCGACGATGCCTTCATGTTTTACGGTCTGGCGACGCAGAAGGTACGCACGCCCGGGCTAAAATTCTCGCACGTGCTTGCCGATATCGAGACGCTCAATCAGGCCGCCAGCCATGAAATCTATGATGTGACGGCATTCAGCTTCGGCGCCTATCCGTACTTGCGGGACAAGTACGTGCTGCTGGATTGCGGGGCGAGCTTTGGCGAAGGCTACGGGCCGATCGTCGTATCCCAGCACCCCATGAAGCGGGATGACCTGCCGAAGTGCAGAATCGCCGTGCCGGGGCTGCAAACCTCCGCCTATTTGACGCTGCGGCTATTCGAGCCGCGCGTTGAGCCGGTGGTCATGGCTTTCGATCAAATTCTGGATGCGGTGAAAAACGCCGTGGTCGACGCGGGTTTACTGATCCATGAAGGGCAACTGTTTTTCTCCCAGATGGGGCTGCACAAGGTCGTCGACCTGGGGCAATGGTGGGTTGAACAGACCGGGCTACCTCTGCCGCTTGGCGGCAATGCAGTGCGGCGCGCCCTGGGGCGAACGATTGGCCTGCAAGTCGGGCGCGCCATCCGCGAGAGCGTGTCCTACGCCCTGGACCATCGCGAAGCGGCCGTCAACTACGCCATGCAATTCGCGCGCGACATGGAACCCGAGCTGGCCGACAAATTTATCGGCATGTATGTGAACAAGTGGACGCTGGGCTACGGCCAGCGCGGCCGCCAGGCCGTTCACGAATTTCTGAAACGCGGCGTCGACGCCGGATTGATTCCCGGCCCTCCAGACGCCGAATTTTTACTCGAAGAGTAATATCTCGAAAACATTAGCTCCCAGGTTCCAGATTGAGTTTCTTTGCCGCCGCGTGGCAGGCGAGGACCTTCCTTGACGCGCACCGGGGCATCGCTTAGAGTCGTTGTTCGTTCCATGAAACTGAGCAGGGCCCGCACATAGTGACGATGCAACGCGTTCTCTCCACATATCTTTATGTAAACAAGAAACTGACGGCTGCCCTGGTGGGCGAAGCGGCGCGCGCGGGGGTCTCCGCGATCGAGTTGTTCTGCTCGCGCGGGCATTTCGATTACCGCTCGGCCGAGGATGCGCACGAACTGGCTTCCTGGCTCGCGGGAAATAATCTGGCGCTCCATTCCATCCATTCGCCGACCACGCGCGATTTCCAACTCACTCGCGAAAGCGGTGCGCCACTATCAATATGCGATCCGGAGCGGTTGCGCCGCCAGGAGGCCGTGGACGAAATCAAGCGCGCGCTGGACCTGGTGGAACACATTCCTTTCCGCTACTGCGTTCAGCACGTGGCGCGGCAGCGCGATATTCCCGATGACCGGAAGTGGGACGCGGCGTTCAGTTCTCTCGAACACTTGTCGCTCTTTGCTCGCCAGCGCGGCGTCACTCTGGCGATTGAAAATACGCCGGGCGAGATGGCCACTCCCGTGAACCTGAAAAATTTTCTGGAGCAGACGCGCCTCGCCAGCGTGAAGATTTGCTTCGACGCCGGGCATGCGCATCTCGAGGGCGGCGCCCCGGCCGCGCTGGAAATCGTCCGCGATTTCGTCGTGACAACGCACATACATGACAATCGCGGCGAGCGTGACGACCATCTCCTTCCCTACGAGGGAAGCATCGACTGGAGCGCTACGCTTGCGGCGCTGCCCACTGATGCGCCGATCGTCCTCGAATTGAAAGAACCGGCAGCGGCTGCCGGCTCCGTCGAGTTGGCGGCATTCGCGGAAACACTGCGCGGTGTCCAAACGGTATTTGAAAAATTTGATGAGGAGCGGGGTTCGTAGCGCAGGCTTCAGCCTGTGGGTTTTAGTTACTGCGAGATCGATCCAGCTTGAACGAAACCCCACAGGCTGAAGCCTGTGCCACTTGACTCGAAACAGTTTATGCAAGGAGTGAAACCGAAACAGATGCCGACTGTCACCATTCAGGATGTGGGGAAACACGACGGCCAGGTCGTCACCCTGCAAGGCTGGCTGTACAACTTGCGCCAAGCCGGCAAATTGCTTTTTCCGATTTTCCGCGACGGCACGGGAACGATCCAGGGCGTCGTCTCACTCAAAGACCAGCCGGCGGCATTTGAATCCTTGCGCGGCCTGACGCAGGAATCAAGCGTGATTGTCACGGGGCGCATCCACACCGATCAGCGCGCGCCCGGCGGTTTTGAAATCCAGATAACCGCGACCGAAGTAGTGCAGCGCGTGCCTGACGATAAACCCTATCCGATCCAGCTCAAGGAACACGGCGTCGATTTCCTGCTGGATCACCGCCATCTCTGGATTCGCACGCCGCGCCAGGCGGCCATCCTGCGCATTCGCGCGGAGGCCGTGCGAGCCGGACACGAATACATGGACACGCAAGGCTATGTGCTGACCGAAGCGCCCATATTCACGCCCGCGTCCTGCGAAGGCACGACGACACTATTCGAAGTGCAATACATCGATGACGAAAAAGCCTACCTCACGCAATCCGGCCAGCTCTACGTCGAAGCGACGGCCATGGCGCTCGGCAAGGTTTATACTTTCGGGCCGACGTTCCGCGCGGAAAAATCCAAAACGCGCCGGCACCTCACCGAATTCTGGATGCTCGAACCCGAAGCCGCGTACTCGCACCTCGAAGATATGATGACGCTCGGCGAAGGCCTGGTCAGTCACATCGTGCAATCGGTGCTCAAGAATCGCGCGCGGGAACTTGAAACGATTGGGCGGGATACTTCCAAACTCGCGAGCGTCAAGGCTCCTTTTCCGCGTATCACATATGACGAAGCGATTCTAATTCTTCAGAAGCAAGGAAATCCGGCGAAATGGGGCGACGACTTCGGCGGCGACGAGGAAACGATTCTCTCCAGCGCCTACGACCGCCCGGTGATAGTAAATCGTTATCCCGCCGCGATGAAGGCGTTCTACATGCAGCCGGACCCGCAGCGGCCCGATCTGGCGCTGGGATTCGACATGCTCGCTCCCGAGGGCTACGGCGAAATCATCGGCGGCGGCGAACGCGTCGCCGACTACGATCTGCTCCTGAAGCGCCTCCGCGAAAACAATCTGCCGGAGGAAGCGTTCGGCTGGTATCTGGACCTGCGCCGCTACGGCAGCGTCCCTCACGCTGGCTTCGGCCTGGGCCTGGAACGCACGGTGGCCTGGATTTGCGGAACTGAGCACATTCGCGAAGTCATTCCCTTCCCCCGCATGATCTACCGCGTGTACCCTTAATCACGCCGCTATCCCGCCCACGTGGGGCGAGCCGGACTGGCCGCAAAAATGGCGCAAAAAATTCGGATCATCGGAGTGCCGATGGACCTCGGCCAGAGCCGCCGCGGGGTGGACATGGGCCCCTCGGCGTTGCGCGTGGCCGGCCTGCAAACGCGGCTAAAGTCGCTGGGCCACACGGTCGAAGATATCGGCAACATGAGCGTGAAGCAGCCCGAAGAGCAGCACTACGGCGAAAAGCGCGCCAAGTATCTGAACGAAATTGCCGAAACCTGCCGCGGCCTGGCGGAGATGACGGAGCGATCGCTCTCGGAAGGTTTTTTTCCGCTGGTGCTCGGCGGAGACCACTCCATTGCGGTGGGCTCGTGTTCGGGAGTATCGAATTTTTTCCGCGGGCAATCGAAACGAGTCGGCTATTTGTGGCTGGACGCGCACGGTGACATGAATACCCCGGACAGCTCGCCCTCGGGCAATATCCACGGGATGCCGCTCGCGGCCATCATCGGCTACGGCGCGCCGGAACTAGTGGACTTGCTCGGTTATAAGCCGAAGGTCGAGCCGCGCAATGTCTGCCTGGTTGGCGTGCGCGATCTGGATCCCAAGGAGCGCCGCTTGATCAAGGAATCGGGCGTGCACGTATTCACCATGCGCGATATTGATGAGCGAGGGATGCGCGACGTGATGAGCGAAGCGCTGCGCTTCGTGAGTGACGATACCGACGGCGTGGCCGTCAGCCTCGATCTGGATTTTGTCGACCCAGACGACGCGCCCGGCGTGGGCACGCCGGTGCGCGGCGGCGTAACGTATCGCGAAGCGCATCTGGCGCTGGAAATGATCGCGGACAGCGAAGCCATGGTGTCGCTCGAAATCGTGGAAATTAATCCGGTGATCGATTTGCATAACCAGACGGCCTTGCTGGGCGTTGAGATGGTGCTATCCGGATTAGGAAAGAAAATTTTGTAGCGGTTCTAGTGGCACAGGCTTCCGCCTGTGGGTTTCTGATTTTCTCATCGGGTACGAAAATCCACAGACTGAAGTCTGTGCCACTGGAACCCTCACACCACCATGACCACAGAAAAGAAACGGCTACGCATTGGCATTCTATTCGGCGGGCGTTCAGGCGAACACGAAGTCTCGCTGATCTCGGCGGCGTCGGTCATTTCCGCGCTCGACCCGGGAAAATACGAAGTGGTGCCCATCGGCATCTCCAAGGACGGCCGCTGGCTCGCTGGAACCGCGGCGCACAAAATGCTGCCGCCGTTCACGGAGAGCGCAGACGGTAAACCGGCGCTCGGCGAAGTGTTGCGCACGGGCCAAAGCGTGATGCTGTCCGCCGATCCCAATGTTGCCGCGCTCGTTCCTGCGAGCAATTCGCGGGCGGAGGCGTTGCGCGTGGACGTGGTATTTCCCGTGCTGCACGGCACGTTTGGCGAGGATGGCGCAGTTCAGGGCCTACTCGATCTTGCCGGGCTTCCCTACGTCGGCTCAGGCGTACTGGGCTCCGCCGTCGGCATGGACAAAGATGTGCAGAAGAGGTTGTTCCTGCAGGCCAAACTGCCGGTGGGAGATTTTCTGGCGGTTCCGCGCGCGGAGTGGGAAAAATCGCGCGGCGAAGTTCTCCGCGAGATCCGCAAAAAATTCCGTTTCCCCGTTTTCGTGAAGCCGGCAGCGCTCGGAAGTTCGGTCGGCATGACCAAGGCGCACGACGCGAAAGAACTCGCGACGGCCATGGACTTCGCCGGCGAATTTGGACAAAAAATTATGGTGGAGCGCGCCATCCGCGGCCGTGAAATCGAACTTTCCGTTCTGGGCAACGAAGACCCGAAAGCGTCCATTCCAGGCGAAATCGTCCCGCACCGCGAATTCTACGATTACGAGGCGAAATATCTCGAGGAAGGAACGCGCCTCCTGATTCCGGCAAAACTCACAAAAGCGCAAGTGAAAAAATTCCAGGAATATGCCGTCCGCGCCTTCCGCACGCTCGAATGCCTGGGCATGGCCCGCGTGGACTTTTTCCTCGAGCACCGCACCGGAAAAATTCTCCTGAACGAGATCAACACCATCCCCGGATTCACCTCCATCAGCATGTACCCGAAACTCTGGGAAGCTTCCGGCGTACCTTACCGCCAGCTGCTCGACCGCCTGATCGAACTGGCGCTTGCGCAACATCGCGAACGGCAGCGCACCAAATACACAATCGAGCTTCCGGCTGCTGCATCGCCTGGGGCGCTCGAATAGGGCAAGCTCAAGCGGCGCCCAAATAATTCGTCTTGAACCAATCGGCGATTTCGCTTCCGGTTGCGAGCCACACTTCCTGGCGTGACGTGATGTGCGCGAGCGCCTGCGCGAAATATTTGCTGCGATGAGGGTGGCCAATCAGAAAGGGATGAAGCGAGATAGCCATCACGCGGCCCGACTTCGCGCCATCTTCGTACAGCCCGTCAAATTGGTCGCAAATCATGCGGCCGAACGTCTCCCCGCTTTGGTGATGATCGAGGAAGACAGGGATGTCGTTGATCTCGAGCGAATAAGGCATGGAAAGCATGGTTCCAGTCTTGACGCGCATCGGATAGGGCTGCTCGTCATTCACCCAATTCGCCACATACTCGATTTTATTTTCGGCGAGGATATCAAGCGTGCGGTGCGACTCGGAGAGCGCCGGGCTGAGCCAGCCGCGCGGATGCGCGCCGGTAGCTTTCGTGATGGTGCCGACGACGTGGGCGATGAGCGCGCGTTCCTCCTCTTCGGATTGTTTGTTGATGAGCGTGGAATTATTCGTGCCGTGGCCCATCCACTCCCATCCCAGGCGGTTGCCCTCCTCGAGGATGCGGGAGTAGCGATCGCAAACATCCGAATTGAGCGCGACCGTGGCCCTGACGCCGTGGCGTTGCATGACTTCCATCATCCGCCAGACCCCCACGCGCACGCCGTAGTCGCGCCAGGAATAATTCAGCACGTCGGGAACGAGGCTGGTCGTGACTTGCGTGAGCGAAGTGGAGGGCCGGTCGAAAAGAAAATGCTCGATGTTGGGAATCACCCAGACGGCGACGCGCGCGCCCTTGGGCCAGCGCAACGGCTTGCGGTCCACAATCGGGGAATAGGGAAATCGGCCATGGTCTTGCGGATTCCCTGAAGGCGGTTCGGGCATTCGGATTTTCCCCTGAGAATCAGTTCCCTGCGCGGCCCGGCGCAGCGGCGGCGCGTAAGGCGTTCAAGTATTGCAACGTCTCTGCAAGCGAAACGACATCCGCGTATTTGGCGTTCAAATCAAACAGGCTTTGATCGTGCGCCGCCTGCGAGCGGTCGCCCACGGCCTCTCGCACCACCATCGGGCGAAAACCGATCTGGCAGGCATCCACAGCGGAGGCGCGCACACAGCCGCTCGTCGTGCAGCCGGTGATGATCAGTGTATCAACCTGGCGCACAAGCAGACGCGAAACAAGATCGGTCCCGAAAAAACAGGAGGCATATTTTTTGACCAGCAGCGAATCCGTCTTCCGGAAGTCAAGCCGCGGGTCGATCTGCACGCCTTCGGTCCCGGCGCGCAAGGTGGCCGATCCTTTCTGCTTCATCCCAAAGATTCCCGCATCTCGCAGATTTTCATCCTCGTAGGAAACCGTCGAGAAGATGACCGGCGCTTCGCGATCGTGCGCCGCGCGCAACAGTTGCTGGATCGCTTCGATCTGTTTGTCCAGGTTCGAGCCGAGCGTCATCCCGGGGTTCGTGAACGCCTTGGCCATGTCCACGACAAGAAGCGCCGGCCGCTGCCCGAATCCAAGTTTTTGTCCAAAGCCTCTTTGCTGAAAGAATTCAGCGTCCGATGGAACCGCGTTCGGTGGCGTCATAGTATCTCCTCCCATATCGTGCCGGGAACTGTAGCCGAAGGGAAAGTCCGAATACAAGGTGTTCAAGACCTTGAGCAGCCGGTCGTGGTTCCTATTCTGCATACTGGCACAATTCGCCCTCGGGTCTGCTGGGTAGGTACTAGAACCCAAGTTCCAAACAAGATGGCTCTTTCCGTTCATTGAGTTTCGGGCCTTCCATTGAGAAACTTAACTGCAAATCACGCGGACATTCCAACAGGAGAAACGACATTGAAGAAGCTGACTCTCTGGCAATTCGCGGCAATGATATTCATCCTGGCCTTGATCTCGCCTGGAATCACTTGGGCCGACGTTTCCAAACAGACGAAGGAATCCCTGGATAAATTGCTGTTGGGCAAGGAAGTCAAGCCGCTGGTCGAAATGCCTGCCACCAAGGAAGGGCTGGATGTCTACTTTATCGCTCCGCACGGCAAGCGTGTGGACGAGCGAGGGCTGGATCTCGGCGCCATGAGCAAGGAGCTGAAGTCCAAAGGCGTCGGCGTCGAGGCTCAGCAATGGGAGACCATTACCAACGTGAAGGTGGACGGCGACCATGTCGAAATTCATTTGGGCGGCGGCGGCGAAGGACGCCGCGGCGCCAATCACGCCAACAAGGTTGGCGCAGGCTACCTGCGCGCCGGAGGTTCCCGGGTGAATTTCCACTACTTGACGAGCGTGACCGACAACGAACTTGAAGCGTCGGCATTTCTCAATTTCATGTCACGCGTTCTCGATGTGAGCAAGCTTAAAATGGAAGAGACCGCGAAGGCCTTCCCGCCGGAAATTAAGAATGCGATCGCAGCCAAGACCGTGGTCGAAGGTATGACCTACCAGATGGTGCAGTTGAGCTTCGGCGATCCGGAACAGAAAAAAATCAATGAAACGACCGACAGCTCATTTTCCGAAACCTGGTTCTATTTGAAAGACGGTCATCGCTGGGTGCTCACCTTCACCAACGGCACGGTGAGCAAAGTTCAGACGTATTGAAACCCTTGAGCAGTTGCGGCGCCCTTCACGATTTTTCGTGAAGGGCGCCGCACACCGTAATCAGAAACCCTCCAAAGCAGCGTCCTTTCTTGCACGACATAAACTCGCCTTGTTGAAACTGGCCCTTTCCTTCGGTTCTCTTTCTGGCGACATGGCGCCATGCGCTAGTCTATAATGGCGCGTTCAGAAACGCCCGACTCAGGAATTTGCCGATGCTTTCGATTCGCCCCGCCACCGTCAATGACGCCGCGCTCTTGGCCGCGATGATCCGCGAATTAGCGGAGTTTGAGCATCTTGCGCACGAGATGAGCACGACGGAAGGAGACCTCACGCGTGACGGCTTCGGCCCCAACCCGAAATTCCGCGCCGTCATTGCGCAATGGGACGGCGAACCCGTAGGGTACGCCGTGTTCTTCGAGTTTTATTCCACGTTTCAGGGACGCGCCGGATTGTTTTTGGAAGATATTTTTGTCCGGCCCGCGTTTCGCAAGCATGGCATCGGCACGGCTCTGATCAAGCATGTCGCCGGAATCGCCTGGCGGGAAAAATACTTTTGCATGCGCTGGGAAGTTCTGGACTGGAACAAGCAGGCCATAGATTTCTACAATAACCTCGGCGCGGCCTTTCTGGAAGAGTGGAAGCCGGTGATGCTCATCGGCGAGGCCCTCGAAGCGGCAGCCAAGGGAACCTCCTAAGCCTCTTCCCCTCATTGAACTGTCCCCGCTCTACTTTTCATTTACTGGTTCCCTGCAATATTTTTGCTCCTCAAACGTCTTCATTTGTAGCGGGTGCGGGCTTTACTTGAAGCCCGCCGTGATAATGGACAAGGCAGCGAGCACATACTGGCTCATGGCTGAGCAAGATCAGCGCCTCACCGAGACAATCGGCCGGGAACAGGGCCGCCTGCGCAATTTCATCCGCAGGCGCGTCGCCGATGAGGCCGACGCGGAAGACATCTTGCAGGACGTCTTCTACGAGCTGATTGAAGCCTACCGGCTGATGAAGCCCATCGAGCAGGTGGGCGCGTGGCTGTATCGCGTGGCCCGCAACCGGATCATCGACGCCTTCCGGAAGAAAAAACCGCAGCCGTTTTTGCTTGAAAAAGATCCGGACGCCGAGGGCGGCGACGCGCTATCGCTCGAAGAATTGCTGCCGTCGCCCGATGCGGGACCAGAGGCCACTTATGCGCGAAGCATCCTGCTCGAAGAACTCGACGCGGCGCTCGACGAACTCCCGGAAGAGCAGCGCGAAGTTTTCCTCGCGCATGAATTCGAGGGGCTCAGCTTCAAGGAAATTTCCGAGGAAACGGGAGTCGGCGTCAACACTTTGCTCTCTCGCAAACATCACGCTGTTCTTTATCTTCGGCGGCGGCTGCAGTCCATCTACGACGATTTTGTAGGCAAATGAGGAGAATGCACATGAGAGGAAGAAGGATTTTCCGGGTTTTGAAAGTCGTGGCCATCGTAATCGTGGCCTTCGCGGTCTTCGGTTTCGTGGTCACGCATTTGTGGAACTATCTGATGCCGGGGCTGTTCGGGCTTCACGCCATCACCTTCTGGCAGGCCGTAGGACTGATGGTCCTGGGGCGCCTCCTCTTCGGAGGATTCCGGCCAGGGCGCGGCGGGTTCGGCTGGCGGGGCGAGATGAAGCGGCGCTGGGAACAGATGACGCCCGAGGAGCGCGAGAAATTCCGCGAAGGCATGCGCGGCCGCTGCGGGCAACGCAGCACGCCGGCGCCTGAGCCGAACCATTAGCATAGGTTTTTTCCTTCGATTGGAGAGGGTTTGCGTGGCGCATGCTTTAGCTTGCGGGGGTTTAGGCCTTGCTGGGACTTAACCCCGCAAGCTAAAGCATGCGCCACTCCAACCCGGACTGGAATGAACACGCAGCTTGCCGCAACTTCTTGTGGCCGCGGAATTCGTACCTTAAACTAGCTCGTCAACCAGATATGATACTGCCCGCACGCACACGCGGCCACGCACTATGAAAATGTCCAAATTTTTTGTTTTTGTCGGCGTGTTGTTTGCCCTCGCCGCGGTGGTGTACCTGACGACCACGCCGCGGGGAAAAGAAATCCCTCTCACCGGCATCGTCACCGGCAACGACGTGATTGTGAGCTCGCAAATCGCCGGCCGCATGATCCGCCTCAGCGTGGATGAAGGCTCGGAAGTCCACAAGGGAGACTTGATCGCGGAAGTTGACCCGGCGGAATGGATCACGGCGCGCGATTCCGCCGAAGCCAATACCCGCATGCTGGAGAACAAAGTGAAATCCGCGGCGGGCACGCGCAGTTGGACCGACGACCAAACCAGCGCTTCGGTGCGCCAGGCCCAGGCAACTCTCACTTCCACGCGTTCTCAGCTGGCGCAAGGCCAGGCCAATCATTGGCGCGATCAAACCACGTATAAGCGCACGCAGAGTTTATTCGACGCCGGCGTGGCCGCCGCGCAAGACCGCGACCTGGCGCTGGCGGCCATGCAAGCCTCCGACGCGGCCGTCAAGTCCCTGGAGGATCAGGTCCGCGCGGCGGAAGCGCAAGTCGCCGTGGCGACTGCCAACCGAAAGCAGCTCGACGTTCAGCAAAGCGATCTCGCCGCCACGCGCGCCCAGCTGCAGCAGGCGCGCGCGGACAAGGCCACGGCCGACGTGCGTCTCGGGTACACAAAAATTCTCGCGCCGCTGGACGGCATCGTCTCCGTTCGGGCCGCGCGGCAAGGCGAGGTGATTCAGGTGGGCGAGCCGATCGTGACCGTCCTGGACGTTGACCATCTCTGGGTGCAGGCGGATGTGGAGGAGACTTACATTGATCGAGTCGGCCTCAAGCAGCAGATCAAAATTCGCCTTCCTTCCGGCAACATCCTCGACGGCACCGTGATTTTCAAGGGCGTGGAAAGCGATTTCGCCACCCAGCGGGACGTCAGCCGCACCAAGCGCGACATCAAGACGTTTGAAATCAAAGTGGCCGTCCCCAACTCAGGACGAACTCTAATGTCCGGGATGACCGCAACAGTGCTGTTGCCTCCGCTTCCGTCAGAGCAAAGCTGGTGGCGCCGATTGTAGAGCCTGTGCGCCTTGTCGAATGAATCAAGGAATCTTTGTGGGTCACGGCTTCAGAGGCTGCGGAAGAAAGTAGTTTAATGTCATCCCGAGCGAAGCGAGGGATCTGCTTTTTCACCAATCCCAAGAAAAAGCAGATTCCTCGGGCAAACCGCGCCCTCGGAATGACACTTTTGGAATTTTTCCGCAACTTGTTCAGCCGTGACCCACAAGGAATTTCGCGTTCAACACAGTACCTGAAGTTTGTTCGCCTGAGTGATTCATGAATACAGCTGATACCAACGCGATTGCAGTCACCAAATTGAAAAAGCAATTTGGAGATTTCGTGGCCGTGAAGGAAGTGAGCTTCACAGTGCACACTGGAGAAATTTTCGGCCTGCTGGGGCCGAACGGCGCGGGAAAAACCACGCTGATTCGCATGATGACCACGCTGACGCCGCCGACGTCCGGTTCAGCCGAAGTGGGCGGGCACAACGTGGTCACCGATGCCGACGGCGTTCGCCACGCCATTGGCGTGATCCCCCAGGCGCTCACCTCCGATCCGGAATTGACCGCGCGCGAAAACATGATGATCCACGCGAAGCTCTATGGACTGACGAGCACCCAGCGCGCGAAATTGATCCCGCAATTGTTGGAATCCGTGGGACTCACCGAGTTCGCCGACAAATTGGTCGGCAGCTTTTCGGGCGGCATGCGCAGGCGCCTGGAAATCGCGCGGGGCCTGGTGCACTCGCCCAAAATCATGTTCCTAGACGAGCCGACCACCGGCCTCGATCCGGTTTCGCGCACTGCGGTGTGGGAAATGATCAGCAAGTTGAAAGAATCCGCGGGCCTGACCATTTTGCTCACGACGCATTACATGGACGAAGCCGACAAGTTGTGCGACCGGATTGCAATCGTGGATCATGGCGTGCTCGTGGCCCTCGATACGCCCGCCAAACTGAAGGACAGCGTGCCGGTCGTCGATATCGTGGAAGCGGAATTCGACAATGCGCACGCGGATTGGAATGCGTCCCTGGAAAAACTCGAAGGAGTCGCCAGCGTGGCCGATCACGACGGCATCATTCACATCTCAACGACCAGCGGCCCGCTCACCGTGCGCGAACTGATGGACCTGGCGCGCGACCGCGGCGTCAACGTCCGGCGCGTTTCCGTGCAGGGCACCACGCTGGACGACGTGTTCCTGTACTACACGGGACGCCAGCTCCGCGACGCCGCCTCCGAAACCGTGCGGCGCGACGTCAGCCATCTGTACAAATAAGGGACGCCCTGAAACACATGAAGGTTCAGCGTATCTCCGCCATCATCGAACGCGACATGCGCAAATTCTTCCGCAGTCCCGCGCTGATGATGAGCTCCATGATTTTTCCCCTGATGCAACTCATCGTGCTCGGTTACGCATTCGGCGGAAAAATCAAGGGGATCAAAATCGCGGTGGTGGACGAGGACCGCACGGCCTACTCGCGCGACCTCCGCGAGCGCTTCGGCGCCATCGTGGCCGGGCCGCAAACCATGCAGGTGGAGAGCTACAACTCGGTTTCCGACGCCATCGTGGACTTGCGCGCGGGATTTGTCCGCGCTGTGGTTTACATTCCCGTGGATTATTCACGGCGCGTCGACCAGGGAAACCGTCCGCGCATCGCCTTCATCGAGGACAACACCGACAATTTCGTCACTTCCGAAATTCTCACCCGCATGCAGGATCTGGTGAAGGACATCAACCAGGGACTGAACCCATTCCAGCCGGGCCAGCGCCTGACGGTGCCGTTGCCGCGCCTCAATCCCCTCGTGGACTTGCAAGTCGTCGAACTGTATCCGTACGTCGAGTACATCAAGTATTTGCTTTCGGGCTCGATTGCCATGTCAGTCTTCATCGTGGCCATGATCGGCGGGGGCATCACCTTCATCGACGACAAATCGCGCGGCCTGCATGAGGGTTATCTGGTCACCCCGATCACCAAAAGCGAGCTGATTCTGGGACTCATTTTTTCCGGAGCGATCAAAGGACTGATGGCCGGAACGACGATCACACTCATCGGCGGCCTGATTGCCGGCATCGACCGCCTGTGGGACCCCGTGCGGTTGCTCTATCTCATGTTTGTGCTTGGAACGACTTCGGTGGCCATGATCAGCTTCATGTTTCTGCTGATGGTCCGCGTCAGCGATCCACTCGTGCCGCGCGCCATGTTTGGCGTGCTGAATACCTTGCTTTACTTTCCTTCGGGCGCCATTTATCCCGTCGAGGGATTCCCGGTCTGGCTGCGATGGATTTCCTACATCGATCCGTTCACGTATGCCGTTCACGCGCTCAAGGCGCTGCTCCTGAAAAATACGGGATTCCCGGGCATCTATTCGGATATTCTTATCCTGTCCGGATTTTCCGTTGTGCTGGTGGCCCTGTCCGTCGCTTTCTTCAAGAGGCAGATCTAGAATGCGAGAAGGAGAAACGTTCATGGGACTACTCGACGCCGGCGCCGAAGAACCCCACTCGAAGGCCTTGCGCTATGTCGTCAGCGCAGTGGCTCTGGCTCTCTTGCTCGGCGCGAGCCTGTGGTATTTCCTGCGCTACACCACGGAAAAGCGCACGGTAGACCGATTCATGCATGCCGTCGTGGCGGGAGATTCGCAGCAGGCCTACCAGATCTGGCATCCGCATCCGGGTTTTTCCTATGAAGACTTCCTCAGTTTTTGGGGACCGAACGGATATTATAGCCCGATCAAAACCTTTCGGCTGGAGAGCGCGGAAGTGCCGCCCAAGGGGGGCACTGGCGTGGTGATCGTGGTTGAGATTAGCGCCTACGATCCATTTCCCAAAGCGGAAGAGACGGTGAAGTCCGTTCAAAACCGCGAAGTGCAGCTCTGGGTCGAGCGCTCCGACCAGTCGATGAGCTTCCCCCCGCCGTAAGTAGGACGGGCTTCAGCCTGTCGCTTTTCTGTTGTGTTGGGACAGCGATCGGAAGCCTGACAGGCTGAAGCCAGTCCTACCTGAGATCGCGCACGGCAGAGAACAACTCGCCCGGAGTAACTGTCGATGTGCCGAGTTTTCCCACCACCACACCCGCCCCCGCACTGGCCAGAATCGCGGCCTCGCGAATCGGAACACGGGCTGCGACCGCGAGCGCAAGCACAGAAAGCACCGTATCGCCCGCGCCGGTCACGTCGAACACCTGCCGCCCGTGCGCGGAGCGATCGACGCCCGCCTGCCCCACGCGCGCGTAGCTGACTTCGCTGCTGGTCGCCGAAACATGAAAACTTTTCGGCGACGTGTCTTCAAACACATTCAGCCCTTCACGACCGCGCGTGATCACGACTGCGGAACATCCGAAATGCGCCAAGAGCGCCCGTCCCGCCTCCTCGACGGAGTTATCGTCTTCAAGTGTGCGACTGACAAAAAATCGGGCCTCCTTTGCATTGCACACAATCAGGTTCGCGCCGCGATAGGACAATAACCGCGACTCCTTTGGCTTGACCAGCGCGGGCACGCCGCGGCGATGGCACTCCGTCAACACGCGATCCGCAAGAGAGTCGGTGACCACTCCCTTGTCATAGTCTGACACGACCAGCGCGTCGAGACGCGGGAGCGCGGCCTTGATCGCGCGCACCAAGCGGTCTTCCAGAGCACGGCCGAGTGGCTCGCGCCGCTCGCGGTCCACGCGCACGATCTGCTGATGCTTGGCGACAATGCGGGTTTTCACAGTCGTGAGGCGCGACGAGTCCGCCGCCACGCCCTTCGCCGACATTCCCGCTGCTGCGACAAGCGACTGGATCTCCCGCCCTTCTTCATCCTCGCCGACCACGCCAAACGGAAACACTGTGGCGCCGAGCGCGGCAAGATTCCGGGCCACGTTTCCCGCGCCGCCCAGCACCTGGCTTTCGTTCGCAAAGTCCACCACGGGAACCGGAGCCTCGGGCGAGAGCCGCGTGGCCGAACCCCACACGTAGCGGTCCAGCATGAAATCGCCCGCCACGCCGATTCTCCGGCCGCGAAGGGCCTTCGCAAAACGCGTGAGTTTTCGGTTGTCGACGGTCATGTACGGGGGAAGACGGCGCGTGGGTCTCGGCGACTTCCGCGCCAGCCAAGTCGCAAAATCGTGTTTGACATACGCCCGCACTCTAGCAGAGACGATTTGTCCGGAGCAACTCCCGCGACGTTTTCCGTATTTTCCCTATCTTTAATATGGGTCAGCGCACCAAAGCAGCAGAGAGGGAGCGCCGGTTCCCCGGGAACGCCAATCGGGAGATTGGCGTTCCCGGGCGGAACCTCAATCATAGCCGGATTACTCACAATCCCTTTGCTTTGCGAAACGCGCGAACGACGTCAGCGGGATCGCGATGCTCGCCATCGACCGCATAGTTCATCAGGCGCATTTCATCCACGGATATTTTCCCCGCCAGCGCCCCAATTGCGGCTCGCACTTCAGGATGCTTTTCGAGCGTCGCGCGGCGCACCAGCGGCACGGCCTCGTACGGCGGAAAATAATGGCGATCGTCCTCGAGGGCAACCATGTGCAGCGACGCGATCACTCCATCGGTCGAGTTCCCGGCTACCAGGTCCACCTGCTTGTCCGCCAGCGCGCGGTAGAGCAAGCCGAGGTCAAGAATTTTCGGCGCACCTGCAAAATGCAGGCCGTACGCCGCCATCCAGCCGCGATAGCCGTCCGGCCGCTCCATGAATTCGTAGCCGAATCCTGCGCGCCATTTCGGGGCGTAAAGGGCAATGTCGGAAATCGTGTGAAGATGAAGCCTGTCCGCGTCGTCGCCGCGCACCACCATCGCGAATGTATTGTTGAAGCCGAGCGGCGGCATTACTTCCACGTTGAACTGGGTCCGGTATTCTTCCTGAACCGCATGGAATGTCTCTGATGCCGTCTGGTTGTCGCTTGAAGGGTATTCCAGGATTATTGGAGGGCGCTTCAGGATCGCAATAAAGGCTGTGCCGGTGTATTCGGGATAGAGGTCAATCTTTCCCGACACCAGCCCATCGTGACAAATAAATGTTCCGCCGAGATTCAGCCGCCTCTCCACTCGCAGCGCCGAATGCGCTTCGATCTGTTGCGCAAACAATTCCCCGAGGACAATCTGCTCGGTGAAATTTTTTGAGCCCACCACAACGGATTCCCCGCCGCGTTTTCCGCAGCCGCCTGCGAACAGCAATACGAAAACACAAAGTAGCAGCGGCGCGAATCCGCACTTCGCAGGTTTTTCGTGGCGCCGGCGTCCCGCCGGCGTTTTTGCGCTGCGTCGATTCAGAAAAATCGCCGGCGGGACGCCGGCGCTACAAGGCACCGATGAGTAGCTTCCACTCATCGCTTGGCGCTGCTCCGCTGGAAATATCCCAACCCGGAATCCGCCGCAATCGCCAGAAACGCCGCAGGAATTGCGCCCGCCAGAATGACCTGATTGTTGACCATCGCCAGCCCTCGAAAAATAAAAACTCCCAAGCCACCGGCGCCGATCGCGGCCGCAATCGTGGTGATGCCAATGCACATCGCAGTCGAAACACGAATTCCCGCGAGCAACACGGGAGCCGCCAGCGGCAACTGCACTTGCCAGAGCACCTGCCACGGAGTCATCCCCATGCCTCGCGCGGACTCGACCACCGCCGGATCAACCTCTGCGATTCCGGTGCAGGTATTGCGCAGAATGGGCAACAACGCATACAGGGAGAGCGCAACGATCGCCGTGCTGGCTCCGATGCCGCCGATCCACGGCACCGGTATCAGAAAACCAAATAGCGCCAGGCTCGGGATGGTCTGCACGACATTGGCGGCTCCGATCACCCACCGTTGCAGCTTGGCGCGGCTGACCAGCGCGACTCCCAGGGGCAATCCAATGATGAGGGCAATCGCCATCGACGCGCCGACCAACCCAATGTGCTCGAGGGACCGTTCGAACACCTCGCTCCGATTCCGCAGCAGGAATTCGTACCAGTTCATGGCGCCCCCTCATGAGTCCCGCCGGGATCCAGCGACGCGGCAAACGCATGAACCTCCGGTTCGGTAGCCTTTAGAAATTCCGCCGGGGCATACACCCCAACCAATCGGCCTTGATCGAGCAGAGCGATCCGCGTGCCCAGGAACAGGGCCTCTCGTACGTCGTGCGTAACGAACACGATCGTCTTTTGGAGCCGCAGCGCCAGCGCCCGAAATTCTCTCTGCAGGTCGGCGCGCGTGATTGGATCGAGCGCGCCGAAAGGTTCGTCCATGAGCAGGATCGGAGGGTCCGCGGCCAGCGCTCGCGCCACCCCCACGCGTTGCTTCTGGCCGCCCGAGAGCTCGGAAGGGCGGCGTTCCGCGAACTCCTCAGGCGGCAGGCCCACCAGCGCTAGCATCTCTCGCACCCGGGCCTGGATTCTCACTTCCGCCCATCGCTCCAGCCGGGGCACCAGTCCAACGTTCCGCTCCACCGTCCAATGCGGGAATAACCCGGCGTCCTGTATGACGTATCCGATCCCGCGGCGCAGCTGGATGGGGTCCCAGGAGCCGCTGGGACGCCCTGTGATCAAGATTTCGCCTTCGGTGGGCTCCAGGAGCCGGTTAATGAGCTTTAACGTCGTGGTCTTGCCGGAACCGCTGCGGCCAAGCAAGACGAGCGTCTCGCCTCGCGCCACGCTAAGATTCAGCCCGGAAATAAGGAGTGCGCTGGACGGCAGCCGGTAGCTGGCGGCTCGGAACTCCAGGGCGTATCCATCCTGGAATCTGTCACTTAGAGAAGTCACGCGGGAATGCCTCCAGGCCCCGAAAAGCGGGCACATTGCTCCTACCGAAAAGCATGCATTGACTTCCCACTTTGGAGCATCTAAGCAATGGTCTCATAAAGCGTCCCGGAGTCTTTCCGCCGGGATTCCCAGCCCGCTGCTGAGCGAAACAGTTGCCCAGGAGAAATTCATGGATCCGGCCGCAGTGGCGCCATATTCCCAGGTCAATCAACTCCAAGCACGCCTTCAAGCGGCGCGCGCCCGCAGCGAAGAACTCTTCAAGATAGTACGCCCCGCAGCACTTTACGACCGCCCAGTCCCGGAGCGCCACCGGATTATTTTTTATCTCGGGCACCTGGAGGCCTTTGACTGGAATCTACTTCGTGAAGCCTTGGGCCTTACTTCCTTCGACCCGGAATTTGACCAGCTCTTCGCCTTTGGCATCGACCCGGTGGGGGGAGGCTTGCCAACGGATCAGCCCAAGGATTGGCCGTCGGCGGACCGAGTTCGGGAATACAACAAGCGACTCCGCGAGAAGTTGGACGGGGCGATTTGGATTGTTGGCGCGAAAGACCCGAGTCTGGCATGTCTCGAACACGGCCGCCTTCTCGAAGTCGCCATCGAACATCGCCTGATGCACGCCGAAACTCTCTGCTACATGCTGCACCAGTTGCCCGTGGACCGCAAATTCAGCCAGCCTCCGGCAAAGGAGCTTTCGCCTCCGCCGCGAGAGTTACACTGCGTGGAAATTCCGGCTGGAACGGCCACGTTGGGCCTCGCTCGCGGCGAAGACGGTCCGTTTGGTTGGGACAATGAGTTTGCGGAGCATCGCGTTGAAGTCCCCGCATTTGAGATTGGTGCCTACAACGTAACCAACAGAGACTACTTGCAGTTCGTGCGAGACGCGGGCTATGAACGCCGCAACCTTTGGAGCGATTCCGGTTGGGAATGGATTGCTTCACAGGAGCACAGCTATCCCTCGTTTTGGATTCCCAACGGAGACTCCTGGTGCTATCGCACCATGTTCGCGGAAATTTCTCTGCCGCTCGACTGGCCAGTGTTCGTCAGCCACGATGAGGCTTCAGCCTATGCGCGGTGGGCGGGAAAGGAACTTCCGAGCGAAGCGGAATGGCATCGCGCCGCGCTCGGCACGCGCGGCGGCAGCGAACGCGCCTACCCTTGGGGCGCGGAAGCGCCGGCCGCGCGGCACGGGAATTTTGATTTTCAGCGCTGGGATCCGGTTCCGGCAGGATCCCATCCCGAAGGGAACAGCGACTTTGGCGTCGCTGATCTGGTGGGGAACGGCTGGGAATGGACGCGCACGCCGTTTGCGGCATTTCCGGGGTTCCAGCCATTTTCGTTTTATCCGGGATATTCCGCGAATTTTTTCGATGGGAAGCATTTTGTGATGAAGGGTGGCTCGCCGCGCACGGCGGCATGCATGTTGCGCCGGTCGTTCCGCAACTGGTTCCAGCCGCATTATCCGTACGTGTACGCTGCATTTCGCTGCGTCGAGCACTGACGCCCGTGGAAAGAATCGAGGATACGCAATGGCTACCGCGGTGATCGCTCAGCATTCGAGGCCCGATCTTGCCGGAGACGTCCGCGCCGGATTGTGCCGCCCCGGACAAAAAGAGCTTCCTTCAAAATATCTCTATGACGAAATAGGCTCGGCGCTATTTGAAGTGGTCAGCGTGCTGCCCGAATATGGTTTGACGCGCGCCGATGAGCGGCTCTTGCAGCGCCATGCAGCGGACATCGTCGCGCGCCTGCAGCCGCCGGTCCTTGTGGCGGAACTGGGAAGCGGGAGCGGCAAAAAAACGCGCTGGCTGCTGGAAGCCCTGGCGCGGCGACAGTGCACCACTTACTGTCCGATTGAAATCTCGCCCACTGCGCTGGCGCGCTGTGAAAATGAATTGGGGCAGATTGAATGCATCAGCATCGTCGGATTCGAGCGGCCATATCTGGACGGCCTCCTGGCAGCCGCGGCCCGGCGCAACGAATATGATCAACTGCTGGTGCTGTTTCTCGGCAGCACGATCGGCAATTTCGACCGGGATGCCGCCGAGCGTTTCCTCACCGAGGTGCGCCGCATTCTTTTTCGCGGCGATGCGCTGCTGCTCGGCACGGATCTCGAAAAGCCGCTCCCACAATTGCTCGCAGCCTACGACGATCCCCTCGGAGTCACGGCCTCGTTCAACCTGAATCTTCTCGCGCGCATCAACCGCGAACTGGGCGCGGATTTCGACCTCGCGTCCTTCCGGCACGAAGCGCGCTACAACATCCCGCACCAGCGCGTGGAAATGCATTTGCGCTCGATCTGCGATCAGATCGTCACAATTCCCCGCTCGCGGTGCACCGTATCTTTCTTGGAAAACGAAACCATCTGGACGGAAAGCTCGCACAAATACCGCGCCGAAGATATTTCAGCGATGGCGCGGCGCAACGGCTTTCGTTGCGACTCGCAGTGGATTGATAGCGAGTGGCCCTTTGCAGAAAATCTCCTGATTGCGGAGTGAGGTCAGGTAGCGCGGGCTTTCGCCTGCGGGGGTTCGTCCTTGCAAGGACAAAATCACACAGGCTAAAGCATGTGCCACTCAGGCGCTTCGCGCCGCCGACGCATGCAAGAAAGTTTCAGCGCTCCAGGGTTCCGCGGGACCGAGCGCCACATTCCACACGCCCAGAATTTGCGAGCCCTGGTAGACCCGTTCAAACCCTTCTTCGGATTCCGAAACCGTTTCGATCGGCGAGATCCACAATTGCTTTGCCCCGCGCGCTTCGATATCCACGGCCACGTTCTGCCATTCATCCGCGAGGCGCACTCGCGGCCCGTCCACCACGCCGCTCCACTCCAAGGGTTTGCGTTCACCCCCAAATTCGATATAGCGGTCCGGAACATTGGGCGCCAAAAGATTGATCACTATTTCCAATCCTACGGTGAACTGCGAGGGGCCCGCGGGGCCGGGGTTTGGAGGCGCGGTCCCTTTCGGCGCAAGTTCGATACGGCAGCGAACGTCGAAGCCCTGCGCATGATTTTCAAATTGCAATACCTTCGTCGCGCGCAGAACGCATTTTGGATCGACCTCCGCAATCACCTGACGCAGCGGCGCTTCCAGATGGAGGCGAATCTCTTGCGCCGTTGCGCGTTCAACCCGGTAGTCGCCGCCCGCAAACGCGGCGCTTTCTTCGAGACGCAGAGCTGCAAAGTCCGCGTGTGTTTTCCCGGGCGCAAAAAGCAGGAGCCGGAAAGCGTTTCGCGCCCAACGATCGTATTTCAGGTGTTTTTCGAGCCCCGGTTCCTTGGCCAGCGTCTGCTCGTGAATCGAGGCGACTTTGGCGGCGAACTGGGCGGCATTCTGCAACTTGGAATGGTAGGCCTCGACGCGCCGCTGAAGTGAATTGATCAGCGTCACGGCACTGGGGCGAAAATCCAGAACCGCCAGCGAGCCGCCGTCGGAAGGTTTGATCACGGCCGCGAATTTGGGCGAAGTAATTTCGATTTCTTCCCTGCCGTCGGCGTCGAAATCGAGCTGCGTCATCGCCTGATAAGCCTTGACGCCGTGGTGGAGGGAGTCGGCAATGGTCTCGGCGCGGACCAACTCGCGCCACAATTCCGTCCTCAGATGCGGCGCGTAGAGGCCGCCGAAAATTCCATGCCAGTAGGCGTCATTGCATTGCGAGCGCATCAGATGCGTGATCGCTTTGGCGCGGCGCAGCGCTACCTTGGCGCTTTTTTTCGAGCCCTTCCCGCCGCCGCAGCGCAGTTTCGAGGAGACCCGCAGCATCTTTTTGTGCAGCAGATTGGCTTCGGCATATTTGCTGAAAAACCCGCGCCAGAACCCGCCGCGCAGGAATCGCCGCACATCGGGCCGGTCCGAAAATTCGCCAAGCAGGGCGTGAAATTTCTGGCGTACCGAAGTAGGCAATACCCATTCCATCATCTCCGTGTACGACGCCGTCGGTAGGTCCACGCGGCCAAGCGGGGCGTGCGTTGCCAGCGCTTCCCCCGGCGGAACCATTTCCATCCACTCCTGGTTGGCATCCATGGCGGTGAAGAACCGGTCCAGCCAGCCGTCGCGATAGCAATGCTCGTAGGTGTGCGGCCAGCCGCCAAATTTTTCCATGTCGTCGCCCATGCAAGCCATTCCGCCCGGATGATCGTTTGCGGACCGGCGAAGGAACGCGACGCTGTCCTCGACGGTGCCGAAGGGAAGCAGATAGCGCAGATCCTGCAGTCCGGGAATCACCTTCACCGTTTTGCCGCATTCCTCGGCGATGTAATAGCCGAACAGCTCCGGAATCTCGCGCCCCGCCGTAAGAAAGTGGCTGTCGTCGACCAGGGTGTATTCCGCTCCCGCTTCGGCGAGCACGGCGGGCAATTGAGGCTCCCACACGCGTTCGGCAAGCCATGCTCCCGCGGGCCGTTTCCCAAAATGATCTTCGATATAATGGCTCAGACGCCGAATCTGCTCGATCCGATCTTCGTAAGGAATGGCGATTAGAATCGGCTCGTAAAATCCTCCGCTCACGACCTCCACCTGGCCGCGCGCCGCGAGAGCGCCAATGCGCTGGATATATTCGGGATGCCTTTCGGCCAGCCATTCCAGGAGCGGGCCGGAATAGTGCAGGCCTAAACGGACGCGCGGGTGGCGCGCCACGCATTCGACAAAAGGCAGGTAGGAACGCTCATAGGTGCGTTCGATTACCTCGTCAAAATTGCCGACGGGTTGATGCGCATGAATGAGCAAAACCAAGTTGAATTTCGACAAGCCAGAACCTCGCGGCCGAGCAGGCTATCCATGATAGCGCGGGTAGTCATTTAGGGAGAAATTCAAATGCGAGATATGTCACGATCACGTAGTGCGACGCTTGTATGCACGCCAAGCTACGTTCTCATCCGTCTGATAAGATGCCGTACTCTGCGTTGTGAATGACGCCAGGTTCAAAAACTCGAATGGATCCACGCGAAAAAGATCGGCTCTATCAAAAAGGACTTGAAGCGTTTAATTCCGCTCATTTTTACGACGCCCACGAACATTGGGAAGAGGTGTGGCTGGAGACGCCGAACCCAGACAAAAAGTTTCTGCAGGGTTTGATTCAGGTTGCCGCGGCGTTTCATCACTATTCCCGGGCGAATTTGCTGGGAACTCGAAACTTACTTCAGGAGGGGCTGCTCAAGCTCGATTCTTTTCCGGAAGTTCATGGAGGGCTTGAAATTGAGGAGTTGCGCGAGGCCGTTCGTGAATGGCTCGCCGCGCTGGACGGCAGTGAAATTCCCGCAAACAGGAAACCCCCGAGGATCGGCCGGCAGGCGAAGTAGCGCACGCTTCAGCTTGCGGGGTTGACTCCTTGCAGGCCTAACCCCCGCAAGCTGAAGCGTGCGCCACTAAAGGCCCGCCACGGGCGCGCCCGAACTCCGTTTAAACAGTCGGGGCAGAAATCGCGGCTTTTCTCCCATGCTTATGCGATAGGCGGGGTTCGACATGAGGAAGCCGTCTTCGACTTTGAGCCTGCGCCGCAGAATTTCCAGATCTCCCAGGGTACCGACAATCGCCGTGATCCACGCCGTGTGAATCATGGGCAGTGAAAAAATCTCAATCACCACGGCCACATAATTCGGATGCCGCACCCAGCGATAAGGCCCTGAACTCACGACTCCCACGCGCGAAGATTCCATCACCTCCACGTTCCAGTGCCCCGCCAGCGTTCGGATTACCCACCAGCGAAGAAGATTGGCCAGGACGAACAGCAAAGCCATCGCAAGGGCGAGCGCGGGAATCAGAGGGCGATGAAGAGACAGAACTTCGGCCCCTGCGCACACCAGGACGCCGCCATGCAAGAAAACCATCCAACGAAAATGAGGTTCGGGAATTTTGCGAACGCCCTGTTTTTCGAGCTGCCGCTGGTTGCGGCGCGAAATACCTAATTCCGCAAGCCGCCCGATCCCGACGAGCACCAGCAGGCAAAGATAGGCGAACGTCACGGCCATTGCAGCAGGAGCATCTCCGCCGTGAATCCCGGGCCGAAAGCCATCAGGAGCCCGTAGCTCCCCGACGGCATTTCTTTTTGAACCAGCCATTCGTTCAAGATGAAAAGAACGCTGGCGCTCGAAAGGTTGCCGTACCGGCGCAAGATGTCCCAGGAAATTTCCGTATCGGAGCGGTCCAAACCCAATTCCTCCTGCATGAAGGACAACAGCTTTTGTCCGCCCGGATGCAGGAGAAACGCGGAAATATCATCGCGCCGCA
>Ga0210384_10001143_pt1 | contig 37323 bp, 31 predicted proteins | sample IncBWH2MmetaG_FD_160574 | JGI IMG/M metagenome (GOLD analysis project Ga0210384, IMG submission 160574) | Forest soil microbial communities from Barre Woods Harvard Forest LTER site, Petersham, Massachusetts, United States - Inc-BW-H-2-M | ecosystem: Environmental > Terrestrial > Soil >...
GGCCCGTTGACGCGGAAGTTCGACGGACTGTGCACGTCGGACAGCACGATCTCGCGCAGCAGGCCGTCGCGATACTTTTCCCGCCAGGCCTGCGCCCAGGCGAGGAAGAAGCGCTGGTCGCCGCTCAGGCCGCCGATGACCGGCGCGGACTGGCCCTTGAGCGAGAGCAGGTAGGCCTCGTGCGCCATGTTGAGGCCGCCGAGGTCACCGATGTTTTCGCCGATGGTGTTGGCGCCGTTGACATTCAGGCCCGGCAGCGCCTCGAAGGCTGAGAATTCCTTGATGAGCCGCGCGGTGCGCGCCGTGAAGGCCTGCGCGTCGGCCGGCGTCCACCAGTCCTGCAGTGCGCCGTCGGGGCCGAACTTGCGGCCCTGGTCGTCAAAGCCGTGCCCGATCTCATGGCCGATGATCGCACCGATAGCGCCGAAGTTGACCGCGGCATCCGCGTTGGGATCGAAGAACGGCGGCTGCAGGATGGCCGCCGGGAACACGATCTCGTTGTTGGAGGGATTGTAGTAGGCGTTGATCTCCTGCGGTGTCATTTGCCATTCGGCGCGATCCACCGGCCGGTCGATGCGCGCCAGCTTGTAGTTCCACTGCCACTCGGACGCGCGGCGCACGTTGCCGATGAGATCATCGCGGCGCACGCTGAGCGCGGAGTAGTCCTTCCACTTGTCCGGATAGCCGATCTTGGGCGTGAAGGCCGCGAGCTTCTCGTGGGCGCGCGTCTTGGTCGCGGGCGTCATCCACTCCAGCACATCGATGCGCTCGCTCAGCGCGGCACGCAGGTCCGCGACCAGCTGCTGCATCTTGGCCTTGGAGGCGGGCGGGAAATACTGCGCGACGTACAGGCTGCCGACCGACTCCCCGAGCGCGCCATCGACCTGGTCAACCGCCCGCTTCCAGCGCTCGCGCTGCTCGGGCTGGCCGCGCATCGCCTGCCCGTAGAACGCGAAATGCGCCGCATCGAAGCGCTGCGGCAGGTATTGGGCGTGGCTGTTGAGGTACTGGAACGTCAGCCAGGCGCGCAAGGTCGGCAGCGGCGTGTGGTCAAACAGCTGCGCGAGGTCGCGCAGGGCGCCGAGTTCCCCCAGCACCAGGTCCTGGCGGTCGCCGAGCTTCAGGGACTCGAGGAACGGCTGCCAGGGGAACCCCGGAGCGTAGACGAGCAGCTGCGCCTTGGTGCGCGGATTCCACGTGAGGTCCACATCGCGGCGCTTGTCGATCGGCCACTGCACCCGCGAGGCGGCGGTCTCGAACGCCATGATCGCGCGGGCCTTGGCGCCGCTGTCGCGCTCGCCGGCGAGCTCCAGCATTGTGGCGATGTAGGCGAGGTACTTCGCGCGCAGCTCCTTCAGCTTCGGATCATCCTTCAGGTAGTAGTCGCGGTCCGGAAGCCCGAGGGACGCCTCGCTGAGGTAGACCGCGTAGCGGTCCGGATTGTGGAAGTCCGCGGGCAGGTCGGCATCGAACAGCGACGCAAATCCCGGCCGGCCGAACAGGCGGGCGATACTTGCGCGACTGTTGGCGCTGGCGATGCTCTGCAGGTCCGCCTGCACCGGCGCCAGCCCGTTGGCCTCGATCGCCGCCTGGTCCATGTAGCTCGCGTAGAAGTCGCCGATCTGCTGCTCGGATGTCCCGGCGGCGGCGTGCGTCGCGGCGGCGTTCTCGATGATGCCGCGCACGCGCTTCTTGGACAGTTCATCAAGCTGGCTCCACGGTCCGTAGCTGGCGTGGTCAGCTGGAATCGTGAAGCTGGCGAGCCACGCGCCGTTGGCGTGGACAAAAAAATCATCGCCGGCTTTCACCCGGCTGTCGCCGGCGCTGAGATCAATACCGAAATCGCCGATCGCAGGGCGTGCCGCGGCGGGTGCGGTGGCGGCGGGGCTGGCGGATGCGGACACGGGCTTCTCCATGGCGGGCTTCGAGGCGCAGGCGGCAACGGCAAGCAGCGTCACCACCACGCACGGCAGGGATCTCATGTCAGGCGACCTTCCTTAAGGGATGAGCGAAGCTGCGCATGATACGTGGCGTGCGCGCCCCTGTGCTCACGGGGAGCGCGGGGCCTTGGGATGTGCGTCTCGGTTCACCGGCTCGCGGCCTCGCTTGGTCGCAGCTGTGCGAGCGGGCTTGAGCCGGGCGCGGCTATTGCAGCTCTCCCCAGTAGCTCACCAGATCGTGCCACGGGCGGTGTTCCGGAGGCGCCGCACGCGCGCCCTCCGTGCCGATGTACAGGAAGCCAACGATCGCATCAGTGGCGGTGAGATCCAGCGCCTGCTTGAGCGCCGTGTCGTACGCGGCTTCGCCGGTCTTCCACATGGCGTTGAAGCCGAGCGCAAAGGCCGCGAGCATCATGGCGTGGGCCGCCGCGCCTGCCGACAGCTGCTGCTCGATCAGCGGAATCTTCACCTGCGGGTTGCAGCGCGCCGCCACCACGATGATGAGCGGCGCGCGCAGGGCTTTGGCGCGCTCGCGCTGCAGCTGCGCCTCGCTGGCCGCCGCGTGCGTGCGGCGCAGATGTTGCGCGAGGAGTTCTCCGAAGCGCTCGCGCGCGACGCCGCGCACCACGATGAACCGCCAGGGACGCAGACGCCCGTGATCGGGCGCGCGCACGGCGCTCTCGAAGATCAGCCGCAGCGCACCCGCGTCCGGAGCCGGTTCCAGGAGGGCCTTCGCCGAGTAGCGGCTGGTAAGGGCGTCTATGGCTTGCATGCGCGCATTGTCGCAGACTCAAGCCGTGCTGGCCGTCTCCGAAGCCTGTGAGCGCAACAAGGGGCCGATCCTCGCGGTGCTCGCCGGCGAGCTTGGCGCCAGCCGCGCGGTGCTCGAGATCGGCAGCGGCACCGGCCAGCATGCGGTGCACTTCGCCACCCACCTGCCGCATCTGACCTGGCAGCCGAGCGAGCTGCGCGAGCAACTGCCGCCGCTCATCGAGCGCCTCGCGCGCGAGGCGCCGCCGAATGTGCGCGCTCCGGTCGCGCTCGACGTGCGCGATGATCCGTGGCCGCTGGCCGGCTTCGATGCGCTGTTCAGCGCCAACTCGCTGCACATCATGGCGTGGAGCGCGGTGCGGGAGTTCTTTCGCGGCACGGCAGCGGTGCTGCGGGCGGGCGGCGTGTTGTGCGTGTACGGGCCGGTGCGCTACCGCGGTGAATACACGAGTGCGAGTAATGCGCAGTTCGACCTGTGGCTGAAGGCGCGCGACCCGCAAAGCGGCATCCGCGACTTTGAGGCGCTGGATGCGCTGGCGCTCGCCCAGGGCCTGCGCCTGCGCGCTGATCACCCGATGCCGGCCAACAATCAGACCCTGGTGTGGCAGCGCCTGGGGTGAGTGTTGCCTGTTGCGGACACCCGCGAGGCGCCCGCGAGGGACTCTAGCTTCAAATATTTCTTATTAATAATCAAGTGCTTGTAACCCCTATGCCCACAACATTACTTTGCAGTCATACGGCACTTGCCCGCTGAATTTTCAGTGATAATACGCGCGCTTTGGAGCAGGGGGGCCTGCCCGGCTGATGCACTTTTTCGTGAGATTGAAGGCGCATGAGCCGGTCAGGCACCCAGGCACGCCAGGCAGCGCACCCCCATTCTTTTCGGAGATTAAATCGATGCTCAAGCACCTCGTCCCCGTTGTCGCCCTCGCCCTGATCGCAGGTCCGGCGTTCGCCCAGTCCGCTGCGGCTCCGGCCCCGGCTGCCGCTCCGGCTGCCGCTGCGGCACCGGCTGATAAGGCCGCGGCCAAGTCCAGCACCCACAAGAAGGGCCACCATCATCACAAGGCGAAGGCTGCCGCTGCGACGGCCGCGGACACCGCGCCCGCCAAGTAACAGTCAGTAGCTGACATTACGCAGCCCCGCCGTGCAAACGGCGGGGCTGCTTTATTTGCAGGACTTGCGGGGCGGCCCAAACCGGTTCAGATTTGGCAGCATGGATGGGGCGCAGCAGGTCGCAATACATCAGGCGCTGGTCGCCGTACAACATGCCGTCACCAGCATGACCTTTCCCAGCTGCGACCAGGAAGATCTGATCGAAGCCATCGACCGCGTCGAAGAACAGCTGCACACCGGCCACCCGAACCTCGCCCTGATGTGCCGCTTTCTGAACTCCATTGCGCGCAGCCTGCGTGCGCAGCCCGAGGCGCGCGATGCCTGCCTCGCCATCGAGGATGCAATCGGCAAAGCTGGCATGCCCAGCACCTGGCAGTCCGGGATCTGATTACCCCCACACCGCGCACCCAGGTAGCTCGCCGCAAAGAGCGCGGCAGCTACGATCGCGACCTCATCAACGCCATCCTCGACGAGGCGCTGTACTGCCACGTCGGCTTCGTCATCGACGGCCAGCCCTACGTGCTGCCGACCATCCACGCCCGGGTCGGCGATGAGCTCTACCTCCACGGATCGGTCGCAAACCGCATGTTCGGCACGCTCGGCGCCGGGGCGCCGCTGTGCGTGACCGTGACGCTTCTCGACGGCCTGGTGCTGGCGCGCGCCGCCTTCAAGCACTCCATGAACTACCGCTCGGTGGTGATTCTCGGCAGCGCGCGCACGCTCACCGCCGAGCATGAAAAACGCCGCGCGATGCTGGCGGTCGTCGAGCGCGTGCTGCCCGGTCGCGCCGCGCAGGTGCGGGAGCCCAGCAAAGGCGAGCTCAAGGCGACCACGGTGCTGTGCCTGCCCATTACGGAAGCCTCCGCGAAGGTGCGCAGCGGTCCGCCGCTGGATGCCGACGAGGACCATGCCTTGCGCGTCTGGGCGGGCGTGCTGCCCTTGCAGCTGGCGGCCCTGCCGCCGGTCGCCGAACCGCGCCTCCCGGACGGGGTCGGCGTGCCCGCAACGCTGACCTCGTGGTCGCGCGCAGCCCCCGGCAAGCGTCGCTGACCGCTCGGGTAACGGCGCGGGCGTTGCCTTCGCCAACCGCCGCGGTCTAAGTTGGCGGTGATGTTCACGCCACTTTCCCAGGGACTCCTGCTCCTCGCAGCCTCGGTGTTTCTCGTGACCGTGGCGCGGCGGCTCGCCCTGCCCACCAGCATGGCGTACCTGGTCGCGGGCCTGGTCCTGGGCCCGCACGCGCTCGGCGTGGTTTCCGACTCCGGCACCACGCGCCTGCTGGCGGAACTGGGGGTGGCGTTCCTGCTGTTCACGCTCGGGCTGGAGTTCTCCTTGCCACGCATGCTCGCCATGCGGCGGGAAGTGTTCGGACTCGGCGCCGCGCAGGTGCTCGCAACGACAGCGGCATTCGCCCTGCTCGGCTACCTGCTGGGGCTGCCGTGGCTCACCGCTGTGGTGCTCGGCGGCGCGGTGGCGATGAGTTCTACCGCCATCCTCCTGCAGCAGCTCACCGAGCGCGCGGAACTCAACCGCACGCACGGGCGTCTGGCATTCGCCATGCTGCTGTTCCAGGATCTCGCGTTCGTGCCGCTGCTGGCGCTCGCCTCGGCGCTCATCGCCGGTGAACGCTTCGACCGCAGCGGGAGCGCGGTGGCGGTGGTCGGCGGGGTACTGGCAATCGTGGCGGTGCTGGCGGCCGGACGCTGGCTGCTGCGCCCGTTGTTCCACGAGATCGCCCACAGCCGGCTGCGGGAACTGTTCACGCTCACGGTGCTGTTCGTGGTGCTGGCCTCGGCGTGGGTCTCGCACCTCGCCGGGCTGTCGTTCGCACTCGGCGCCTTCCTCTCCGGAATGATGCTGGCGGAGACCGAGTACCGTCACCAGATCGAGGCGGTGATCCGCCCGTTCCGCGACATCCTGCTGGGACTGTTTTTCATCTCGGTCGGCATGCTCCTCGACGTGCGCCTCCTCGGCCACGCCGGGGAGCTCGCGAGCGTGCTCGCCATGCTCGTCACGCTGGTGGTTCTGAAGGCGCTGCTCGCCGCGCTGGTGACACGACCGTTCACGAGCACGCGCTTCAAGGCGCTGCGCACCGGCATCGTGATGTCCATCGGCGGTGAATTCGGCGTGGCGCTGTGCAGCATCATGTTGCAGGCCGGATTCGCTCCGGAACAGCTCGCGGAACCGCTGCTGGTTGCCATCGTGCTGTCGATGCTCCTGAGCCCCTTCATCCTCAACAACAACAAGCGCGTGGCACGCTGGCTGCTGCGCGAGCGGGCGCCGGCGCCGACCGCCAGCGAGCGCGAGGATGCGGCGACCGGGGAAATCGCCCGTCGCGAGCACGTGATCCTCTGTGGCTTCGGGCGCGTCGGCCAGAATGTCGCGCGGGTGCTCGAATCCCAGGGCTTCGAGTACATCGCACTCGATCTGGACCCGGCACGCATCCGCGCCGCGCGCCAGGCAGGCGACCCGGTGGTATTCGGCGACTCCGCCGATGAGGAGCTGCTCGCCAAGGCGGGCCTTGCCAACGCCAGCGCGGTCGTCATCAGCTTTTCCGATCCTGCCACCTCGATCGGCATCCTGCACAGCGTGCGCCGCCTGCGACCGGACGTGCCGGTGCTGGTGCGCACCCAGGACGACGCGCGCATCAAGGAGCTGCAGGACGCGGGCGCCACCGACGTCGTGCCCGAGACCTTTGAAGCGAGCCTGATGCTGGTCTCGCACGTGCTGATGCTGCTGCACGTGCCGGTGTCACGCGTCGTGCGCACCGTGGGAGACATCCGCAACAGCCGCTACGCCGTGCTGAGAAATATCGTGGGGCGAGCCGAATCGCGCCCGGTGGATGAGCTCAGCGAACACCGCGAGGAGACCAAGTCGGTGGTGGTGCCGCCGGGCGCGTGGGCGGTGGGCCGCACCCTGGACGAAGTGCGCAGCAGGAGTGTCGAGGTGACCTTCACCGGCGTGCGGCGCCAGGGCATTCTCGGTCGCGACCCCGCCGGCGACACGGCGCTGCGCGACGGGGATATCGTCGTCATCTACGGCCAGCCGGAGGATCTGGAGCGCGCCGAGGCGGTTCTGCTGGCCGGATGATGCGAAGATAAGCGTGTCCCCGCCATCGAAAGAGTCAGCCGATGCACAAGAGCCGCCTCGCCGGGTTCATCATTGATTGCCAGACGGACGATCTGGAGGCGGCCACGCGCTTCTGGTGCGCGGCGCTCGGGCTGCAGGTGCGGGCCGCCGACCCCCGCTACCGCACCCTCGCCACCGCCGCGGACGAGGTGCACCTGGAAGTGCAGCAGGTCGGGCACGCGAGCCGCGTGCACCTGGACATCGAGGCCGACGACATCGAAGCGGAGGTGCGGCGCCTGGAGCAGCTCGGCGCCCGGCGCCTCGGCCCGGTCGAGAGCTGGTATGTCATGCAGGCGCCGACCGGGCAGCGCTTCTGCGTAGTGCAGGTGCAGCGCGCCGACTTTGCCACGCGCGCCAACACCTGGAACGACGACGCGACGTGAATCGCAGCGATATTCACTTCCCGCCCCAGCACGAGCCGTTGCGCGATGACGTGCACGCGCTCGGCGCGCTGGTGGGTGAAATCCTGCGCGAACAGGGCGGGCAGCAGCTCTTTGAGCTGGTGGAGCTCGACCGCGTCGCCGCCATCCGCAGCCGCGGCGGCTCGAGCGAAGCCCGCGCGGAGCTGGCGGCGTGTGTGCGCGACCGGCCGCCGGCACTGGCACGCGATCTGGTGCGCGCATTCTCGACCTGGTTCCTGGTCGTCAATGTGGCCGAAAAGGTGCATCGCATCCGCCGCCGCCGCGAATACTTCCTCAAGGACAGCCAGCGGCCGCAACCCGGCGGCGTGGAGGCTGCGCTGGTGGCGCTCAAGGCGCACGGCCTCACCCAGGCGGAGGTTCTCGAGCTGATCGGCGGTCTATCCATTGAACCGGTATTCGCGCCGCATTCCACCGAGGCCAGCCGCCGAACCCTGCTGCGCAAGCAACAACGCATCGCGCAGCGCATGCTCGAGCGCCTCGATCCGAGTCTGACGCCGCACGAGGCGCGCAATGTCTGGAACAACATCCGCATGGAGCTCACCACCGCCTGGCAGACCGAGGAGCTGCCGCGCGAGCGACTCACGGTGGCGGACGAGCGCGAGCAGATCCTCTTCTACCTGACGGAGATCCTCTACCGCGTGGTGCCGGCGTTCTACGAGGAAATCGCGCTGGCGCTGGAGAAGGTCTACGGCACCCGCGCGGAGGTGGCGCGCGTGCCGCCGATCCTGCACCTCGGCACCTGGGCGGGCGGCGACATGGATGGCAATCCGGACGTGCACGCCAAGACCATCCGCGAGGCACTGGCACGCCAGCACCAGGTGATCGTCAACAGCTACTTCGAGGAGTGCCAGCAGCTGGCGCAGCGACTGTCACAGAGCGCCAGCCGTGCACCGGCGTCCGGCGAGCTCGCGAAGCGCACCGCGGAGTACATGCGCCTGCTGCCGGGCGCGCGCGCCATCACCCCGGCGCGCCATGACCGCATGCCTTACCGGGTATTCCTCGCGCAGATCGGTGAACTCTTGCGCAACGGCTACGCGGGACGCGCCAGCGGCTACGAGAACGCACGCCAGTTCCGCGACGACATCGCCCTCATCGGCGTGAGCCTCAAGGCCAACAAGGGCGTCAATGCCGGGCTTTTCTACGTCGAGCGCCTGCTGCGGCGGATCGACACCTTCGGCTTTCACCTGGCGGCGCTCGACGTGCGTCAGCATGCGAGCGTGCTGCACCAGGTCATCGCCCAGGGCTGGGACGACCGCGAATGGCTGGCGCGCGACGCGCGCGAGCGGCGTGCGCTGCTCGCGCAGGCGCTGGAGAAGGATCGCGGGCCCACGGTCGAGCTCGATGCGCTCGGCCGGCGCATGCTGGCGGTGTTCGACGCCATCATGCAGGGCCGGCATCGTTACGGTCCCGAGGCTATCGGCTATTTCATCGTCAGCGGAGCGAGCGGCGCTGACGACGTGCTGGCGGCCCTGCTGCTGGCGCGCTGGGCGTCGGCCTACGACAAGCGCAGCGGCGAGGTGGCGCTGGATATCGCGCCGCAATTCGAAACCGCCGCGGCCCTGGGCGCGTGCGGCAATATCATGCAGGAGCTGCTCGCCGACCCCTTGTACCGCCGCCACCTGGAGGCACACGGCCGCCGGCAGTGCGTCCTGATCGGCTACTCCGACAGCAACAAGGAAACCGGCGCCTGTGCCTCGCGCGTTGCCATTCACCAGGCACAAGGGGATCTGGCGCGCGTGCTCGCCGCCGCCGGCGAGCGGCACGTGCTGTTCCACGCCCGCGGCGGCAGCGTGGCGCGTGGCGGCGGCCGCATTGAAGCGATCGTTAATGCGGCGCCCGCGGGGGCGGTGAACGGCGTGCTGCGCATCCGCGAACAGGGCGCGACGGTCAAGCAGGGCTACGGGCTGCGCCCGATTGCGATGCGTACGCTCGAGCGCGCCTTCAACGCGCTCACCCTCACCACCGCGGCGCTGCGCCGCGGCGAGCTGCAGCCTGACTCGCCCGAGCAGCTGCAGATCGTCACGCTGCTGGCGCAGGAGAGCCGCGCCGCCTACCGCCGCCTGGTGTATGACGAGCCGCACTTCTACAACTACTTCGAGGCCGTGACGCCGATCGACGTGATCGAGCGCATGCAGATCGGCGCCCGTTCCGTGCACCGCGCCGCGAACGCCGGGATCGCGGGCCTGTTGCCGGTGCCGTGGGTGTTCGCCTGGTCGCAGTCGCGCTACATGCTGCCCGGCTGGTACGGCGCCGGCGCGGGGCTGGCCGCGGTGGTGGAGAAATTCGGCCTGCCGCGGGTGCGCGCGGCAAGTGCCGGCTGGTTCTTCCTGCGCAACCTCATAGACGACGTCGAGACCATGCTGGCACGCGCCGACCTGGATATCGCGCACTACTACGATGCGCTCGCGCCGGCGGCGCTGCGCCACTGTGCACAGAACATTCGCGCCGAGTACCGGTTAGCGTGCACGCAGGTGCTCGCCATCAAGGACAGCCGCGAGCTGCTCGATTCCGATCCGACGCTGCAGCGCTCGATCCAGCTGCGCAACCCCTACGTCGACCCCATGAACCTCATGCAGGTGGACCTGCTGCAGCGCTGGCGCGCCACGGGGCGCGAAGACCGCGACCTGTTCGAGGCGCTGCTCGCGAGCGTTGGCGGTATTGCCCAGGGCCTGCAGAGCACCGGCTGAGCAATCCGGTGGCGGACAACATAACCATTCGCCCCGCGGCCCGGCACGAGATGCCGGAGGTGCTGGCGTTCATCCGCGAGCTCGCCGTGTACGAGCGTCTCGAGCACGAGGTGGTGGCGAGCGTGGCGGACCTGGCGGCGGCTCTCTTTGGTCCACAGCGGTACGCGGAAGTGGTGTTCGCCTGCCGCGACGGCGTGCCGGTGGGCTTCGCCCTCTTCTTTCACAACTTCTCGACGTTCGTCGGCAAGCCGGGCATTTATCTCGAGGATCTGTTCGTGCGGCCCGCGGCGCGCGGTCACGGCATCGGCAAGCGGCTGCTCGCCTGGCTTGCGGCGACAGCACTCGAGCGCGGCTGTGCGCGGCTCGAGTGGGCGGTGCTCGACTGGAATGAGCCGGCGCTCGGCTTCTATCGCAGCCTCGGGGCCGTGGCGCAGGACGAGTGGACGACGTTCCGTCTCACGGACGCGGCGCTCGAGCGGCTGGCTCGCGGGGCGTCCCAATGAGGCGCTCAGGGGCGCCGGTAGACCACGCCGTCCTTCATGACGAACATAACGTGTGCGAGTGTCCCGATGTCGCGCGTCGGATCACCGTCCACGGCCACAAGATCCGCCAGCATCCCCGCGCGCACCCGGCCGAGATCCGCCTCGTGGCGCAGGATTTTCGCATCGGTGGCGGTGGCGGCGGTGAGCGCCTGCACCGGCGTCATGCCGTCGCGGACCATCCATTGCAGCTCGCGGTAGTTGCTGCCGTGCGCGAACACGCCCACGTCGCTGCCGCAGCCGATGATCACGCCCGCCTTCATGGCGGTCGTGAAGGCGCGCCGCGCCTGTTCCATCCCCGCGGTCGGCGCAGATTTCCCGGGCAGGTAGTGTTCGAAGTACTCCCCGTAGGCCTCCTCCGCGGTCAGCGTCGGCAGATACGCGACGCCGCGCGCGGCCATGAGCCTGAACACCTCGGGCGTACCGTTGAAGCCATGCTCGATGCTGTCGACGCCGGCGAGCACCGCGCGGCGCATGCCTTCCGCCGTGGTGGCGTGCGCCGCCACCGGCCGCCCGGATGTGTGCGCCGTCTCGATGAGCGCCCGCAGCTCCTCGTCGCTGAAGGTTGGCTGCTGGGTGCCATCCGGACCCCATCGGTAGTCCGCGTACACCTTGATCCAGTCGGCGCCGCGCCCGGCCTGCTCGCGCACCGCGCGCATCACTTCCGCGACGCCGCTCGCTTCCTGTGCTCCCTGCGGCGTACAACACACATCCGGCCGCAAGCCACGCGGCGCCGGACCGTAGCTGCCGGTGGCGACGATGGCGCGCGTGGCGACCAGCAGGCGCGGACCGTCGATGAGACCGTCCTCGATCGCACGCCGCAACGACACATCAGCGTATTCCGCGCCCTCGGTGCCTAAATCCCGCAGCGTCGTAAACCCCGCCATGAGCGTGGCGTGCGCGGCCTGGGCGGCGCGCAGCGTGCGATACGGCACCGGCTCCTTCAGGACCTGGTCGTCCCACAGCGTCTCGTTGTAGGGGTGCAGCAACAGGTGCGAGTGCGCATCGATGAGCCCGGGCAGAAGCGTCGCACCCGGCAGATCGATCACGGTCGCAGCGGCGCTCGCGGGCACCGCGGCTGGCGGGCCCACCGCGACAATGCGCTGCCCTTGCGTGAGCACCACCCAACCGGCATGCAGAGGTTCGCCGGCCGTCCACACCTGCGCCGGGCGCAGCAGGGTCGCGGCGGGTGTCGCGGCGGGTGTCGCCACGCTGCAGACGGCATTCGCAATGAGGACGGCGGCGAGCTGCAGCCGGCGCCGAGGCGGGATGCTCACGATCCCATCAGCACAGTGGTGTCGTAGCTCTCAAATCCCTGGATGGCGCGCCCGTAGGCGTTGAACACCAGCCGCTCCGCGACCTTGTCCGCCCGGGGCGCGAGCAGCATCCGCAGCACCACGTCGTCCGCGGGTCGCGTGGCCTCTTCCGCCAGCAGCTGCTCGATGACGCGCGTCAGGCGGTGCGTCAGCTCGTTCACGAAGCGCAGGTGCGCGCCGTCGTGCACCTGGTCGTTGCCCGGACCATAGGTGGCGCGCGCCTCTTCGGCGAGTTCGTGCAGAAACAGGTTGAGGAGGCGAGCCTTGTCCACCAGCCGCAGCTCCACGAAGAACTGGATTTCGGAATTGAGGTTCATCGCGACCCCCTTTGATCCGCTTTCCTACGCGCTAGGCGGGGAAGAAGTCAATGGGCTTGGTGGTGGTGATGGTCTCGACATCCTTGGCATCGAAGTGCAGCAGGCGCACCAGCGCCAGGATTTTGCTCTCCAGCTCGGGGTTCCTCAGCTCGCTGGAGACGACCCGGCACATGGTCACATCGCCGCTCGGCGCGATGGTGAACTCCAACACCAGTTTCCCCTGCAGCTCCGCGTTGTCGCGCAGCGCCCGGGCATAGAGGTTGTAGATGCGACCCTTGTTGCGGTCAAAAACCAGCTCGATCTCCTCGGGCGAGCGCGCGGCCTTGCCACTGCCGCCGCTGCGGCTTGGCGGCCGGTTGTTCAGACCCGAGCGGGCGATGCCGGAAGTGACCGCGGTGGTGTCGTGGCCGGTGAGCGAGCCCGCGCCGGTGCCAAAGCCGCGGCTCGAATTGGCGGAAGTGATGCCGCCGCTCCCGGCACCCACCTTCGAGGTGATGAGCGAGCGCTCGGCGTGCGAATCGGCGCCCACCGCGCCGGAAAGGTTCTTGGTCTCAAGCGGCGACAGGTCCATCACTTCGCGCAGGTCGGCGAGCTCGTCCTTCACCTGGTTCAGCTGCTTCTGCGCCTTCTCATGCGCGCGCTGGCGCAGATCGACCGGTGGCGCAACCGGCACCGGCTTCGGTTCGAGTTTCGGCTTCACCTCGACCTTGGGGGCCGGCGGCGGCGGCGGCGGCGGCTTGGGTTTGTTCTCGAGCATCACCCGCGCGAGCCGTTGCGGGATGTCCACCGCCGCCGAGCGCTTGGGCGTCGGCAAAAGCGGAAACAGGATACCGAACACCAGCAGCACGATGAGCAGGTACCTGAGGATCTTGCGGAAGCGTTCGCTCGCCTCCTCGTCGCCTTCCCAGGGCAGCTCGAATTCGCGGTAATAGGGCGCAATGACCATGTCAGCCCGGCTTGAACTGGCCGGCCACGACCGGCTTTTCTTTCTGGATGACGGCGAGCGACACCTTGCCGTAGTCCGCGTCCGTGCAGGTGAGCATCACCCGCTTGATCACATCGTAGGGGATGACTTTGTCCGCCATGATGGTGATCTCGCGCTGCGCGATGTCACGCTCGCTCATGTCCTTGCCCACCAGCAGCGGGCGCTTGAGGGCGCTGCGCAGCGATTCAACCAGCGCGCCAGAGCCGGCGCGGATTTCGGCGACGGTGGCGATGTGCTCGCCCTGCACGAAGAGATCGGTCTTGGTGATCATCACGACCACTGACTGCTTGGGCGCGATCTGCGCGATCGATTGCGGGATCTCGATGCCCTTGGCGTTCTGGATGACCTCAACCTCGGTCGAATACACCAGCAGGAACGCCACCATCACCGAGAGGATGTCGATGAGCGGAATGAGGTTCAGCTGCGCGTCGGCGCGGTGCCGCACGTGGTGCGCCGCCATGCGCCGGGCGCGATTCGACATGCTCATCGGTGTGCTCCCGCCGGGGGCGGGCCCGCCGCTGGCGCGGCTTCCGCAATCGCTGGTGCGTCGCCCAGGGAAATATCCGGGAACAGCTCTGCCTGGACGGTGTTCATGCCCTGGCCCACTTCAAACACGCGTACCCGGTCCATGACCTGCACCACCGTGTCGTAAGGCGTGTCCGCTTCCAGCAACACGCTCGCCTCGGTCTTTTCCGGGAACTTGGCCTTGACGCGCTTGAGGTAGTCGGCGAGCGCGTTGTAGTCGTAGCCGGCGGCAGTGTTGGGAATCGTCGCCAGCGGGCCTGAGTTGCGATCCGCCACCTGCAGCAGCTCCTTGCGCACCATCACTTCGAGCTGCAGCCCGGGTGGCGGCTCCTTGAATACGCTGTTCTGCGCCGGCAGGTTCAGCTGCAGGATCACGGTGCGGGAGAACACCGCGGTCATGAGCAGGAACGTGACCAGCACCGTGAAGATGTCGATCATCGGCACGAGCAGCAGTTCCGCGGGCTTGCGCGAGTGGCGCTCGAGCTTGCGAGATTGATAAGAACGACGCATAGGGGGCTAACGGCCCTTGGGTTCCGGAGCGCGGCGACCTAAGCGTCAGGCCGCGGCGGGCGCAGGCTGCTGCCGCTCGGTGATCGCGTTCAGGAACTTGACCGACGCCATCTCCAGGCTGTCGATGAGTTCCGTCGTCTTGGTCTGCAACCAGGCGTGGATGAACAGCAACGGCACCGCCGTCATCAGGCCGAAGGCTGTGCAGTTCATCGCCACCGAAATACTCGCCGACAGCAGGTTGGCCTTCTCCGCCGGGTTGACGGTCGCCACCGCCGCGAAGGCGCGGATCAGGCCCATCACGGTTCCGAGCAGGCCCAAGAGCGTCGCCAGGTTGGCGAAGGTCGCGAGGTAATGCGTGCGCTTCTCCAGCCGCGGCACCACCTCCATCAGGCTCTCCTCCATGGCCTTCTCGATATCATCGCGACGGCGCGCGGACTGGATGCGTGCCAGGCCGTAATTGAGAATGTTGCCGATGGCCGAGTTGGACTTGGAAGTCGCCTGCGCCACCTGGCGGAAATTGCCCTGCGATAGCAACGGTACGATCTCATTCCACAGACCGCGGTTACGCACCGCCATGTGGGTGAGATAGACGTAGCGTTCGATGGCAATGGCAAGACCCACCACGAACACGAGCGCGATGGGGTACATGAACCAGCCACCGCCCTGAAAGAATCGTACGATTAAGTCCCAGAGAAACATCTGACACTCCCGCTCAAATGACCGCTACACACAAGCACTACAACAACGAAAACTGAATGACATATGCCCAAAAAGCTGCGACCCAGCTCTCATCCTTACACGACCCCGGGCGCCAATTCAGGGCTTGTCGCCAGAAAGCGGCGCCGCGCCCGCATTTGGCCCCTTGGCGTCCGGTTTTAAGGCGTCGTAATAACGGTTTTCGCGCTGGAACACGTCCCGATCGAGGGGTTGCAGCACCTCATCGAGCAGGCTGTTCGGCGGCTTCCCCGCCAGATCGCTCAGGTCGGAGCGTTTCCACGGCACGATGTACAGAACCTTCGGCAGCTCGCGGTTGCCGGTGATATCGGTGGTTTCCAGTTCCAGCCGGTCGGCGCCTTTGCGCGCACGGCTGCCGTCCTGGCGCGGCGTGGCCGTGGCAGTCGCAGCGGCGGGCGCGGATTTTGCGGCGGGCGCGGACTTTGCGGCGGGCGCGCTGCCCGCGGGCGCCGGCAACGCCGTGGCTGCCGGCGTGGTGGTGTTCACACCGGGCTCGAGTTGATCGGGCCGCGGAATATCGAGCGGGCGCGGAGCCGCGGCCGGCGCGGGCGCGGTTTCCTGGGCCAACACCACTGCGCGCGGCGCGATGCACGCGAGCAACAGCAGCCAGGACAGCAGTACCCTTGAGCAACTGCGCATGTTCAGTTTCCTCCCTTCGCGGGGGTGGACACGGCCGGTGCGGCGCTGGGCGCCGTTGCGGCACCGGGCGCCGGCGCGGCCGGCGGTTTCACCGGCGCTATGCCTAAGCGTTGACGCAGCTCCGCGATCCAGCCGCTGACGGGCTTGTCCTCGCCACTGAGTTGCTTGTACTGCTCGAGCGAGGCGAGCGCACTGTGGGGGTCGCCCAGGTACAGATCCTGAACCACGCCCAGATTGCGCCAGGCGGGTGCGTAGCGCGGATCGGCCGCGATCGCGGCCTGGTAGGAACCCGCCGCGTCCTTGAACTCCCCACGCAGGCTCTGCGTGGCGCCAAGTTCCGTCCAGGCGATGGCATTGCCGCTCTCACGCGCGACGGCGCTCTTCAACAGCTGCTCCGCCTCCGGCAGCTCGCCCTGCTTGCGTTTGAGGATGGCCACATTCACGAGTGGCGCTGCGAACTGCGGATACTGCAGCGCGACCTGTTTGAAACCCAGCTCCGCTTCGGTCATGTTTCCGACCCGCATGAAATTTACCGCCCGGTCGAAATCGGCGCGCGCGGCCGGCGGCACGTCCGGGTGAGGCACAGCCGCGCCCGGTGCGCCGGCGGCGCCGCTGGCCGGCGCGACCGCCCCTGCGGAGGCTCCCGCAGTGACGGGCGTCGCCGCCGACACCGCTGGCGGGGCGGGCGCCGGCGGCGCCTGCAGCGGGCGGCTCGGCTCCGAGCTGCAGGCCGCGAGCCAGCCGAGCGCCAGGCACAGCGCCACACGCCCAAGCGCGCTCACCGCGGCGCCGCGGGCGACGCCCGCGCCGTTATTCGAGGCTGGCAACGACATCCTGCCTCACCTCCGTCTTGCCGTAGCGCGCCGGCTTGAGCGCCGCGAGCGCCTGGAAACTCTTGCGCACCCACTCGTCGCAGATCCCGGCCTGAGTGCGCGCCGTGTTGACCTCATGGGCCTTGATCGCCTCTTCCTCGAACGGGAACACCTGCTCCTCGAGGAGTGAGTTGTATTCCTCGAGTTCATCACCCTTCAGATTCGGCGGGCGCTCCGAGTGCAGCAGGTCGCTCGCCAGCGTGCGATACAGTTCCGCCATCTCGTAGGTTGCGGCGGTGGTCACTTCCGCGACCTGGTAGGCGGCGGCGCGCTTGTAGGCGTCCATCGCCGTCTCGAGCGCGTTGCGCTTGGTCACGAGGCTCTTCTTCAGCGGCGCGCCCAGGCGCACGCCACGGAATTCATCACGCGGGCGCTGCGCCAGCGCCAGCTGCGATTTTGCCGCCAGGTAGTGAGTACGCTCGGTGCCGCCGCTGCCCGCCTGCGCGTCAGCCTTGATGATTTCCTGGTACCAGTAGTCGCGCCGCACCGCATCGCCGCTCTTGCTGGCATAGTCGGCGAGCCGCTGCCGGGCTTCCTCCGCGTCGGCGAGTGGCGCCGGATTTGCCGCCACGAACTTCTCGAGCATGGCGATCGCCTTGGGCGTGTTGCCCGCCTTCGCGTACAGGTCGGCCGATTGCATGAGCGCCTCGCGCTGCACCGAGCGCTCTTCCGCCGGGTTCGCGGCGATGCGCTCGAATTCCCCGGCGGCCTCCCCCGGCCGGTTGGCCGAACTGTAGGCCACCGCGAGCTTGCGCGTCACTTCGCGCTGCAGCTCGTGCTGCGGGAACTGCCGGCGAAAATCCTCGAGTACGCCGATGGCGCGCTCCCATTGCTTGAGCGTGATGAGCTGCGCGGCCGCGTCGTACTGCGCATTGGCGCGGATTTTCGACTCCGGCGCGACGCGCGCTACGCGCAGGAAATCCTCCACCGCACCACCGCCGTCGCCGGCCTTCTGCTTCGCTTCGCCTTGGCGGTACACCGAGGCGGCGAGGCGCTCGGTGAGGTCGGTGCGCAGCTTCTCATCGCCACCGGCAAGCGCGCGCGCCTGGCTGTAAGCCGGCTCCGCCTGCGCGTATTCGCCCGAGTCGAAATGGGCCTGCGCGATGATGGTCCAGGCGATGCGCTGCTTGGCGGCGTCGACCGGCGGTGTGCGGGCGAGGATGGATTGGGAGACGCTGATGGCGCGCGGCCGGTCACCGGCGGCGAAGATTTCTTCCGCCGCCCGGGTGAGGACCCCGGCACTGTCGGGATGCTCGGGGAAGGTCTGGGCGAATTTGACGCCCGAGTCGGTGGCGCGCCTGTGCCAGGCTTGTTTGTCCGCACCCGCAAGAGTCTCTTCCGCCTTCTGATAGCACACCAGCGCCGCATAGGCCGCGGTCGATGACTTGTCGTTGCGCGGATACTCGTAGGCGGTGTGCTCGTACTCGGTGGCGGCGTCCTGGTACTGGTGGCTGTCGAACAGCGCTTCCGCCAGCAGGTAGTTGGTGGCCGCTGAATCCGCATCCCCCGGGAAGGACTTAAGGTACGCGCGATACCAGCGGGCGGCCTCCTGATAATCCTCGACGCGCTTGGATTTCTGCGCGCTGGCGTGGAAGTAGGTCGCGACGTCCTTGAGATTGACTTTCAGTTCCTGCACGACCCGCGGATGGTCCGCACGGCTGCGGTTCTTCCAGTAGGGCGAATCGAAGTTGTAGCGCTCCACGAACTCGTGCTTGGCATCGAGTACCAGCTGACTGAAGCCGCCCTTGCCGTAGGCCTCGATGGCCGCCATCGCCAGGTCCGGGGCGTGATCGCTGTACGGATCGCGCGCCACAAAAGCGCGGTAGGTGGCGGCGGCGTCCTGGAAGCGCTGCTTTTCCACATACAGGTCGCCGAGTCGCGAGTACAGCAGCCAGCCGTACGGGCGGTCCCCATGGGTGTGCAGATGCTGCTCGAGCGTCGCGGCGCCTTCGTTGTAGGAGAAGGTGATGCTCATCACCCGCAGGGTATCTTCGACCAGCTCCCGGTCGCCGCGCTTGAGGCTCTCGAGGCGCTTGCCCTTGGGTCCGGTGCCGAGTTCCTGGTCGAGCACCGCCCCAAAGGACGGCAGACTCTCGAGCGTTTTGGATTGCTTGAACAATGCCCAGCCGTGCTTGTACTGGCTCTGCTGGTAGAACTCCGAAGGCCCGTGCTGAATCACCGCCGCGTAGGCATGTTCGGCCGGCGCGTATTGCCTGGCGGAAAACAGGATCTCGCCGCGGCGAAACTGCACCTCGTCAAGCTGCGGACTGCCCGGGTAGCGCTGCACGATACGATCCAGGGTGGCGAGCGCCTGTTCGGCCTGGCCGGTGGTCTCGTAGGCACGCGCCAGCTGGTAGAGCACCTGGTCATTGCGTGCATAGTCCGGGTAGGCCTTCAGCAGCGTGGTGTAGAGCCGGATGGCCTCGCTCCCCTGCAGGTCGGTGATCGTGACCTCCTGCTCCAGGCGTTGCATTTCACCGGCGTCGAGATTCAGGTCCCCGAGACGCCGCATCGCCTCGGCGCGCAGCTTAGGGTCGGTGTTCTGCAGCTGCAGAAAGCGCCGATAGTTCTCCATGGCGCTGGTGATGCTGGCGGGCGCCGCCGTGTCCTTGTGCACCTCCACCTTGTGCGCGGGCAGATCCCCGATGGTCTGCGCACTCGCCCACGGGGCCGCGCCCGCGAGAGTGAGCGCGAACCCGAGCGCGCCTGCGGCGCGCGATCGCACACAGGTTCTCACCGCGGCGGCTCCGGGGTGGGCGGCGCGACATCCGGCGTGGCATCCGGGGTGGCGGCCGGCTGCTCAGGCTCGACACCTTTCTGCACGGGCGCCGGGCCCTTGGCGCGCGCACCAGGACTCTCCGCGTTTGCCGCCCGGTCATACATGGACGCGAGCGCGAAGCGCGCCTGGATCTGGTAGGTCACCAGGCGTTCTTTCTGCTGTGTGAGTTCACTCACTGCGATCTGCGCGAGGTAGGCGCTTTGCTTGTGCTCGGTCGCCGCGATTCGCGCCTGGATGGCGTCGATGCGTGCCTTGAGGGAGGCAACCCGCGCCGCGAACTCCCCGGTGTTCGCCGGCACGCTGCGCAGCGCCCGCTGCACCCGAATCCAGCGGCTCTGCGCCTCGCGCAACGCGAGGTCCAGGTCCCTGAGGTCGCGCTGCACCTGCCACTGCCGCGCATTCCAGGCGTCCTCGAGGCGCATCTGCAGCACGCCTTTCACCAGCGCCAGCCGCTCGTGCAGCTCGGGGTTCTGCGGGGTATCAGGCGCGCCGCTCAACGCCGCCTCCACGCGCCGCACACGCGCCCATTGCGCCCGCTCAGCGTCGGTGCCGAGCGCGGCCACGTCGTGGCGGGCGACGACATCCCGCAGTTCGTTCTTAAGCACGACGTCGCGCTGCTGCAGGTGGTCCACGGCGCCCGAAGCGAGCAGCTGCTGCGCGCGCGGCACGCGCTCGGCGTAGGCGCGATCACGGGTGCTGATCATGTCCTCGTAGGCGTCCATGCTGTCGCTCCAGTGCGCCAGCGTGCCCTGCAGGAACACCATGTCGCGGTAGTTCTTCAGGCCCTCCTGGAAGTCGTGTCCGGCGAGCACGGCATACAGGTAACGCGACTCGGGCGCATCCGGAAGATCCTTGAGCTGCCAGAACCACCCCGCGCGCGGCGCGCGCTCACTGTCGCGCTCACGGTCCGCGGCGAGCACGCGCTCGAGCATGTCGCCTTTGTCGATGCGGGCGATGGCCGCATCCAGGCGCCCATCCTCGCTGCTGAAGGATTCGATCGCGCGCTCGTAGTAGTCCGCCGCCTGGGCATTGGCGTTCAGCTTGCCGAAGGCATAAGGCACCGCGAGATACGCTTCCTGCACGGCGGCGTCGAGGAGGTTGCGGTTGCGCAGCTCCATCCACGGGGTGAGCGCGCCCTGGTAATTCCCGAGCGCGGCGTCCGCCCAGCCGGTGCCGAGCAGCGCCTTGTCCGAATACGGCCCGTTGAGGCGCACCCGCTCGAGCGCCGGCAGCGCCTTGACGGGCTGATTGGCCTGCAGGTAGGCGAAGCCAAGGGCGAGATTGGCCCGGTCCCGCAGCGCCAGCATTTCGGTGGTGTCGGCGATCATGGAGCCGACGCCGGTGAGGAACGGCTCGGCATCGGCAAGGCGCTGCGTACGCACCAGCGCTACGCCCAGGTTGAAGCGCGCGTACGCCGACCACACCGCCGACCCGCGCCAGGTCGACAGCAGGCGAATCGCCTCATCGAAACGGCCCTCGTGCATCAGCACGTTGGCGAACAGCAGCTCCTTGCGCGCCTCAAGGTCCGGGGACATGCGGCCGTTTATCCTGCGCAAGGCACCTTCGGCCTTGTTGAGGTAACCGCGCGCGTACCACACCTGCGCCAGGTAGAACCAGGCGCGGTTGCGTACTCCCGTGGGCACATCGTTGGTGAGCAGTCTTTCGAAGAGCTCCCCCGCTTCGTTGTGCATGCCGAGCTGCAGGTAGAGGCTGCCCATCAGCAGCTGCGCCTCATCCGCATGGTGCGGCAGGCGGTTCCAGTGGTCGTAGGCGAGCAGGCGCGTCAGCGCGTCGAACTCTTTGTCCTGGTAGTAGTAGAAGAGTGCATCGCCGTAGTGCAGATCGCGGATGCGCGTGACCGGCAGCTTCTCCGGGTCGTGACGGCGGGCGCTCGCGCTGCTCGCGAGCAGCACCGCACAGGCGGCGAGCAACAGCGCGCGCATGGAGGCAGCCTCGCGCAGGCGCCTACTCCCAGTCCTTGATCATGAATTCCGGCTGCAGCTTTTGCTGCCGGTCATTGATCTTCAGCTCCAGGTATTTCGCCCCGACGCCCTTCTCGAAGCGGATGGAGGCGCCGCGCTTGTAGGGGCGCTGGTTCGGGCCCTGGCCATTGAAGTATGCGACCAGCTCGTGGCGGCCGACCTTGAGGTTGCCGACGTACAGGCGCTGCACGCCGCCTTTGAGCAGGGCCTGCACCTCGCGCGGCGTATACAGGTAGTTGATGACCTCCTTGTCATCGATGCGCAGCTGCACCGCGTCGAGCGCGAAAAAATCCCCCACATCCATGGACAGGAACACCGCTACCTGGGTGTTGGCGGGGAACAGCAGCTCCTCCTCGAGAATGAACAGGTCCTTGTTGAGATCGACCGCGTCCTTCTTCAGGCCCTGAACCTCAGTGTCGAGGCCGCGGGTGTCGACTTCGCCCGCCGCCTCGGGGGACGCGGCGCCGACTGGCGCCGCGGGCGGGGGCGTGACGGTGGCCGGCGGGCTGGCGGTGGGCGCGGCGGCCGCTGCGCTTTGCGCAGCCGGCGGCGCCGCGAGCGCCAGGGGCGTCGCAGCGAGTGCCAGGCCCAGCACGAATCCCGCGCGCGCGCACAGCCGCGGTGCGCGCCGCACGCGGGTGGCGGCAGGAATCACGAAGGGGATATGCAACATGATGGTTCCGATCATTCGTTCAGCAGCGCGCGCAGCTGCCGCAGGTAAAGTTCATCGCTCGTGACACTGAAGTCGCGCAGTACGTAACGCACCGTGCCGCCGCGATCGATCAGCACGGTCATCGGCAGGTTGTCGACGTCGTAGGCGCGGCCCGCCCCCTTGCCAGGATCAAGCAGCATCGGGAAGCCGACTTTGGCGCGTTGCGCGAACTCGCGCGCCCGGTTCGGGTCGTCGTCGACGCCGATGCCGTAAACCGTCAGGCCGGCCGAAGCGTAGGTGGCGAGGCTGCGATCGAGCGCCGCCAGCTGCGAACGGCACGCCCCGCAGCCGCCACTCCAGAAACTGATGACCACCACTTCGCCGCGGTGCTCGCCGAGGCGCACGTTGGCGCCGGCGGCCGCGTGCAGCGAGAAATCCGGCGCCGGGTGGCCGATGAGCGCGTGCGGCGCCTGCGCGAACGCCGCCCATCCGCTGCCGCAGGCCAGCGCCGCCGCGCACAGCCAGCGAAACACGAACGTGCCCGGCCGCGCGTCACGCGACGGCGGGCCATACGGCCGTGGCAGACTCAAGAATGATCCTTGACCAATGGAAGCGACCTGCGCGCCTTCGCAAGCGTGGAAGCTCGCACAGCGCACTTCACACTGTCAACGCGGCGCGCGCGAAAACGAGCGGCGTGTGGCGCGAGTCGCCGCGCTGCGACGCGCGGGCGGGCAGTTCACCCTCCCGCGGGAGGCTCACACGATCGGCTCGAACACCGTCATGCCCGCGAGGGTTGCGGCGCCGCCCAGTCCCTGCATGGGGAACAGGCTCGTGAACTGCGCGTCCGTGCCCATGAGCCCCATGTAGTTGAGGATGATGAGCTCGGGGATCTGGTTGATGGAATTGGCCGCGGGGCTGGAGCTCGACACGACCGAGCCGTCGGCCGTGAAGTAGCCGATCTGCTGCCCGGCGGCACCGTTGCGCAGCACCGGCCGGCCCTTGGGGCTGTAAACCAGGAACAAAGTCGCCGCGACCGACGAATTGTCGCCCTGCCAGCCGAGCTTGTTGCGGCCGGCGGCGCTGCTGTCGACCATGCTGTTGGCGCTCAGGGAGCCGTCGCTCATGATCTGGATCATGACCGGCGTGTTCTTGCGCTGCGCGTACTCGAGCACCGCGCCGATCATCTGGCCGGCCTTGAAGTTGCGCATCTCGCCGGTGGCGCGCGAGCCGTCGTGGTAGTCATAGCCGCCGAGCGCGATGGTGCCGGCCCCGGCGAAGCCGTCGAGCACCAGTTTCATGATGGTGGCGGTCATCTGCACGTCCGAATCCATGAAGTCCGCCGCGGTGAAAATGGGCGCGGCGCCCCCGATCAGGGGATCCAGCGTCGGATCAAGCGCCGCCGGGTTGCCGAACACGGCGGCCGTATTCGCCGACTTCACGTAGGCGCAGCGCACCTGGTTCTTGAGCACCGTATCCGCCGTCGGGTCGCCGTAGAGCTGCACGCCGGGGGTGCCGGCGCTGAGCGCGCCGCCGATGCTGGTCTCGGTGCCCGACACAAAGGGGGTGCTGGCGCCGGAGATGCGCGCCTGGGACTCGAGCACCGCGACCGCGACCGGATCGGCGGTCGCGCCGCCGGTGTTGACCAGCGCGGTGGCATCCGAGGGCTGATTGATGGTCGTGGGCTGCAGCGCCGGGTTGATGGTGTACATCAGCGCCATCGAATTGCCGCCGGACACCGAGGATTCGCTGCCCGCGAGGGTCAGGAGCAGTCCCTGCGCCCCGGCCTTGGCAATGCCGTACATGGGGTTGATGGTGTTGGACTGGGTGTCGTTCTGCGACATCGCCGGGATCACCGCGCCGTTGGTGCCGGCGGTGGTCGCGGGCGTCGTCGCCTTGGAGAGAATGCCGCGCAGGATGGCGCCGTCGGCGTGCCACAGGAGCCCGAGCGCGTTGCTGATGAAAGTGCTCGACGTCGGCACCATGTTGCCCGGCACGCCGAGCTTGCCGAACCCGGCGGTGGAGAGGAAGTTCGCCTGTCCGCCCTGCACGCCCACCAGTGCCTCGGAGCCCACGAGATTCGCCCCGCCCGCAAGATCGAAGCAGATGAACGGCACACCCGCCGGCTTGGTCGGTACGTTGCACTGTCCAGAGCCCAGCAGCGCCTGGATATCGGGTGAGAGGACCGGGGGGCCGGCGCTGGCGGTACCGGCCTTGAGCACGCTTCCGAGCCACGCCGACCCGATCACCATTCCCTGCGCGCTCAGGAGTCCCGCGCCGAGAAAGTCGCGCCGCGAAACCGGACGGGCGTGGTTTTCGTGCCGTATCGGCTCCCCGGGCATATGCGACCGGGGGGGCTTCTTGTAAATGAACATCTGCAGTTACTCCTTCAAACCCGTCACTGCAAGGTCACCGCGGCGCTGCCGAGCGTCGCGGTGCAGGCGGCCTGGGTGGCGGTCGATACGGTCGCGGCGCCGTTGAGCGTCGGCACCCGCGTAAGCAGCGCGTCCACCTCGTTCTGCACCGCGGTGTACGCCGCCGGCGAGACGCCGGTGCCCACCGCGTTGGTGGCCAGAGCGTTGGCGACCAGGGTGCGCTGCGCGGGCGTGAACGTGCTCGCGTTCATGTTGAGGCTGCCTTCGAGCGCGGCGCCAAAGAAGGGCACGCGATACTGCGCATTGGCCAGCAATTCACCGCAGTAGGCGTTGGCGAGCTGCGAGAACGCGGTCTGGTGCGAAGGCAGGAAGGCCGAGATCAACGGACCTGCCGGCATCGACTGCTGCACGCTGTGGTAGAGCGTCTGCACCACGCTATCGGTGATCGGCACCCCGGTGATGCGCGCCATCGAGTTGTAGGCGCGCTCGAAGGTCGCGACGCCATAGTCCGGCACCGGGGTGTTGTTGGGCACCGGAGCCGTGGGCGTCCCCGGCGGGTCGACAAAGGCATGCACGTGGCTGCTGATCTGGTCAAAGGACAGGAAGAACAGATCGTTGGCCGCTCCGAGCTGCACCGGAATGACCGTGCCGAGGCCCGACAGCAGCTGGCCGTTGGCGGCGGTGTAGTTCGCGCCGCCGACCGCGGCGTTCATGGTCGCGAACGACTGGCCCGCGGGCGCCAGTGTGCCGTTCACGCCGAGGCGGATGCCGCTGATGGGCAGATTCGCCGGCACCGTCGCGTTGGGGTCGAGGCTGATGAACTTCGGCTGGGCGAACAGGTAGGTGTAATTGTCGTACTGGCTCGCCGTGAAGAGGATGTACGACTTCGACACGCCGGAGAGCGCGCTGACGCCGAACAGCATGAAGTAGCGCTGGCCCACGCCGGCGGCGAAGTTCTGCTGGATCTGCGCCAGGGTGAGAGCGCGGTTGTGGATGGCGACGAACTTGATGACGCCCTGCCACTGGCGCTGGCCGGTGGTTTCGTTGCCGAGCACGAGCGCGAAGGTGCTGTCCCAGTTGGCGAACGTGCCGCCCTTGGACGGGTCCATGTCACCGGTGAAAGCACCGTTGACATAGAGCTTCTGGCCGTTGACCGGATCGTAGGTGAGCACGACGTGCTGCAGCGCCGCCTGGGCGGCGCCATTGGCGGTGGTGGTCAGCAGCGGCGGCATGCCGTTGGTGTCGGTGACGCTCGAGCGCGTCAGGCCCTCGTACTGCGTGGCGGCCTGCCCGAGCGTCATGTCGCGCGTGGTGTTGCTGCCGGAATAGCTCACGAGCCAGGCGTCCTTCTGGGCAACGTTGGCGGGCGCCGCCCACGCCTCGATGGAATACTCCCCCGATGACTGGATCATCGAGGCGAGCTTCTGGCTCGCGCCGGTCGAGGCCTGCGCCGAGCCTCCCTGGGTGATGTTGATGCCCCAGCCTCCGACCCAGCTCACATTGCCATACAGCGTGAGGTCGGCTTCGGGCGTGACGCCGCTGGTGTCATAGGCGGTGCTGCCCTGGCCGGTCTCGAACATGTACTTGGCGATGACGTTGGCGTCGTAGCGGCTGCCGCCGGCGGCGATGGTGCCCTGCGTGAGGGTGATCGCATCCGACACCACCAGACTCGGGTCGATCGGCGTCACGCTGATGCCGTTGGCGAAGTTGGTGAGGGCCGTCAGCATGGCGGCCGAGCTGCCCGCACAATCCGGGGCACCGCCGGAGGAAGGCGTGGCCCAGCAGTGATGCATATCGTCATGCAGGCGCTCATAGAAACGCGACTGGTTCGGCGTCGCGAGATTGATCTTGGGCTGCGCCGCGATGTAGGAGCCCGCCGGGTTGGAAGCGTCGGCGAAGTACGGCTGCTGCGCGCTCGCGGAACTCGGCGTGTGACAGCCGGAGCAGAACTTCGTCAACAGCGGGAAGACGGTGTTTTCAAACGCGGTCGGGTCGACGGGGAACTGCTTGCCGCCGCCTGCGGCCTGCACCGGCGGGGCAACCAGAGTCACCGTCGAGGTGGAAGCGGAGCCGGCGCCGATCCAGTTCTGGATCCACACCAGCATGGTGGCGGCGCAGGCGGAAGGGTCCGACACCCAGCAGTTGTGACCGCCGCCGACCTTGAGCACCAGCGTCGACAGGCTGGCGTTGGTCAGGTTCACCAGCGGACCGGCGGCCTGATAGGCGAGGTTCACATCATCCGTGCGCGCGAACATCGGCGACTGGCCGCCCTGGTGGTGACAGCCGCCGCAGCGATCCGTAGGAATCACGTTCTGCCACAAGGAGACCTTGAAGGCCTGTACGTCCGCATTCGCCGGCGCGGGACCGGTGTAGTTCTGCGCCGAGTTGCTGGGCGCCGTGGACACCTGGTTGACCTGGGTCGAGGCGCCGCCGCTGCAGGCGGCGAGTGCGAGCAGCGCGGCGAGACCAACCAGCGCGCGGCCAGCGCGCGTCACAACCTGCAAGCTCATGAGGGGCTCCCTGTTCATGACGGCTCCTTCAAGAACCCGCGCAGGCGGCGGCGGACTGCTGGAACACCTGCTTCAGGCGGTAGCCGCCGGAAGTGAAGCCGGAGGTGATCGCGCCCACCGTCGCCAGGTCCGTAGTGCTCACCGGCGCGCGGAAACACACGGCCTGGAATACCTTGGTCACCTGGCACTGCGCAAACGTGGTGCTCGAAGCGAGCTCCTGACCTAATGACTTGGCGCCGCTGCCGCTGCCCGGCAGGGAGTTGGACCAGCCGAGCACGGTGTTGGGACCGGAGCGCCAGCGGTTCGACCAGCTGTCATCCGGGGTTATGAAGCCGAAGGGGAAGTTGGCCGCATTGATGAAGTACTTCGGCTGCACCTGGTTCGCGGTGTATTGCATCTGGCCGGAGGTGGCGTCGAAGTTGTAGTAAGCGAACGCCTGCACCATGGGGTCCATACCGCTGTGACAGCCCACGCAGTTGTTGAGGAAGATGCGGCTGTCGCCGCCCGGGGAGCGTGCCACGTCCTGGCGGATGCGGTCCGATGGCCGCGTGGTATCCATGAGCGTCGGCATGTCGGTGCAGAAGTGATTGATCATGGTGAAACGGAACATCGCGCGGTTGGTGCCGTTGATAAAAAAGGCGGCGGCCGCGGCGCGCGTGGTGATGAGCCCGGCGGTGGCCGCCGTCGGCGTGCCGTAGACCGCCGACTGCGAGGTCGCGTGCAGCGCGGTACTCAGGTCAACCCCGTTGGCTTCGGCGGCCGCATAGTGATCGTTGTTGGCGGCTGAGGGCGCCGGGCTCGCGCCATTCACCGTGTAGAGAAGGTCGGCGGACAGTGCGGTGTTGAACGGCACGTCATCGCGCACCATGCCGATCACGGTCGCGGCGTAGTCGTTGAAGGGCGCGAACACGGTCTGATCGCGGTTGGTCCAGGGGATGACAAAGTTCTTGAGCGTCACGTTGTAGAAAGTCGGTGCGCTGGTGGCGATGGCCGCGGCCGCGAGCAGTCCCGCCTGCCCCGGCTGGCCGTTGATCGCGGTAATCATCTGCTGCAGCACCGCGGGCGGCGGCGGCACGCCGGCGATGCGCTCGTAGATGCGCTTGGCCTGCTCGGCCGAGCCGGCGAGCGCACTGGTGCTGAACTGCGCCAGCAGCAGGGCGCACAGCGCAGCATGCAGCCTCACGCGGCGCGTGCCGCGCGAACTTGCATTGCGATTGTCAGTCATGACACTCATGGCGCTCGTTAACTCCCGAAAATGCCCGGTGCGCGTCGGACTATACGGTCCGACCGCTCGCCCCCCGGTTGTCTCAAGTGGATGACGTCGCCGCTCGCCGACACCTGCTCGGGTCTGCGGCCCGCGCCATGCTTGGCGCGACAAACTGCGAGACCGGTCACGGCGTGCGCCCCACCGAACGACTACCTAGTGGGCGGGATTGGCGCTGCACCCTGGGACTGCAGGGAAGCGCGGAACGCGCATGAGCGCCGTGATGGAATTGGCTTTAGGCAAAAGTAATCAGCATGGAACCGAATTACGTTACATTCGCGTCGATGGCGGGCCTTCATCCAGGCCCGCGGGGTGTGCCTATGCACGTGCGCGGCTGGCGGAGCTGCGGTTCGGGGGGCGTTAAGCAGACGCAGCGCACCGGCGCGGCCCTGGCCGCGGCGCTCGCGCTCGGCCTTGCCGCCTGCAGCGGCGGCGGCAGTGTCAACATAAGCAACAGCCAGGCCGGCGATCCGGCGACGCTCGACTACCCGATTTTCTACGTGAAGCGCACGGTGCCCGTGGACGCGGGCGGCAACGTGGTGCAGGACGACCTGCGCGTCATGCGCGACGCGGTGCCGAAGGCGGACCTCTATGAGCGCGCCGCGGCCTCACCGAGCGCCGCCGAGACCAACATCACGGCCCGCATCACCGCCGGCGCCTCCTACGACATCAAGGACGTGGACGTCTCGGCCGACGGCAGCAAGGTGGTGTTCGCGATGCGCGGACCCCTGGCCGCGAACCAGGATCCGAAGAAACCGCCGTCGTGGCGCATCTGGCAGTACGTACCGGTGACCAACACCCTCGGGCCGGTCATCAATCCCGCCAACGATCCGGACCCGCTCACCGTCAACGACGTTTCCCCGCACTACCTGCCGGACGGGCGCATCGTGTTCACCAGCTCGCGCCAGACGCAGTCGCAGGGCGTGCTGCTCGATGAGCAGCGGCCGCAGTTCTCCGCCCTCGACGAGGCCCGCACTGAAAACGCCTTCGTGCTCGAAGTCATGAACGCCGACGGCACCAACATCCACCAGATCTCGTTTAACCAGAGTCACGACCGCGACGCAACGGTGATGGCGAACGGGCGCGTGCTGTGGAGCCGCTGGGACAATGCGCCCGGACACGACGCCATGTCGCTGTACTCCGCCAACCCTGACGGCACGGACCTGCAGCTCTACTATGGCGTCAACAGCCACATGACCGGCAGCAACGGCACGGTAGTCGAGTTCGTGCGCCCGCACGAGATGCAGAACGGCAGCATTCTTACGCTCATCCGCCAGTACACCAACGTCGACTTCGGCGGCGACCTGACCATGATCAACGGTCTGCAGTACGTGGAGAATGCCGAGCCGTTCCCTACCAGCAACACCAACCTGAAGGGACCGGGCCAGAGCGGGGCCACAACCTACAACGTGGTCACCATTCCAGGTCCCTCGCCCGGCGGGCGCTTCAACTCCGGCTATCCCTTGTGGGATGGCACCAACCGCATTCTCGTCAGCTGGTCGCAGTGCCGGCTCCTGGATCAGACCAAGACGCCGCCGGTGATCGTGCCGTGCGATGCCAGCGCGCTGGCCGCGCCCAACCCGGTGACGGCGCCGCCGCTGTACAGCGTGTGGATGTTCGACCCTTCCCAGAACACGCTGCTGCCGGTGATGCTCCCCGTCGAGGGCGTGATGGTGACGGACGTCGTGGCGACGCAGCCGCGGCCGCTGCCGAACATCATCCTCGACAAGGTCGCCGGGGTTGACCTGGACCAGAGCCTGGTGAGCGCCGGGGTGGGCGTCATAGATATAAGGAGTGTCTACGACATCGACGGCCAGGACACGGCGGTGCCGAACATCGCGAGCCTCGCGGATCCGGGGGTGACTCCGGCCGGCACGCAGCCGGCGCGCTTCATCCGCCTCGTCAAGGCGGTGTCGATCCCCGACAAGACGGTGCTGAAGCTCGTCGGCGGGGACTTTGGCGCCAGCAACTTCATGCGCGAAATCCTCGGTTATGCACCGATAGAGCCGGACGGCTCGGTGCGCATCGAAGTGCCTGCCAACGTCGCCTTCGAGGTGAGCCTGCTGGATGCGAACGCCCGCCGCTACCGGCCCGATCAGGGCGTGTGGCTGCAGCTGAAACCCGGCGAAGTGGTCGCGTGTAACGGCTGCCACACACCCGCGGGCGCGCAAGCGACCCCGCCCGGGTTCTCGCATGGCCGCTTCGGCAGCTTCGCGTCCGCGTGGGCGGGAGCTGCGGCCGCGGGCGTGCCGTTTCCGCACACCAGGGCCGCAGGTCCCATGGCCTTCGTACCGCAGCAGGCCGGGCAGACCATGGCGCAGGCGCGCATGGCGGTGAGCTGCGCAACCGACACCCCGCAGTGCGCGCAGATGGTGCCGAGCGTCAATGTGCTGTACACGGACGTGTGGACGGATCCGGCACAGGCAACCCAGGGGACGAGAATCTCCTACAGCTACACCGATCCGGTCAACCCCATGCCGGCGATCCCGACCACCGCCATCTGCGCGACGTCGTGGGCGTCGAACTGCCGCATCGTCATCAACTACCCGACGATCATCCAGCCGCTGTGGGACGCGACGCGGACCGGCATGCTGAACGGCGCACCGGGCAACGTGACCTGCTCACAGGCCGGCTGTCACAACCCATTGAACGCCGCGGGCGCGGCACAAACGCCTGCGGGCAATCTCGACCTGACCAGCTCCGCTTCCAATGTGGCGCCGGAGTTCACCTCGTATCAGCAGCTGCTGTTCCCTCACAACGTAGTTATTATGGGCCCCAACGGGCCGGTCACGCAGACCGTTGGCCCCTACCTGGATGCGGGCAGCGCAAATGGCGGCTTGTCGGCCGCGTTTTTGGGCCGCTTCGCGGTCGGCGCCGCAAGCACGCATATGGGTTGGATGAACATTGCCGAGCTTCGTCTGTTGTCGGAATGGCTGGATATTGGCGCACAGTACTTTAACGACCCGTTCGCAGCTCCAGCCAATTGAGCGGCTCCTGAGCACGCGCGGGCGTCGCCTCGTCCTCGCGGGCGCCTTAGCTATCAGCCTTCTCGCTCCGGCGTCAGTCCAGGCGCGCGACTACCTGCAGGTGTTCGTGCGGCAGCCGTATCTTGAGCTGCACACCGGGCCCGGGCGCGGCTATCCGGTGTTCCACGCGGTGCCGCGCGATGAGAGTGTCGACGTGCTGTTCCGCCGCACCGACTGGTTCAAAGTGCGCACCGAGCGCGGCGTCGAGGGCTGGGCCTCGCAGCGTGAGATGTTGCTGACGGTGCGGGCCGACGGCGCGCCTTTCACCTTCGACCTCGGCGACCGCGCGGGCTTTACGGCGCACCGCTACGAGCTGGGGATGTTCGCCGGCGCCTACGGGGGCGCGAACCTCATCTCCGGGTACTACTCGGCGTCCTTCAATTCACAACTCGCGGTGGAAGCGGCGCTCGGGCAGTTTCTCGGCCGTTACTCCAACGGCGAAACCGCCGACCTCGGACTCGCCCACGTGTTCGCGCCCGAGGCGCGCTGGTCGCCGTTCGTGATGCTGGGCGTGGGCGTGCTGCACACCGAGCCCAAGGCGACGCTGGTGCAGCCGATCGTACGCACCGAGGAATCCGCCTACGTCGGCGGCGGTATCCGCTACTACCTCACGCGGCGTTTTTTCCTGCGCGCGGAGTACAAGGCCCACTATATATTCACCAAGCGCAACCAGAACGAGGAAGCTGACGAATGGAAAATGGGATTCGCATTCTTCTTCTGACCGTGGTGCTCGCGGTGCTGCCGGGGTGCAGCTCGGTGCGCAACTGGTACCACCAGCGCGCGGCACGCCACGCGCAGGCCGCGCGGCCGGCCGCCGACGAGCAGGCGGATGACGCCAACCCGCCGCGCGTCATCGAACCGGAGGTTGCCCGCCGGCAGATCAAGGTGCCGCGCATCAAGAGCAAGAACGTCGAGCTCGGCCTCACCTATGGGGTGCTCTCGATCGAGGACTTCGGCACCCATCCGCTGTACGGCGTCACCGCCGCCTACCACATCACCGAGGATTTCTTCTTCCAGGGCGAGGCCGGCCGTGCCACCGCCGGCTTCACCAGTTTCGAAACTCTCTCGAACATCAATCTGCTTAACGGGTCTGCGAGGCGCTTCACGTATTACGATCTGTCGCTGGGCTACAACTTCCTTCCTGGCGAGGCCTTTATCGGTCGCGGCCGCGCCATGACGAGCGCTTTTTACCTGTTGGGTGGTATCGGCAGCACCGATTTCGCCGGTGACAAGAAGTTCACAGTGAACTTCGGCGCCGGTTATCGGGTGGTGCCGGTGGATTGGCTGGCGGTGCACATCACCGTGCAGGATCGGGTGTTCCAGTCGAGCCTGCTCGGCTCCGCCAAGCTCACCAACAACCTCGAGGCGCGCATCGGCACGACCGTGTTTTTCTAAGAGGACGCACGATGAGGAACCCCATAGCCGTCATTGCAGCCGTACTGGTCCTGAGCGCGCCGGCGCTGGCGGGTGCCCCCGGCGCCGCGGCGCCGCAGTTCAGCCTCCAGGCGCGCGGCGGCCAGAACGTCAGTCTCGCGCAGTACAAGGGCCAGGTGGTGATGCTGAACTTCTGGGCGAGCTGGTGCGGGCCCTGCCGCCAGGAAATGCCGTTGCTGGAAAGCATTTACAAAAAGTACAACAAGCTCGGTTTCACCATGCTCGGTGTGAACGTGGAACCGGACTCGCAGGCCGCCAACGAGTGGCTGAAGGCCACCCCGGTGAGCTTCCCGATCCTCTACGATACCGAGAGCAAGGTCAGCAAGCTGTATGATGTGGCCGGTATGCCGACCAGCGTCATCATCGACCGTGCCGGCAAGGTGCGCATGGTCCACCGCAGCTACCGGCCCGGCGACGAGAACGAGTATCTCGACAGCATCCGTGCTTTGATCCGCGAATAGCTGCGGGTGCGCGCCAAGCGGGAGTGCGATCATGAGGAGTTCACGGTGAGCACAATGACACGCGCGCTGCTCGCAGGCTTGCTGTGCGCAGCGCTCGCCGGCTGCGCGACCCCCACGCCCTGGGTGAAGCCCTACGAGCGCGAGCACTTCGCCGATCCCATCATGTCCTTCAACCGCGACCCGGTCTCGGGCGTCTACCTCCAGCATGTCTTCGAAACGCGCGAGGGCGCCCACGGCGGCACCGGCGCGGTCGGCGGCGGGTGCGGATGCAACTGAGCGGCGGCGCGCAGCCGCTGGAGCGTCCGCCCAGCGGTTTGAGCCCGTTCGCGCGCACGCTGCTGGCGCTGGTGGTAATCACCGCTCCGGTGCTGGCCGGTGTGCTTCCCGAGGACCGCGCCGACCTCCTGTGGCACGTCTACAACGGCGGCGACATCACGGTGGAGGGCCCGGAGCTGCTGGTGCGCAAGAAGGTCGGTGACAGCCTGTCACTGACGGCCGGCTACTACGAGGACATGATCTCCAGCGCCTCGATCGATGTGAAACTCTCGGCGAGTCCGTACCACGAGATCCGCAAGCAGGAGAACGTGGGCGCGGAGTACCAGCACGGCAAGACCACCTATGGCGTCGGCTACATCCACAGCCGTGAGCCGGACTACATCGCTGACACGACGTTCTACTCGGTGAGCCAGGATATGTTCGGCGACCTCACCACGCTCACCATGGGGTACCGGCGCGCCTGGGACAGCATCTACCGGGACATCAAGACGCCGCAGGGCAACCTCATCAATGATCCGACCTTCCACCAGATCGCCAACCACCGCGGCTACTCCCTGTCGTTAAGCCAGATCCTGACGCGCAACCTGATCCTGGGCGTCAACTATGAGCTGCTCACCGACCAGGGCTATCTCGCGAACCCGTATCGCAAGATCCGCTACCTCTCCCCGGGCCAGGGTGAGGGCTTCACGCTCGCGGACCAGGTCTACCCCAACACGCGCACCAGCAACGCCTCCTCGGTGCAACTCAAGTACTACCTGCCCTACCGCGCAGCAATCACCGGACAGTATCGTTTCTACAGCGACACCTGGGGCGTCAAGGCACACACCGCCGAGCTCGACTACACGCAGCCCTGGCGGCACTGGATCTTCGACGGCAGCCTGCGCTACTACACGCAGAAGCACGCCGACTTCTACAGCGATCTGTTCCCGCGCGCCGACTACCAGAATTTCATGGCCCGCGACCGTGAGCTGGCCGCATTCCACAGCATCACCGTGGGTGCGGGTGCGTCCTGGGAGTTTCGCGTCCCGGGGGTGAGCTGGCTCAGCAAGAACAGCATCAACGTGCGCGTCGACCACCTGATGGTGACCTACAGCGACTTCCGCGATGCCCTGGTCGCCGGCACCTACGGCGCCGGCAACGAGCCCTTGTACAAGCTCAACGCGAACATTTTCCAGGTGTTCCTCTCCATCTGGTACTAGGCGCCAGGCGCCTGCGGCCCGGGTGCACATCCGGGTTGCGAGTGAGTTAAGCTTCGGTGCGTTAGTTCGCTCATTTGCCCGTGCGTGCCTGTCGGCAGGCAGCGACAGTCAACGCATCGAAGGGGATTTATCATCATGCTTACCCGTACCACATCGCTGTTAACCCTGCTCGCGGCCGTAATTCTCGCCGGCGCCACCACCAGCGTGCAGGCACAGGCGCGCGAACAGGGGCGCCTGCTGACGGCGGCCGAGGTTCTCGATGAACTGCGCGGCGCCCGCGACCAGGCCATACCCGATCGCTTGCTCGAGCGCGCCTACGGGATCGCGGTGATTCCGGATGTCACCAAGGTGGCCTGGTTCCTGGGGGGGCGGCGCGGTCACGGGGTGCTGGTCGTGCGCGACAAGGACGGCCGCTTCTGCGACCCGGTGTTCGTCACCCTGACCGGCGGCAGCTTCGGACTGCAATGGGGCGTGCAAAACACCGATATCGTATTGGTGTTCACCACGGCCAAGGGCGTCGAAGGTATCAACGGCGGCAAGGTCACCCTCGGCGCCGATGCCTCCGTGGCCGCGGGGCCTGTTGGACGGCAGGCGTCGGCGGGCACCGATGTGGCTTTTAAGGCCGAGGTGTATTCCTATTCGCGCACCCGCGGCGCGTTCATCGGCATCGCCCTCGACGGCGGCGCCATGAATATCGATGACCAGGCGAATGCCGAGTTCTACAACAAGCCCGGCGTGGTCGCCGCCGACATCATGTCCGGCAGCGTCAGGAGCGAAGAACAGAGTGCGCACCGCTTCCTGGCCGCGGTTGCCACCAGTACCGGTGAGCGGCGCTCGGCATCGGCCGCTCCGAGTGCGCCGGCCGCGGCGACCACCGCGCCTGCCCACGCAGCAGCGCCGGTGAGCGGCGCGCAGTCATTCCCGCTCTCCGATCCGCAGCCGGGCAGCGAACCGAAGTAACGCCCGAATCCCGGAGCGTGTCGCACCGCACTCTGGCGGTGCGGTTGCGCGTGCACAACAGCCGCTGATCCGTGGCTGGGCCTTATTTAATCGTGATAGATTCGCCACATGAATGGGGGGAGTGGCGCAACAGCACCTGTCGGTTCGATCGACCTGGCGCTTGCTCATGCCGCCCGGCTGCTGGATCGCGATCCGGCGCTCGCCGCAGAACAGGCGCGCGAGGTCCTCAAGGCCGTACCCGGTCATCCCAATGCCGTTCTGGTGCTGGCGATTGCGCAATGTGCCGGCGGCGACGCCGCGGCGGCCCAGGCGCTGCTCGCGCCACTCGTCGTGAGTCAGCCGCGCTGGGCGGCCGCGCGCTACGAGCATGGCGTGGCGCTCGGGGCGCTGGGACGCGGCGATGAGGCCGTCGCCGAACTCAAGCGGGCCGTCGAACTCAACCCGGATCTGCCCAATGCCTGGCGCGCGCTCGCCGATCACCTGGAGGCGGTCGGCGATGATGCCGGTGCGGAGACTGCGCGCGCGCGATTCCTCAAGGTATCGACGCGCGACCCGCGCCTGCTCGCCGCCGGCGCGGCTCTGTGCGAGAACCGCATTCCCGAGGCCGAGGCGCTCCTGCGACGACATCTGCACGAGCACCCCACCGATATCGCCGCGCTGCGCATGCTGGCCGAGGTGGCCGCCCGCATCGGACGCTATCCCGACGCGGAGAACCTGCTGGCCAGATGTCTGGAGCTGGCCCCCGTTTTCCACGGAGCGCGCCACAACTACGCCGTGGCCCTGCATCGTCAGGGCAAACATGCCGCCGCCCTGCCGCAGATTGACCGCCTGCTCGCTGCGGAACCACGCAATCCCAATTACCGCGCCCTGCAGGCCGCGGTGCTCGCCGCAATCGGCGAATACGGGCGCGCAATTGACATCTATGTCGGTGTGCTCAAGGAATACCCGCGCCAGGCGAAGATCTGGCTCAGTTACGGGCACGCACTCAAGACCGCGGGCCGGGTTGCCGAGGGGATCAGCGCTTACCAGCGGGCGCTGGAGCTGGAGTCGCGCCTGGGGGAGGTGTGGTGGAGTCTTGCGAATCTCAAGACCTACCGTTTCGATGCGGATGAGCTCGCGCACATGCGCAAGCAGCTCGCGCGCGAGGATTTAAGCGCCGAGGACCGCTTCCACTTCCACTTCGCGCTCGGCAAGGCACTCGAGGATCAGGCCCGGTACGAGCCCTCCTTTGAGCATTATCGTGAGGGCAACGCGCTGCGGCGGGCGCGCGTGCATTACGACCCCGAGCGCATCAGCACGCAGGTGGCGGGGGCCAAGGCACTGTTCACCGGGGAGTTTTTCGCCGCCCGCGCCGGCGCGGGGGCCGGCGCCAACGATCCGATCTTCATCATCGGACTGCCGCGCGCAGGTTCCACACTCATCGAGCAGATCCTCGCCAGCCACTCCCAGGTCGAGGGCACGATGGAGCTGCCGGACGTGCCGGCGCTCGCACAGACGGTCAGCGAGCGCGCGGGCGCTGAGGCGCTGCGCTACCCCCAGGCGCTCGCGGCGCTGCCGCTCGCCGAGCTGCGCAGCATCGGGGAGGACTATCTCGCGCGCACCCGCATTCAACGCAAGACCCAAAAGCCGCGCTTCATCGACAAGCTGCCCAACAACTTCCTGCACACTGGCTTCATCCACCTGATGCTGCCGAACGCCAGTATCATCGACGCCCGCCGCCACCCGCTGGGGTGCTGCTTCTCGGGCTTCAAGCAACACTTCGCCCGTGGACAGAATTTCACTTACGATCTGGCCGAACTCGGGGCGTACTACCGCTCGTACGTGGAGCTGATGGCGCACTTCGATGCGGTGCTTCCCGGCCGCGTGCACCGCGTCCTGTACGAACGCATGGTCGAGGACACGGAG
>Ga0210384_10001146_pt1 | contig 37162 bp, 32 predicted proteins | sample IncBWH2MmetaG_FD_160574 | JGI IMG/M metagenome (GOLD analysis project Ga0210384, IMG submission 160574) | Forest soil microbial communities from Barre Woods Harvard Forest LTER site, Petersham, Massachusetts, United States - Inc-BW-H-2-M | ecosystem: Environmental > Terrestrial > Soil >...
GCGGTGCCTGCGTCACCAGCATCGCTACCACGTGCGCTACATCAGACGGCTGGAGCATCTTCTTCGGGTCTTTGCCCTCATGCGGGCTGAGATCGGTGTGAACCGAGCCCGGACAAACCACCGAGACGCGAATGTTGTAGCGTCGTAGCTCTTCTGCCACCGAGTAGCTCAATCCATTCAAACCCCATTTGGACGCGGCATAGGCGGCTCCATTGGGCAAAGCATTCTTTCCGGCAAGAGAGGAAATGTTGATGATATGGCCGCCCTGTGCGCGAATCATCATCGGAGCAAAGCTTCGAATAGAGTAGTAGGCTCCCCGCAAATTAGTGTTCAGGATTTGTTCCCAGGCCTCCGGTGACATTTGGTGCAAAGGCTCCGCGAAGCCGTCCACGCCGGCGTTGTTGACCAGAATGTCGGCGCGGCCGAAGCTTCGATCCACCTGGCTTGCGACCGCTGCGACCGAGCGCAGATCCATTACGTCGCACTCGACGACCTCCGCCCGCCCTCCCGACTGAGAGATCAGCGCCGCAACGGACTCCAACGGAGTACGTGTGCGTCCGCAGAGTACAGTGGTAGCTCCGAGCTCTGCCAGCTTGCGCGCTATGGCGGCGCCAATGCCGCGGCCGGCTCCAGTGACGATCGCTACTTGTCCTGCTAGGGAATTCTTGCTGTTTTCCGGCATGACACAATCACCGTTCTTAGCATCTTAACAAGGTGGGAAAGGTGGTGCAGCAAAGCAAGCTTGCCTTAGGCGGAGTACATCCTTATAATCCGCTCACCGGAAATGGGGCGGGGCCGTGCTGAAGTTGGCCAGAGGTCCTGAGGAGTTGTTTCCGGCCTATCAGTTGGAGCAAAGAAGCCCACGTTTCCGAGAAGACCTGAGTGAGCGGGCGGGGGTAGCACTCGGGTTACGATGTACGCCGCAGATTTCCCAACAGTTTCAAGGAGCCATTCGAATGAAGAAAAGCCTAGTGGCGTTTGTGCTCGCGCTTTCGACAATAGGAGCCGGTCAAACTACAGGGGCACCAACGCAGGCACCGCCTGCGACGTCACAACCGCAGCCGCAGAAGAAAGAGATCAAGGATCCGGCGGAGTACAACGCGTACGTGGGCGCGGCGCAGCAGACAGATGCTGCCGCCAAGGTCAGCGGCCTGGAAGCGTTCTTGGCACAATACCCTAACAGCGTAATGAAGGAAGACGCGCTCGAATTATTGATGGGCGCTTACCAGCAAGCCGGAAACCAAGCGAAGGTAATAGACACCGCCAACCGCCTACTGGCTGCCAACCCGAATAATGCGCGTGCCCTGGTTTTGTTGGCGTACAACGAGCGCGCAGCCCAAAAATGGGCTGATGCCAAGCAGCACGCAGAGCGCGGATTGCAGGCGATTCCCAAGATGTCGAAGCCGGACGGCATGTCGGATGCCGATTTCGAGAAGCAAAAAACCCAGTTCAGTGCGCTGCTGAATAGTGTCGCCGGCTTTTCCGCTCTGCAGATGAAGGACTATGCGTCAGCGCAAAAGTATCTGCGCCCGGCCGTCGAAGCCGATCCGAAGAACGTGGAGAATGTATATCCCCTCGCATTGTCGTATCTGAGCGCAACCCCACCAGATGACGTGAATGGGCTCTTCTTCATCGCCCGTGCCGCGAACCTAGTCGCTGATCCGGCGGGCAAGGATCAGATCAAAAAATTCGGCCACAGCCGCTACGTGAAGTACCACGGTTCGGAGGAGGGCTGGAACGAACTGCTGGCGCAAGCTGGAACCACGCCGCTGCCGCCGCCTGGGTTCACTATCAAACAATACGTCCCTCCGACCCCGGCTGAACAAGCGGCGGATCTGGTAAAAAACACGCCACCCGAAAAGATGACTTTTGCGGAGTGGGAACTAGTGCTTTCCCAGGGCAAGCCAGAGGATACGGAAAAGGTTTGGAATGCGATCAAAGGCAAGCCCTTGCAGATGGAGGGTACGGTCCTGAAAGTCTCCACGACAGAGCTAGATATCGCCGCGAGCTCGGACGACATTGATGCCAAAAGGGCCGACATCAATCTGACTATGACGGGAACGATTCCGGCCAAACTTATGCCCAAAGAAGGCGCGACGTTGGACTTTGAGGGTACGCCAGTTTCTTATACCCCGAATCCATTTGTCATGACCATGGAGAAGGGAGCGTTGCTTACCAAGTCCGGCCCAGCGCCGAAGAAACCGCCTGTGCGCAAACGCCCCTCTACCTAGGATCGGCGCGAGAGAGTCAGGTAACTAAGGCAGTCCTTCTGGGCTGCCTTCAGTTTTTGCGATGAAACTTGTAAATCCGCTGGTTAGCGGGCTGCCTTTTTCTCATAGGCAGCCGGACGGGCGCTGTGTGGCGGACGCTTGATTCCGTCGCGGAGCTGCCGCACATCTATCTTGAGTTCTGAAATCGTGCGGCTCAGCGTATTGCGGTGCATGCCAAGTTGGCGAGCGGAGCGGCACTGATTTCCCTTATTTTCCTGGAGCACCGTCAAGATGAACCGCTTCTTGAATTCACGCACGGCCTCGGAATACAGAATGTTGCTTTTGTACATCTGCATAATAAGGGCTTCGAGCTGATCTCTCACGGCGTCTCTCTTTCTTTTTCCTCGTGAAAAGCTGCTTAAAAGTTGTTAGTCGCGCAGACTGCGCTTCTACCTGCCCGGGGCGCTGCTTCCAGTGCCCATCTGGCCGGGTGCGTGCTGCTGATGCAACAAATCCAGTCCCTGGTAAAAGCGTGCGCGCAATTCCGCGGGTGCTACCCAGATTGCGGCCCGGCCCAGCACCAAGAAATACGCCGCCAACTGTGAGTTCTCCAACCACTTTGACGTGGGCGTGAAGGCCGTCATACTCATCAGCACCACAGCTACCACCAGTCCACCCTTTAACATGCCAATCACAGCCCCGAAGATGCGATCCAGAATGCTCAATCCGGACTCTTTCATGGCCCAGCGTGCAATCCGTCCAGCTATGCCTGCGACGATCAGCACACCGACGAAAATTGCCAGGAACGCTACAATCTCAGCCGCCCGCGACGACTTCAGATAGCTCGCAAGCGATTCCGCTAGGACATGGTATTTCCACGCTGCCAGCAGATACCCGACCACCAAGCCTGCCAAGTGGAAAGCCTCCTGAAAAAAACCTGATCTGGTCGCCTCGGCGGCAGAAGCCGCGACCACAATCAGAATGATCCAGTCCGCGAAGCTCACGGTTCTCTCCCGCGGACGCCACCGTTACACATCCAAGTCGCGTCCCGTGAGCTGCCGGTACGCCTCGAGATATTTTTCGCTGGTCCGGCGCGCCACCTCCGCGGGTAGGGACGGAGCCGGCGGCTGCTTATTCCAACGAATTTCCTCCAGGTAGTCACGAACGTATTGCTTGTCGAATGAGCTCTGGGCCCGGCCGGATTGATACTTGTCTGCCGGCCAGAAGCGAGAAGAATCCGGAGTTAGCACCTCATCAGCCAACGTGAGGCCCTTCGCCGTTCTCCCGAATTCAAACTTCGTGTCGGCAATGATGATGCCTTTTTGCCTAGCGTATTCGGCGGCTTTTGTATATATGTTCAAACTGACATCGCGCAGTTGATTGCTCAGCTCTGGGCCCACGATCCGTGTCATTTCGGCAAACTGAATGTTCTCGTCGTGTCCGCTCGTCGCCTTGGTGGCAGGAGTGAAAATTGGCTCGGGCAACCGGTCTGATTCCTTCAGTCCGGCGGGAAGTCTAATGCCGCACACTGCCCCCGTCGCTTTGTACTCTTTCCAGGCTGATCCTGAAATATAGCCTCGAACCACGCACTCCACCGGCACCATGTCAGCCCGGGTTACCAGCATCGAGCGGCCGCGCAACTGGTCGGCGTGCTTGAGCAGAGACGCTGGGTAGCGCTCGACGTCGGCGGTGATTAAATGATTGGGCACCACATCACGTAGAAAGTCGAACCAGAAGAGAGAGATCTGCGTCAGAACCTTGCCCTTGTGCGGGATGCCGGTGGCCAGCACATAGTCGAACGCGGAAATGCGATCGGTGGCTACGAATAGCAGCCGATCGTCGTCCAACCGGTACACATCACGCACTTTGCCGCTGGCGTAAAGTTCCAGTTGCGGAAAGTCGGTTTGCAAGAGGACAGAATCGAGGAGATCAGAGTTCATCATGAAATTTTACAGATAGAAAGCGTCGCGTATTCTAGCCTTTCAGAAATATTTGTCAACGGTTTAAGTCAGGACGAGACGCGAGCCCGAGATGCCATCACTTGCAAAAACGTTGACAGTTCTAAAGGTCAGTGGATCGCTTGATTGGCAAGGAGTTCCGCGTACCGTGTTTGTGGAAAAACTGAGGACAAACAGGACTGTTCAAAGGGCGCAAGAAATCCGGGAGCCATGTCGCGCACGCGTCCGGCGGATTCCTAAGCTGTCGCCCCAAAACGCACTGATACCAATTTCGAGACGCCCGGCTCCTGCATCGTGACGCCGTAAAGCACCGGCGCGATGCTCATCGTCTTTTTGCTGTGGGTAATGAGCACGAATTGGGTCTGTACGCTCATTTCTTTCACCAGTTCGGTGAAGCGGCCAATGTTAGCTTCGTCCAGTGGGGCGTCCACTTCGTCGAGGATGCAAAATGGGCTGGGCTGATATTGGAAGATGCCCACCAGCAAGGCCAGAGCCGTCAGGGCTTTTTCGCCGCCGGAAAGCAGCAAGACGTTTTGGAGCTTCTTGCCCGGAGGAGAAGCCACCACATCGATTCCGCTCTCGGCGCTGTTGTCCTCATCCGTAAGGCGCACAAAAGCGCTGCCACCGCCGAAAAGCTTGCGAAATGTTGCCTGAAAGTTCTCATTGATCTTGTGGAATGCTTCCTCGAACTTCTGGCGCGAGAAGGTGTCGATCTCCTTGATGGTAGCCTGGGTATTCTCGATGGAATCAAGCAAGTCTTTCCGTTGCGTTTCGAGAAAAGCATGGCGCTCGGAGGTTTCCTTGTACTCTTCCAGTGCCATCATGTTGACCGGGCCCATGGCCTCGAGTCGGGTCCGCATTTCGTGGTAGATCTTATCCTCAACTATCAGCTGTTCACCGATGGCGATCGGGATAGTGCCATCTGCCAGCAACTCCTGCCGCTGCACCCCGAGCTCGTTTAGACAGGTTTCAGCCATGTATTGGGCGTCGGACTGCAGCTTCGCCGCAGCCGCCGAGAGTTCTGCGCGGCGGTCCCGGGTTTGATCAAGAAGCTGCCGTGCATGCCGCAGAGCGTCGTCAATTTCCGTTATGCGAGCGCGTACTTGTTCCGATTCAAATTGCAGTAAGCCGTCGCGGGCTTCGCTGGCATTGCGCTCAGCTTCGAGATCGACCAGTAGGCCGGCAATCTGCTGGTTCTCAGCCTCGCGCTGCAGCTTCTCTGCGGCTGAGGATTCAATCTGCGTACCCAGTGAAGCCACGCGCTCATTGAGTTCGGCAACCAGCACTTCGATGCGTTGCAGCACTGCAGCCGCGGCGCGATGGCGTTCTTCGAGCGTCGCCGCCCGCGCCAGATGCTGGCTGGCATTCTGAGCAGACTGGTCACGTCGTTCCCGGAGACTATCTAACTGTTCATGAGCCCGGGCTGCTGTTTGTTCCAGTTCGAGCTGTTTTCCCTGGAGTGCCGACATCTCGGCACAGCGCTCCCCGATCAATCCTTGCTGCTCGGCACGTTCAGCGGTAAGCCGCTGAAGTTCTTGGTCGCACGTTTTCAAGCGCTCGCTTACGCGGGTCATCTCAGAATCGACTTGATACAATAAGTGGCCGGAGGTCATTGCCTGCTTTTCAGACTCGCGCCTTTCCCCTTCGAGCCGATCGAGCAGGGAAGTGAGGTCTTTGATTTCGCGCCCCAGAGTCAGCACTCGCATTTCTTCGTGCCGCAGGGCTTCTTCCAGTCCGACAAGTAAGCGAATGACATCGCGCAGCTCTCGCTTCATGGAGAGCGGGCCCTCAGCTCGCTGCTTCCCGCCCGTCACGGTTACGTTGTGAAAGCACTCGCCAGATTGCGAAAGGAAGAACGCGTCAGGGTTCTCCAGCGCGAGGTCCCGCGCCGACGCAGGATCAGGCACGATGTAACCGTCGCGCAGCTTAGGCAGAATAACTTCCAGCGACCTCCCAAACCCATTCAGCACTCGAATCGCATGCTTGAGCGGAACGATGGACTCCCCAGCGGACGCGTTACGCGCGTTCTCATCCACCGCAAACGAGAACTTGGCTTGCGAATCCTCAGGATGGACTAGAAAAGTGGCGCGACCGTCCACATCCGTGCGGAGCAGGCGCAAGCCTTCGTCGGCAGCATCCCAGGACTTGACCACGACATAGTTCAGTTCGTCGCGCAGGAAATCTTCGACCACGCCCTCGTACCGCGGCTCGACTTCCAGAAAATCGGCCAGAACGCCAGCCGGAGCCAGTCCGCCTTGCATCACTCCCGATTGAAACAGACGGCGAACCGATTCCGTCGAATATCCATGCTCAGCGATTACCGCTTCCAGTGAGCTCCTCTTGCCGATCGCTGTCGCGTACTCGGCGCGCAAACCGTCTAAACGGTTCTTGGCTTCGCTTTCCTCATGACGCTTCTCCTGCAGTGCTTGCCTGGCGTGGACAATCTCTTCACTCAATCCAGCAACGCGCTGCGATATGGATTCAAATTCCAGAGCGAACTGCCCGCGCTGGCCACCGAACGCTTCCACTTGAGAGTTCGCGTTGGACAACTCCATTTGCAGACGCTGGGCTTCACGATCGACGGCCGCCAGGCGTTCCTCCGCCTGAGTGATCTGGTTGCGCAAATTAGATCCGTCTGCCACTACTTCCATAATGGCCAGGCGCGATTCCTCTTGTTGATCCTCCAAATCGGCCACGGCATTGGCTGCGGCCACAGCCTCCTGCTGGCATCTAGTCAACTCCTGTTGCGCAGTGGCTACATCGGCGGCGGCGGAATCCAGCACTTGGCGGTTGGAATCGCGCTCCTTCTCGAGCGCCATCAGGCGGTTTCTAGTCTGTTCCAGTTCGGCTTCGGACGAGGCCGAACGTACCATCAGTTCCGCGCAACGCTCTTCATTATGTCGGCGCTGAGCGTGGGCCCGGTCTGACTCCAGCTTGATCTGATTCAGACGTTCACGGTTCTCCCGCAGCTCGGTCTCAATCGAGTAGCCCCGCTGGGTGCGGTCGCCATGCTCCGCCTCGAGTTGCTGGATGCAGTCAGCTTGCTGCTTCATCTGGTCGGAAATATTAATGATCTGGGTGTCCAGCGCTGCGCTTTCCTGATCCAACTGAGCAAACTTGCTGGCCAAGACCAGACGCAGCTTGGCCCGCATTTCTTCCCGCAGCCTGGCATAGCGCTCCGCCTTCGACGCCTGCCGCTTCAGCGAATTCATCTGGCGCGTCACTTCTTCGAAAATGTCGTTCACACGCGCCAGGTTCTGCTTGGCATCTTCCAGGCGAGCTTCGGCGAGGCGTTTCTTGGTTTTGAATTTGGTGATGCCCGCCGCCTCTTCGATGATGGCACGGCGATCGGTTGGACGGCTGCTGAGAATCTGTCCAATTCGTCCCTGCTCGATCAGCGCGTAGGATTCGGGTCCCAGGCCGGTGCCCATAAACAATTCCTGAATATCGCGCAGGCGGCACAGTTTGCCGTTGAGCAAGTATTCGCTGTCCCCGGAACGGAACAAGCGCCGAGTGACCACGATTTCTCCCGCCCGGAATTGCTGCTGATTGAATTTGCGGCGGCGAATCTTGAGAACGACACTAGGCCCATTCTTGCCGCTCATTGCAGGCGAAGCCAGCCTCACCGGAGGATTCGGGTTTACGAACACAGCAAATATCGGTTCATCCTCCGGGTCTATCTCGGACAGGGCGTTTCCAGCAGCCTCTTGCGTCCCGATTTCCTCTGCTCTTCCCGGTTGCGCTTCCTCTGTCAGACGCTCAGTCTCTTCGGCGGCGCGACTTCGGACTAGGGCTTCGTCCCAATCGCCGCTATCCTCGGGCATGTCATCCTGAATCTCGATTTCGGTGGGCTCGTTAGCATCTGGACCTCCGTAAACCTCAGGATCAATGAGCGTGAGTGATACTTCTGCCATGCCGGTGGGCTTGCGGTCTCGAGTGCCGGCAAAAATGACATCCTCCATGCGCGAGCCGCGTAAAGTCTTAGCCGATTGCTCGCCCAGCACCCACGAGATGGCATCGGCTATGTTCGACTTTCCGCAACCGTTGGGCCCGATGATGGCGGCGATTCCGTCGCCGTGAAACTTGAGTTCGGTGCGGTCGCAAAAAGACTTGAATCCGAGAACGTGCAGCTTTTTCAGTTTGAGCAACGCATACTCCTTAGGGTCACATTCTTACGTTGTCATCCCGAGCGAAACATTTCAGTTCGCTGGCGAATTGGAATGCGAAGTCGAGAGCCTGTCCTGAGCGAGCGCAGCGAGTCGAATGGGGACCTTGGTGTTTCGTTCGCATTTACTAACCAGGTTCCTCCACGGTTCGATGCCATAAAGATGATCCCAAGGCTGGACACAGCAGACACAAATTAGAGCTACTGTAAAGGCGAAATCCTGCCTGGGTCAAGCACGAAAACACCATATATTGTATGCCCATTTGGGCTACCGCTTCATTTTGCACATACAATGCAGCAAATGCTTGGAAAACTAGCGTGGGAAGCAGAAGGGAAGGGAGAACCGCGAGAGCAATGTAACTCTACCGCAAGAGGCGATCGAAGGCAACGAAGCTTATAACGGGTGGAGCCGCAGGGGCCTCGCTGCGAGTTGACAAACCCGAATGCTCATTCGTCACATACTCTTAGTCCTCCTCTTGTCATCCTGAGCGGGGCGAAGGACCTATGCAGTTGCGTCCGCCGAAAACATACTTCGCGTACATCATCACGAACCGGTCGAAGACGCTCTACACAGGCGTTACGAACAATCTAACGCGCAGGGTACGCGAACACAAAATGGGGGTAGGTTCCGCCTTTGCTGCACGCCGACTGGTACATAGGTCCTTCGCTTCGCTCAGGATGACAACTCTGGTGTTGCCGCTACGCGCCCAGCTTCTCAAAGAACAGGCAAATCGACTCGATCCCGCGATAAAAGTTTGGGATGTGGAATTTCTCATTGGGAGCGTGCAGGTTGTCGTCGGGCAGACCGAAGCCCATCATCACGCTGGGGATCTTTAGGACATCCTGGAAATCGGTGACGATGGGAATGGAACCGCCGGAGCGGATGAACACCGTGTCTTTCTTGAACACATCGTGCATCGCCTCGGTCGCGGCTTTGACGTACTCATTGTCCGTGCCTACAACGCAGGCCGGGCCTTTGCTCCAAACTTTGACGCTGGTCTGAATGCCTTTGGGCGTGATTTTCTTGACGTAGTTCTTATATTTCTTAAGCACGTCGTCCGGGTCTTGGTTGGGTACGAGGCGCATGGAAACTTTGGCTGAGGCACGCGCCGGAATCACGGTCTTCGCGCCGGGTGCGGTAAATCCGCCGGGCATGCCGTGCACTTCCAACGTGGGACGCGCCCAGGTGCGATAGAGAACCGAAAAACCCGGTTCGCCGGTCAGCACCGTTGAACCCACTTCCGTTTTGCGATAGTGCTCTTCATTGAAGGGCAGTCGCTTCCAAGCCTTGAGCTCGTCTTTGCTTGGCGCTTTCACGCCCTTGTAGAAACCGGGAATCAGGATGTGTCCCTTCGCATCTTTCAGCTTGCCGATGATCTCAATCAGAGCAAAAAAAGGATTGGGCGCCGCCCCGCCGTACATGCCGGAATGCAGATCGGTCTTGGCCCCGACCGCTTCAATCTCGGTATACACCAGTCCGCGAAGTCCAACGCAAAGCGTGGGAAGGTCAGGCGCAAACAGTTCCGTGTCGCAGACCAGCGCGAAATCAGCTTTCAGCTTAGCTTTCTCCTTGCGGACATATTCCGCGATCGATTCGCCGCCGACTTCTTCTTCGCCTTCGATGATGAACTTCACATTCAGCGGTAGCTTGCCGTTGTGGCCCTTCATTAGGGCCTCGATGGCCTTGATCTCCATCCAGAGTTGGCCCTTGTCGTCGACCGCGCCCCGAGCATAAAGGTTGTTATTGCGTTCGGTAGGCTCAAAGGGAGGGGAGATCCATTCGTTGAGCGGATCCGGTGGCTGGACGTCGTAATGCGCGTAGCAAAGCACCGTCGGTTTGCCGGCAACATGCAGCCAGTCCGCATAGATCAGTGGATGACCTTTGGTCGGAATGATCTCGACATGCTCCAAACCAATGCGGCGCAGTTCATTGGCCACGAATTCGGCCGCTTTTTGCACGTCAGATTTATGTTCCTGCAGAGTACTGACACTAGGAATGCGGAGAAGATCTTTCAGCTCGTTGAGGAATCGCTGCTGGTTGCCACGGGCATAACTCACTGCAGGGGAGGCCATAAGGTTGTCGCTTTCTCGCGAGCGAACGCGGTGTGGTTGTGCGTCTAAAACGATTAAGTATACCTGAGGTGAAAGGCTTGGGAATCCTCCGGTACGCACAAGTCATAAGGAAAAGGCACGAAATGTTCTGTGCGCCCGGGGGCAGAACGTCGTAACAGCCTCAGTTGGCGAACCGTGATGGCGAAAACGCTGAAATGTCAATCTCGGGTTTCATGCCCGTGATCACTTGCGCCATCAGTCGCGCCGTGATCGGAGCCAGCAGGATGCCGTCGCGGAAGTGCCCCGTGGCCACAAAGTATCCAGGGGTTGTCGCAGCACCGAGGATGGGCAAAGCATCAGGAGTTCCAGGACGCAGGCCTGCCCATGCCTGCAACATGCGTGCTTCACTTAAAGCGGGCACCATGCGGATGGCCGCGTGGTGTAAGCGCTGGATGGTATCCACATCGGTGCGCTTGTCGTATCCGGCTTCTTCGAGCGTGGAACCAATCACGATGCGTCCATCGCTGCGGGGAACCAGGTAGACGTCCGGCGCTCGGATTACATGACGCAATACGTTTCGGGACGCGCCCACCACCGACAGCATCTGTCCCTTTACCGGACGAGTGGGGAACTGGTGCGGCGGAATGTGCCCAGCCCAGGCCCCGGCGCAGTTGACAACCGCTGCAGCAGCGTAGCTAGTCTTCTCAGTGCGGACGCCGGTGACTCGTCCACTCAACAGAAGCACATCCTTCACTTCTGTACCCGAGGAGATATCGACGTCACGATGCTTGGCGGCGCGGAGCGCGGCGGTTCCAAGGGCCCGAGGATCTACGCTGCGCTCTTGCAAGAAGACTGCTGGAATTCCGGGATCGGCTAATGCAGGCTCGACTTCAGCAAGAGGAGGAGGTGCGATATCCGCCCCGAAGCCCGCACTTGCGCAGAGATGTTCGGCAGGAAACAGAATTGTGCCTTGGTCGCGTAGATCAACGTCGATGCCGGACTCATCCTGCAACTCATGCGCGAATTCGGGATACATGCGCGCGCTGGCGGCGGCGAGCGGTTGCAATAAGGCTGGAGTCTCGAGGCCGCACTCAACCAGCATCCCGGCGGCGGCATGCGAGGCTTCCTGCCCAGGCTCGCCGCGCTCTACCACCAGAACCTTCGCCCCACGCTTACGAAGCGCGATCGAAAGCGACAGCCCGATGATCCCACCGCCAATGATGATGACGTCCCAAGCCTTCATCTTGGCATTGTAAAAGAGGGCGAGCCGTTCTCCGCGGGGCCACAAGCGAAGTTACTTTTTCAGTTCGCTGGGAAAAAGCACAACGGCCGCAAGAACCGAAAGCCAACCCAAATACCATAGTTACTTTCAGCCGAACCCTTCTGGGTACGGCGGCTGCCTCGCTTGCCACCTATAATCCGCGCAGGTGGAACTGAGAGCGACGGTTCCTTCCCCACGCGAGATGCCCAAAACAAACAGCAAATTCGCTGTTAGCCCATCACTGTGGATCTACAATCCTGCGCTTGATCTCATCGTGGGCTGCGGCGCGTGGTCGGCGCCTTTGTTGCTATTTGCGTATTCTGCCGGAGCTGCGAATACTCTCGCGTGGTCGATTGCCTTCTATGGCCTGGCGCTATTCTTCAACTATCCGCACTACATGGCGACGCTTTACCGCGCCTACCATACTGCGGAAGACTTCCATAAATATCGCATCTTCACGGTTCACATCACGGCGTTAGTGGTTCTGACTCTCGTCTTCTCCCACTTCTGGTTCCGCGCCCTTCCATGGATCTTTACGCTGTATCTCACCTGGAGCCCGTGGCACTACAGCGGACAAAATTACGGATTGTTCATGATGTTCGCACGGCGGGCTGGGGCGAAAGTATCCATCCTTGAGCGTCGAGCTTTGTACTCCGCCTTCTTGCTTTCTTACGTGATCTTGTTCTTGAGCTTTCACACCGGTCCATCGAGCGATCCGCTTTTTCTCTCGCTGGGAATTCCGGGCAAGGTGAGTTCGATTGTCTTGCTACCTCTGGCCATCGGATTCGTGGCGGTTTCCACGTTTGGGTTGTCCCGCCTAGTGGGACAAGTGGGCTGGAAGCCGCTATTGCCCTCGCTCACGCTTTTCTCCACGCAATTCATTTGGTTTCTGGTGCCCACGATCTTATCGGTCGCAGAACGGATGCAGGTTCCGCAGAACCGGTATAGCACCGGCGTCCTCGCCGTGATGCACTCGGCCCAGTACCTTTGGATCACCAGCTACTACGCCCGCCGCGAGGCTGCCGGGGAGAACACCGGGCGCTGGCGTCCGCTGGCTTACTTCGGACTACTCATCGTCGGCGGAATTGCGCTCTTCGTTCCCGGGCCATGGCTGGCCAGCCGCGTGTTTCATGCTGACTTCAGCACCAGCTTCTTAATCTTCACCGCTCTAGTCAACATTCATCACTTCATCCTTGATGGCGCGATCTGGAAGCTGCGGGACGGCCGCATTGCTGCGCTGCTGCTGAATTCGCAAGACCGCCTGTCAAGCGCGACGGCGGCAGCGGGAAGCGGTGTCGCCACCAGCTTACGCTGGTTGACGGGGACCTCACGCTGGGCAAGAGCGTTGCGAGTCAGCGCCGCCTTGCTGTTGCTGGCTTGGGGAACCGTTGACCAGGTTCGCTACTATCTGGCTCTGCACAGTGAAAGCTTGCCTGATCTGCAGCGAGCCGCGGACCTCGACTCGTTTGATAGTTCGCTGGAGATGCATCTCGGTCGGAAGGAACAGGAGGCCGGCAAAATTGATAAGGCCGTCGCAGCTTGGCAACAGGCTCTCCGCGCCAATCCAGCCGATACTGCAGCGCGCGACGCATTGCTCAAATACCTTACCGGCCAGAAGCGCTTTGACGATGCCTACGCGTTGACGCGCCAGTCGCTCCGCTACGCGCCTAAGGATGCAAACTTACTTGTCAATTACGGCATTCTCGCCCAGCAGCTCAGCCATCCGGATGAAGCCGTCCAAAGCTGGAAGAAGGCAATCGCGTTTGATCCTTCGCAAGCTCGCGCCACTCTTTATCTGGCAGGCGAATTGGACCGGGAAGGGAAGGCAGAGGCCGCAATCCCCTATTACATTATGTTTCTCGACAAGATCGCGCATGCCGGAGCAGAGAATCGTCCTCCTGCAAGTGATGTGATTTCGATCGTGCTACGGCTGGCGCAGTGTCAGGCACAGGCTAAACATCCAGAGCAAGCGCAAGAGGCATACGAGCTGGCGCGGAAAATTGCATCACAGACGGGGGAGAAAAGGCTGGAGAGCTTCACTAGTGTGGCCGAGGCCGAACTCGAAGCGGGGCAGAACAAGATCCCGCAGGCGCTGCGTCTGTACCAGAATGCGCTCGGATTGGACGCTGAGGTAAATGACGTCCGCAGCGAAGCCACGGATTGGTACAGTTACGCCCTCTTTCTGCGCGATTCCGGCTTTCCGTCGCGCCTGGCTTATGCGTGTCTGCTGAAATCCGAATCGTTGATGAAACCTCTTAAAGATGTTTCGGCCCAGCAATCGGTCACGCTGGTTCGGGTCGAAGTAGGAAAAAAATTGGGTGGGCAAGCGATACAACTCCAGCACAATTCCGAGGCTGCTCTTAAAGAAGCTCTGGCGCTGAAAGATCGCTAACCCGCGGCGTGCGTTGACGACCGATCTTCATGCTGTTCTCGGACTAGACGCCCAGGAACCACCCCTGATCGCTCGACTTCACAGCTATGGTCCAACTGGCACGTAGACTCTGTCAGCGGCGACCAACTCCGCGTTTGGCACTTCGGTGCGGAGCTTGACCTGTTGGAACCCAGCCTTTTTTTCCGGCTTGGCGAGAAACGTCAACAGATACTGGCGAGTCAACCGGTGGGTTAGATCATCCAGGTACGGAGCAAAGGAGACTGGGGCGCCGAAACCGAGGTAGTAGGATTCTCCGCCGGTCTCGTCGGAAATCTGGGAAAGATAGTTCTGTCCCCAGTTGATACGCCAGAAACTATGACCGAAGTGGCCCCCGCCGGGCATATAGATCGAGAAAATGATAACTCCCGCGCGCTGGGCATCTTCAATGGTGGAGTCCACATAAGGGTCGCTGGGTCCGCTGCCCCAAAATCGATCAATGCCGTCCGAAACCATCAGGATCTCGCGGCGAACCGGAGTTTCGGGCCAGCGCTTGATCAAATCGGTCACCGAGAAATAGGGGCTGGCAGACGCGCCCGGGTCTCCGAACGGAAGGCGGAGCGCTTTGGCTGCCTGCGCATGGTCGTTGGTGGGATTCTGCAGAACGTCTGCGATGCCGTTTCGCATATACGCCACACCGATCGCCGTGGTTGCGGGCTGCGCATTGATGAATTGGCGTACGTCTTCCAACTGCGAGCCGAGGCTTGTGTTGGCAGAGTCGTCGATCAGAATGAAGAGTTGAAGTCCTGCGTGCTCTCCTTGCAATGCCAGCCAGTCCGTAACCTTAGCTCGATCACGACCTTGGTATACCATCACATCTTCGCGGTTAATGACGGGAACGTTGGAACCGTGACGAGGTTCCACGGTTACCACCATATGGACCGGGGGCCCAGTTGATGACGCCTCCTGGGCCACAACCGACGATAGGCCAACTGCCAGCGCGGTCGCCGCAAGAAGTACGCCCGCAATGATGTGGGATTTCCTCATCGAAGCCTCCTTGGCAAATAGGGGCTGAAGATAGACGCAACGCTACTCCGCGGAAATCAAACCTGTCAATGCGCGCCGAAAAGGAGGGCTGGAGTGTTGCAATAGGACCTCTGCCGAAAATCGGTCATTGGGAAAGTATCAGAGTCACCTGATTTTCACAGTTTGCTCAGAAAATCTACGATCTCGGGCTGGCTCCAATCGACCGGACCGATAAACTTGCGGCGCAAGACCCCGCTGCGATCCACGATGTAGGTCTCGGGGAACTTGAATGTACCGTAAAGATTGTTGCTCTTCTGGTCGGCATCGCGGACGGTAAGCAGATCGACACCGTGGTCCTTCAAGAATCTGTGATAGGCGTCGCCATCAGCGTCGACGCTAACCGCGAGCACCTCCACGCCCTTGGCCTTCATCCGGCGTTGCATTTGGACCAGAGAAGGCATTTCGTCCACGCAGGGCGGACACCAGGTGGCCCAGAAGTTCAACACAACGACCTTGCCTCGCAGATCGGCCAGGCTGACTTTGCGGTCGACGTCCTGCACTGTGAAATCGGGAGCTGGGTTGCCGATGTGGGGTGGGCGAGAACCGCCGTAGCAGCCGAGCAAGAGAAGAGGGAAGAGGGCAAACAGGACCGAGGCGCATCGCACAAAGCTATAATACCTAATTCGGCTTATGGTCACGTCGCAGCCAGCAACGAGCATGTCTGTCGTCTCGGTGATTGTGCCGGCACGCAATGAAGAAGCCAGCCTGGGGGCGTGTCTGGAATCGCTGGTCGCGCAGGACGGAGTGGCTTTCGAGATTATCGGGGTCGATGATGGCTCGACCGATCGCACTCGCGAAATCGCGCAGTCTTTTCCTCGCGTGCGGCTGATTGATGCTGGGTCCTTGCCTCAGGGCTGGACCGGCAAGAACAACGCCATGGCGGCTGGCGCTAGACAAGCTCGCGGTAGGTGGCTGCTGTTCACCGATGCAGATACGGTGCATCATGCGGGATCGCTGGCTCGTGCGCTGGCCGAGGCCAAGAAACATGGCGCGGCTTTAGTTTCCTATTCCCCGGAGCAGGAAGTGCACGGCTTCTGGGAGAAGGCCGTGATGCCGGTGATTTTCGCGGAGCTGGCGTCAACCTATAAGCCATCGCAGGTGAGCAATCCTGCTTCTCCTGCTGCCGCGGCCAACGGGCAATATTTGCTGATTTCTCGTGAAGCATACGACGCGGTCGGGGGATACGCCGGCGTTGCCAATAGCTTGCTCGAGGACGTCGCCCTGGCGCGGGCCGTCAAAGCGTCGGGTCGAAGGATTTTCTTTCGCTACGGCGGAGACGCAGTTCGCACTCGTATGTATAGGAACTTCGCACAACTCCGCGAGGGCTGGACCAAGAACCTGGCATTGCTGTTTCCGTCAGCGGGACCATTGGCGATTATGAGGTTGACGGAGTTTGTGCTGATCGTGGGAAGCGCGGCAATCGCCATCATCGCAGCGATCGACAGTCGTCCGAAAGCGGCTGCCGCGACGGGACTTCTTGCCGTTACTTTGGTCTCTCTATTTCTTCAGCGAATGCGCAAGGCGCATTTTTCCTGGGACGCGAATATTTTCTCTTTAATAGGACTCCCATTGTTTTCGTATCTTCTGCTCCGCTCCAGACTCTCTTATAAGAAGGGAAGCGTGATCTGGAAAGAACGCACCTACGCTTCGCCGCCGGGTCCGGAGCCGCAAACCCGATTGTGCATTGGCGTAGAAGAGCCGGCTCTCGGGCCAGGGTTGAAGCGTCTATAGACTAAGGTTTTTGGTAGCCGAGGCACGAATGGTTTATCTCACCCGAAAAGCCGAGTTTGCTGCTTCGCACTATTACCACAATCCGGATTTCACCGCGGAGGAGAACCGGCGCATTTTCGGCAAATGCAATAACCCCAATGGTCACGGTCACAACTACACGCTGGAAGTCACCGTGAAAGGTGAAGTCGATCCGCGTTCAGGCTTTGTAGTTGACTTAAGGCAACTGAAAGAAGTCTTGAACCGTGAAGTGCTGGACGCGATGGACCATCGTTTCCTGAACAAAGAAGTCCCTGAATTTTCTACGCGCATTCCGACTACCGAGAATTTGGCCATTGCGATCTGGCAGCGCCTGGCGTCCAAGCTCCAAAAGGCGCAATTGCACCGCGTGCGGGTATACGAAACACCCGATTTATTCGTTGATTTCTACGGTGAAGCGTGAAGGCCCACTTGACCCGGCGGTATTTATTCTCGGCTTCGCATCGCTTGCACAGCGACGATATGTCCGACGAAGAGAACGCCGCTACCTACGGCAAATGCAATAACCCCTATGGGCACGGCCACAACTACGTGCTTGGAGTCACGGTCAGTGGGCCAGTCGATGAAAAGACAGGAATGGTATGCAATTTGGTGGATCTCGATGGCTTCGTGCAGGTCGCAATCCTGGACCGCTTCGACCGCCAGAATTTGAACATGCTTCCTGAATTCACCGAGGTCGTTCCGACCACGGAAAACCTGTCCTCGATGATCTACGATATTTTGCAGCGTGGCTTCACCCATGCTCATCTGGAGACGGTAGGCATCGAAGAGACGATGATGAATTCGTTCGAATACGCCGGCGGCTCCGAAATTCGCCGATAAAGGGCGTTATAAGAGGAAGAAGCAGGGAATCATGAGGTCATCTGTCGAGTCAAACACCGTTACGAGCGCAAGCTTCGAGGATCTGGTCCAGGAGATACTCGTCCGGCTGGGCGAAGATCCGAAGCGCGAGGGCTTAGTCAGAACCCCGAACCGCGTCCACCGTGCGTACGAATTTCTTACCAAAGGCTACAAGGAAGATCCGGAGGCTATGCTCAAGAATGCGCTGTTCACGGTGACCTACGATGAGATGGTCATTGTCAAAGACATCGAGATGTTCAGCTTGTGCGAGCATCACATGCTGCCGTTCTTCGGAAAAGTGCACGTTGCCTATATTCCGAATGGCAAGGTGATCGGACTGAGCAAACTTCCACGGCTGATCGAAATCTTTTCGCGACGTCTGCAGATTCAGGAACGTTTGACCACCCAGATCGCGGAAACCATTCAGAAGGCTATCGAACCCCAGGGCGTGGGTGTGGTCATCGAGGCGCGGCACTTGTGCATGATGATGCGAGGCGTGGAGAAGCAACACTCGGCTGCGGTCACGTCTTCGATGCTAGGTTGCTTTCGCCACGAGCAGGAAACCCGGACGGAATTTCTGTCCCTCATCCGTAATCGCGCTAACGGACTGTAATTCTAGAAGTCAGAAGCGACTCCTACCACGTGCCGTACCGATACCTACGCGGACGCTCCGGAAACAACTTGATCAGCACAATTCCGGCGATGAATCCTCCTACATGCGCCCAGAAAGCGACGCCCCCGCGGTTTTCGCCGGCATAAGTAACCGCGCTCGCGGCACCGCTGAGGAACTGGACTACAAACCAGTAGCCCAGCATGACCCACGCCGGGACGTAAAAGAAAAAGAACAGAAACCAAGTCAACACCCGGGCTCGCGGATAAAGGACGAAATAGGCGCCGAGCACACCGGCGATGGCGCCACTCGCGCCCACCGTCGGTACGCGCGAAGCGGGATTCAGGACAACCTGGGCGAAAGCCGCCGCCACTCCGCTCAAAATATAGAACACCAGATAACTGAAGTGGCCGAGATAGTCTTCAATATTGTCGCCGAAGATCCACAGGAACCACATGTTGCCGATCACATGCATCCACGATCCGTGCAGGAACATGGAGGTAAAAGCCGGAAGGAAAACAGCAACCGGGCTCAGCCGGCTGGATCCGGACAAAAGTGCGGTGACGTGGGAGGGAATCATTCCGAACTGGAAGAGAAAGGTTTTGAAGCTTTCGGGATCGAGCGCCGACTCGAAAAAATAGATGAGCAGATTTAAGCCAATTAGAGAATAGGTAAGATACGGCGTGCTGAAGCGGGGCTGGTCGTCGCGGATGGGAATCATAGTTCTAGCGCGGATTGGATGGCACGAACCGGTGCCGGACGCCAATAAATTCCCGCCGCGCGGGTTGACCTGAGGGCCAACCACGTCCACGATAGCAGAGAACATCTATGGACGGCGTTCTCATCATTGACAAACCGCGGGGCTTGACCTCCCATGACGTCGTCAACCGCGTGCGCCGGATCCTGGGGCAGCGATCGGTCGGCCATCTCGGTACGCTCGATCCGTTAGCCACCGGAGTTCTTCCGCTAGTCACTGGCAACCTTACTCGGCTGGCGCAGTTTTATGCCGCCTCGGAAAAAATCTACGAAGGCGTGATCCGCTTCGGCTATGCCACCGATACTTATGACGCGGAGGGTGAGCCCACAAGTCCTGAGCAGACCGTTAAAGTGTCACTTGAACAACTGCGCGAGTTGGCGGCGCGCTTCAAGGGAGTCATCGAACAAATGCCACCGCCGTTTTCCGCCAAGAAGCTCCACGGCGTCCCCGCCTACAAACTTGCCCGAAAACATAAAGACGTGGCCCTGAAGCCGGTACGAGTTGAAATCAAAGAGTTAGAAATCCTGGCAGTCGATGGCGATCGAGCCGGTTTCCAAGCCCGCGTCGCCTCCGGAACCTATATGCGCTCGGTCGCGCACGACATGGGCCGCGAAATAGGCTGTGGGGCACATTTAGAATCCCTGCGCCGAACTACCCTCGGCGAATTCAACCTGACTCAAGCTCACACACTTGAGCAATTGGAAGCGGCCGCGAAGGCGGGGGAACCCGAGGAAATGTTCATTCATCCGCGCCAACTGCTGCCACAATTTCCGTGCGTCACGGCTACGGAAGAGATGGCCACCCGAATCCGCAGCGGCCGCACCGTGAACTTGCCGGAGCTGTCCCGCGCCCGCCAGGTGAAAGTCTTCACTGGGCAAAGGGAACTGATCGCAATCGCCACGCGAGTCGCTGGGACATTGTTCCATCCCAAGATCGTGCTGGCGGGAGGGCTGGCAAAGCAGGTGGCGAATGCCGATGGGGGTGTTTAGGACTGCCCGATATGCAATGTCCGATAAGAAGTATTATGTAAAGTCGTCGGAAACTCCGGTCGCTGCCGGCTTTCTTGCACGCTCTAAAGGATTAGTTTGAGGCTTGGTCCTTCCGGCCGATCTCGCGGGTAGGCTGTGATGGAGAAACACACTTCACATCTTGTATCTTCCCAAATCCTCGTCGTTCAGACCTTCTAACCACTTTCGCAGTTCATCGCTCGAGACGCGATCGGACATGTTCGCGGCCAGTTTTGTGTTCTTTAAGACTTCATCTTCAACGAAAATCGGGCAATCCACGCGGAGGGCTAGCGCCAACGCATCCGATGGCCGGGAATCGATGCTGATGATGCGTCCTTCGCGCTCCATCCAGATCACCGCATAAAACGTATCTTCGCGCAGTTCCGTCACGACGACTTTGTGCACCTGCGTGTCCAGCCCCACGAGCAGGTTCTTGATCAGATCATGGGTCATGGGACGGGGCGTTGTGACTTTCTCAATCTCCAGGGCAATGGCGTTGGCCTCATAAACCCCCACCCAAATCGGCAAGACCGTATCGCTGGCCGCATCCTTGAGAATCACGATGGGCGTGCTGCTGACTGGGTCCATCATGAGACCGCGAATTTTCATTTCCACTTCCATCGTGTCCCCCGACGTTGAAAACTTCAGATTAGGACTCTTGGTCTGAAATCCTCAATTCTTTGCCCGTTATATCACCATTTCGCCCAGAAGACTGTTGGGAAAACTCACGGTGGTAACCACTGAGACATAGCTTCCCAATTCGGGAGACACGCCCTCCCGAACTGTGAAATTCAGCACCTTATTCTGCGAGGTGCGAGCGATCCACTGTCCCCGACTTTGGTTCCTCCCTTCAACCATTACTTCAATAACCTGGCCTATATGGCGTTGATACCGGCGCCTTTGAATTTCGCGCTGCTTCTCCTGTAGAACGGTCAGACGCCGCGTCTTTTCCTCATCCGGAACAACATCATCGAGCTTCAGTGACGGGGTATTCGGACGCGGCGAATACTTGAAGCCAAAGATGCCGTCGTATTCCACTTCGTCGAGCAGCGAAAGGGTCTGCTCGAAATCAGCCTCAGTTTCGCCGGGGAATCCGACGATGATGTCACTGGTGATGCTGATCTCCCTATTCGCCTCCTTCATCCAGGCAATACGCTCCAAGTATTGGTCGCGAGAGTACAAACGCTGCATGGCGTCGAGCACACGAGTCGAGCCACTTTGCACCGGCAGATGGACGTGATCGCACAAAGTAGGATGCGAATCGATGGCTTCCACGATGTCCCGGCCGAAATCGCGCGGATGCGAGGTAGTAAACCGGACGCGCTTGATCCCTGGAACTTCGCCGACTGCCGCCAGTAGTTCCGCGAAAGTTTTCTTCCCCGACGGATCTTTGTAGGAGTTCACGTTTTGGCCGAGCAACTGGATCTCGGTGTAACCCAGATCGGCCATCTGGCGGGCTTCCGCGAGGACCGAGTCCGAAGCGCGGCTGCGCTCCTTGCCGCGGGTGAATGGCACCACGCAATAGGCACAGAACTTATCACAGCCCTCGATGATCGTGATGTACCCCCGGTGCGGATTCGTGCGAGCGGTAAATTCCGTCTCGAAGCATTCGTCGGTTTCACGATCGTCGAGTCCGGTGACCCGCTGCTTCCCTGCCTCGAGTTGCACCAGCATTTGTGGTAGGTTCCGGTACGATGCCGATCCGCAGACCAGCGAAACGAAGGGCGCGCGATCGAAAATCTTTTCACCCTCTTGCTGCGCCACGCAGCCGAGAACGCCAAAACGCTTGCCTTGAGAGTGGAGCTTTTTGTAATCCGCGAGACGATGGAAAACTTTCTGCTCAGCTTTGTCGCGGATGGAACAGGTGTTGTAGAGGATCAGCTCCGCCCCTTCGACCGTCTGAACCTGACGGTAACCCTGCGAGACCAGCGTGCCGACGACCTTCTCCGAGTCATGGGCGTTCATCTGGCAGCCGAAAGTCTCGAGGTAGAACGTCTTCGGAGGGTCGGCCGGCATATCTAGAGCCAGTATAGCGCGAGGAGCGCCCGAATGTAGATGTAGGCGCGGGGTCTCGCCCGTGCGTAGCGATGTGGCGCGAGCGCCCTCGCCCGCGAAGCCGCTGCGAGTTGTCATCCTGAGAAAGCGGAGTCCTTCGTTTACTCGAAGGACTCCCAACGAAGGACCTAGAGTTGGTCCGCACGCCTGCGCGGTTGCCCCCAACGACGCGGCCCAACCGAGGCGGAGTTCGCCTACGCCGCGGATTCCGGCTTGCGAGTGTCGATGGTCTCACCACTTTCCACGAACGCTTGCAGCCAGCCCAGAACTTTCGTCCAACCCTGGCTGTGGCCCTTAGCTGTCTCTGGGTATCCGGCGAATCCGGAATGGTGAATCTTCACCAGGGTGCCGGTGCCGACCTTCTGCGGCCCACGGTGCTGCAATCCATGAACCTCGCGAGGCTCCAATTCCCAACGCAAAACCGTCTTCAGCCGGCCCGCGAAGCTGGGGACCCAGGTACAGACCAGCCGGCGAGGAGGATCGATTTCCAAATATTCGCCGTCCACCACAAACGACGTTCCGTCCTTACCGACGCCAGCGCTCGACCATTTGCCACCGGGACGAAGATCAGCTTTGCATTCTGTAACGCGATACATGGTTGACTGGCCCCACCACTGTGGCATCTGGTTGGGATCGGTAATCGCCTGGAACACGCGCTCCGGCGGGGCGGCAATGAAAATCTCACCTGTTATGACATCCTGGTCGGGAGTAACTTCGATGGTAGCCATGTGATCTCCTTTGATTTATTTCTCGACAAATTTTTTCAGCATCTCGACAACGCCGGCCCACCCGCCGCTGTAGTCCTTGCGGGCCACGTCTTCCTGCGCCAGGCCGCTGTGCGTGACTTTGACTTGGGTACCGGCGCCGCTGGGTGTGAGCTCCCAACGCACTATGGTGCGCCGCGTCTTGTCCCGATGCCAGTTGGCGATCCAGGTATACACCAGCAAGCGCGGAGGGTCGAATTCGAGAATCTCACCAATGGCCTCGAATACGTTGACTCCATTGATGGTCATGGTGGTGCTGGGCTTGTTCTTGAAATGCCAGCGGCCGCCGCGACGCGCATCCATTTGCCAAAACTCACGCGGACAGGTCTTGCTGGACCACCACCGCGCCAACTGATCGGCTTGCGTGAGCGCGTGAAAGACGCGCTCAGGCGGCGCCGCGATTTCGATTTCGCTGACGATTGCATCCTGATCCGGAGTGATGACGGCCTGTGCCATGAGAATTCCTCCTTGCTATTTTTCCAGGAAGTTCTTGAGCGCCTGTAACAGCCCCGGCCACCCCTCGCTGTAACCTTTGCGGGCATCCGGCAGTTGAACCAGACCGCTGTGCGTCACTTTGACTTTGGTTCCGGCAGGCGTTGGCGTGAGATCCCACCGCACCACAGTTTTGTGCAAAGGTTGCGCATGCCAGTTGGCAAACCAGCTGTAAACCAATAGCCGGGGAGGATCGATCTGCAAAATTTCTCCGTGGTGGTCGAACTCACCTCCAACTCCGTCTTTGCCGGTGCGTTCTTTGGATACGAAACGCCACTTCCCTCCTGGCCGCGCATCCATCTCCCAGGATTTAATCTCGAACGCATCGTTCGTGCCCCACCGAAGCGCCTGTTCGCGGTCGATCAAAGCCTGGAACACGCGCTCCGGCGGGGCAGCGATCTCGATTTCACTTATGACCGCATCTTCAGTAGTGATTACAGCTGGATTCGGCATGCTAATCTCCAGATCCGGTGATCAGTTCTTTCTCTGCAGGTCGAAAAGCTCGTGGTGTTTTTGGCCATCCTTGGCTGAGAACTCCCAGTCCTCGGTGTGATGGTTGGCGTCAATCATGGTCACAACGACGCGCTCCATATGGCCGGGCTGGGTGGGGGAGAGATTGGTGGCGTCGAGGAAGTCGAACGTGACGGTCTTTCCGTCTGGCGACAGAGTTCCGGTCATGCGCGGCTGGTTCCCTACTCCACAATAATGAGTCATGAGCAGGCGGCTACCGTCCATGTGGAACATCGTAATCATGTCTTCCCCGTGGCCGTGGATCTCGCTCATCAGAGCTGAGCCGCCGGACATGGCGCGATAGGAAACCTCGATGGGCTGACCTTCCGAGCCCTTGCCGCTCCACGAGCCGGCCAGAGTTTTCAAGTTGTCAAAAGATTGTTGTGAATCGGATGCGGCGAAGGCTGCGACCGCTGTGAGAAGCACGAAGCTGTATACGGCGAAGCGTAACGATTTCATTTTTCCATCCTCCTGAGAGTTATTTAGGTTTCGCCCGCTGGGCGTTTTCTTTGGCATACTCGGCCTCGACGAACGTCTTCAAGCTGGCCAGATTCGCCTGCCAGAAGACGCGGTACTGCTCTAGCCACTTATCGACTGCCTTTAGTGGCTCTGGATTTAGCTGATAAACGCGGAAACGGCCTTCCCTGCGCTCCTGCACCAGATGAGCGCGTCGCAGCAGCCGGAGATGCTTGGAAATGGCTGGCCGCGAGACCGGGAAGGCCTGAGCGATCTGTCCCGCCGGCTGGCTTCCCCCGCGCAGCAGGTCGAGGACCGCGCGACGGGTAGGATCGGAGAGCGCGTGAAAGGCCGCTTCCGCCGAATATGTAACCGAATGGTGACGCATAATGCGTAACTATAGGGTTACATAAATGCGATGTCAAGGAAAAATTTCGTTGAGTCTCAGATCCCCCAAGGAATTCCTACTTTGTGTATAATGTAAGACATGTTTCGTCGGATCACTACAGTAAGCACAAAAGGACAGCTGGTCATTCCGTCCGAGATGCGGGCCTCGCTGGGTATCGCGCCAGGCACCCGCATTGCCATCACTCAGGACGGGTCAAGAATTGTGCTGGAACCCGTGTCGGAAGAGCTCGTCGACAAAACGCGCGGGCTTTTCTCCGGCAAACCTTCGCTCTCCGAAGAACTCAAGCGGCAACGCCATCGAAAAGACAGATGGTAACCTACGTTCTCGATTCGAGCGCCATTCTGCGCTACCTCGATAATGATGCGGGTGCTGCACGTGTTTCCGAAATTATCAAGTGGCATCTGGCGGGAACATGCGAAGCGACGATCTCAGCCCTTCATTGGGGCGAGATCGCAGGTGTTACCTGCAAAATTCATGGTGTGCAAGCCATGGATCTCGTGCTTTCGCGCCTGGGCGTGTTTGGTTTTCAAATTGTGCCGGCGGATGGGGACCGAGCGGTCCGTGCTTCGTTAGTCAAGGTCAAGAGAGATATTCCCTATGCGGATGCTTTTGGGATAGAGCTGGCGGCGGAGTCGCAAGAGCGTGTTTTCGTGACTGCGGATTTTGACTTCAAACCTGCCAGTCGCGATGTAAAGATTGAATTTCTGCCAGCAAAATGAGGCGGCGAGACCCTTCGACTTCGCTCAGAGCCTGCCCTGAGCTTGTCGAAGGGGCAGGCTCTGGGGCATCCGGCAGGGTCTGCACGCCGATGCTAAAGTGCAGCGGCTTGAGCTTTGGCAGGAATCGGCCGAGTGCGTTGAAGTTCCTGCCATTGTAGGACGATGTCTGCGAACAGTATGGCAAAGGCGAGGCAACCCCACACAACGGTTTCCGTGGCGGCGGTGCCAAGAGTTTCCCAGCCGGTCACACCCAGGATCACGCGCACTTCAAGGAAGACCAAAGCGATAGCAAAGCTGCGGGTCATCCACTGGCGATGCTGCTGGATCTTTCCTTTCAGAATGAACGCTAGGGCGATGCCGGTTGTGAGCATCCACAAAGTCGCGTCCACGGCGGCGGCAACACTAAAAGAGCGCGGCTCCCCCGATCGTTCCTGGAAATGCTGTATGTAGAAGCCGAGTGGACCAGCCACGAAGACACCGGCGATATAAAAACGTCCGACGACTCGATGCAGTTTGGTGAAACGCTGGCGCAGGCGATCCGAAAACTGCATCGGCGCGAGCAAAAGCGCACAGGCCCCTGCCAGACCGTGCGGCAACAACCACCATTTGAAGGGCTGATAGTGATGCCACACTGGGTCTTTGGCATCGATGAGGAAGTGCTCGTTGTGACGGAGCACATAAGCGATCATCAGCGCGATGAACCCAAACAGGAGATACTTCGAGCGCCGCGCTGAGAGGCGTCGAAGCGAGATTGACCCAGTAGACATAGGAATTTCCCTCGAAATTTCGTGCTGAACTATAACCGAGGAGTGTGTCCTAGACTAGAAAATAAGCAGCATAGCTGCGAGTAAGCTTGAAAAGGCGAGCCGAGGCAAGCTCTGCTCGGCTGGTATCGACCGGTGAACGTCGCGGTTAGGTGTTCTTGCCGTTGCTGACCAGCTTCAGAAATGCCCGGTGCACGCGGGTATCATTGGATAATTCGGGATGGAACGTCGCTGCCATCACTCTTCCCTGCCGAACCGCCACTGGATCGCTGCCTTCGGTGGCGATGACTTCGACGTTTGGTCCCACGCGCTCGATCTTGGGGGCACGGATGAAGACCATTTCAATGGGAGACTCGCCTGATTTTCCGTCAATAAGCTTGCCCTGGCGGATCGAGCTGTCAATCTGACGTCCGTAGGCATTGCGGCGGATGCGGATGTCGAGCGCGCCCAGCCCAGTTTGTTTCGGATTCTCTACTTCATTGGCTAGTAGGATGGCGCCCGCGCAGGTACCGAAAGTCGGCCTCACGCGCACGAACTGTTTGAGTTTTTCGAATCCCGCTTCGCCTAACAACTTGAGGAAAGTACCAGACTCACCGCCGGGGATGACCAGGCCGTCGATCTCGTCCAGTTGCTCGGGCTTTTTGACGAGCACAACTTCAGCGCCCAGTTCTTCGAGCCGTTTGCGGTGCGCATCGAAATCGCCCTGCAGGGCTAGGACACCGATTTTCATAGGCGTCGTTGGTCAGACAGACTCGCTTCGATTTTACTGGACGGGATGCGCCTTGGGAATTTGACGCGAGAAGCGGTAGTGGTGCAGTTTGATTTGTCATCCTGGAGCAAGCGCTCTTTGCGTCGCGAAGGATCTGGGCGAGCCGTGCGAATCGTCGCGTTCTTGCGACGCAATATCGCACGCTTGGCTCGCTTCCTTGTCAAACTGCACCACTACCCGAGAAGCCTCTTCCTAGGTCTCGCAAGGTGCGAGACCGGGGCATCTCGTCAACCACAACGACTCCACAGGTCAAACGACGCGACGGCTTACCCTGCGACTTCGTCCCAAATCCGACGGCCGTGGGTTTCGCGCAGCAGGAAACTTCCCACTACGAATGTCACGCCGGCGACGATCATCGGGTAATAGAGGCCGGCTAGAATGTTACCGGTAGCGGCACAGGACGAGAGGCCGATAAGCGGGAGCAGTCCGCCGAAAACGCCGTTGCCGATGTGGTAAGGCAATGACAGCGAAGTGTAACGCACTCTCGCCGGAAAGGCTTCGATAAGGTATGCGGCGATCGGGCCGTAGACCAGGCAAACGTAAATCACCTGGATGAACACGAGCGCCACTAGCGAGACGAGATTGGGACTTGCCGCCTCTTTCGCCGGGACGAGAGTTCCCGAGGCGTCGGTAGTCATCGGCGTAAGGCTGATGGCGCCGGTTACTTTGTTGCGCGCCGATTTGACGGTCACCACGTTGTTGCCCGCCGCCCGCTCCATGGCTTGGTAAATAGGAATGTAAGTAAGAACCGCGAGCAGACAGCCGGCCATCATCAGCTTCTTGCGGCCAATGCGGTCAGAGAGCGCGCCCACCACAGTGAAGAACGGCATGCCCAACAACAGCGCCAGCGCCACCACGATATTGGCCGTGCGGGAGTTGATTTTCAGGATGGTCTGCATATAGAAGAGCGCGTAGAACTGGCCGGTGTACCACACCACTCCCTGCCCGGCCGTAGCTCCGAACAGCGAAATCAGCACCTGCTTGAGATTTCCCCATTTGGTAAAGGCGTCCTTCAGCGGTTGAGTCGAGGCCCGGCCGGAGTTCTTGAGCTGGACAAAGATAGGAGACTCCTTCATCTTTAGGCGGATGTAGAGCGAGATCCCCACCAGAATGATCGAAATCAGAAAAGGAATCCTCCAGCCGTAAGCCTGGAATTGCGCCGTGGTCATAGACGACTGCGTTATCAGAATCACGATCAGGGATACGAACAGGCCAAGGGTCGCGGTGATCTGAATGAAGCTGGTATAGAAGCCGCGTTTGCTGTCGGGGACGTGCTCCCCCACATAGACCGCTGCGCCGCCATATTCCCCGCCCAGGGCCAGGCCTTGCAGCACGCGGATGGCGATGAGCATGACGGGTGAAAACCAACCGGCGCTAGCGTAGGAGGGCAAGAGACCAATGGCGAAGGTAGAAAAGCCCATGATGGAAAGCGTGACCAGGAAAGCGTACTTACGGCCGACCAGGTCGCCGATGCGGCCGAAGAAAAGCGCGCCAAACGGCCGGACTAGAAATCCCACGGCGAACGTGGCGAGGTAGGCAATCAGCGCGAAGGTGTCGTTCCCGACAGGGTAGAATTTCAGAGCCAGAACCGACGCTAGACTGCCGAAGATGTAGAAGTCGTACCATTCGATCATTGTGCCCACGGCCGAAGCCAGGATCACCCGCCAGATGCTGTATCCCCGGTCGCTGCCGCTGTCGGCTAGTGCGATTGCCTTCTCAGACATAGTATTTCCCCCATCTCCAGCAAGGTCGTTCAGACGTCGATTGCAGTTGCTTCCGTCTGCTCGGTGTTTAGGCCTTTCCGTGCGTTGACCCGGCCAAAGCGCATTGGGGGCTCGCAGCTGCTCCGGCAGGTCGGGAATGTTTATCACAGGACCACTGCTTCGGCAAGTGAGCAAGGGCAAGATTCCTCGACTTTACTTAGGAAGGAGGGGATTCTGGCGGTCTGTTAATCCGCGGGCCGCAAGCGCAGGAGTTGTCCGTCGTCGTTGCCGATGTAGATGAAGCCATCGCTGCCTTGGGCCACCAGACGGACGCGTCCCACCTGGCCGTACATCAGCCGCTCCTCAACGACGACGTGGCCATCTTTCACAACTAACCGGTTTAGATGGTGTTGGCGCATGGAGCCAATGAAGAAGCTACCCCGCCAGGGTGCAAACTGCGTCCCGGTGTAGACGATCATCCCGCTGGGGGCAATAGCAGGAGTCCAAACCCAAACCGGTTGCTCCATGCCTTCATGCGCTGTGATACCCATGCCGATGGGTCCGCCCGAATACTGCCAACCATACGAGATCACAGGCCAGCCGTAGTTTGCGCCGCGATGAATCAGGTTGAGTTCGTCGCCGCCCAGCGGACCATGCTCGTTCGACCACAGCTCTCCAGTTACGGGGTGCACAACCAGGCCCTGCGGATTGCGATGTCCGTAGCTCCAGATCTCCGGCTTCGCATCCTTGGTGCCAACGAAAGGATTGTCGGGCGGAATGCTGCCATCATCGCGCAAGCGAAGAATCTTACCCGCGTCATTGTCGAGTTGTTGCGCCCGGTCCTGGTGATGGCGCTCGCCAACCGTCAGGAACAGATAACCATCGAGGAAAACCATCCGTCCGCCGTAGTGGAAGCGATCTTCAGAGAATGCGTCGGCGGTGAAAATGCGCTCGCGGTCGACCATTTTGTTGTCGCGGAGGCGGAAGCGGTCCACCACGGTTGTGCTGCGCTCGCGGGGGCCGGCCGAATAGCTGAGATAGATCCAACCATTTTTCGAGTACTCGGGATGGAGTGCGATGTCGTGAAATCCAGCATCCTCACCGGTCAAGGTGGCGGGACGGTTGGCGTCGTGAACGCCGGTGTCGGCGCCGACCAGAGCTTCGGGTCCGCCTTCTAGCGGGGTAACCGCGCCCGACTTAACATCGAGCAAGCCGATGCCCCTCTGCCGCTCGACCAGGAGGCCCCGACCGTCGGGCAAAAATATCAGCGCCGACGGCTGCTTCAAACCGGTGGCGACTACCTCGGTCCGGAACCGGAGCAACTGGCTTTCAAAGACCTGCTGCGCCGTCGCGCCAAGCGCCCACAAAGAGACGAGCCAAATGCAAATCCAAAACCTGAGTCGTTGAATTGTCATGTCTCTCCTGGCAGCGAAAGACTGAAAAGGGTTCTCCGCGGCTGATGGCGCCATAGACACTTCAGACACCTCGGAGAGTTAATGGTTAGCGCGTCAGGGACGGGCGGCGGGTCTGAGGCTATTGGCGACCTCAGAGACGGGTTAAGTAGCCTCTTTCGCAATTCCGAGACACTTTGAGCACCCTGCAGATTCACCCAAAGGTGGGATTCCACGAGTCTATCCCGCTCGGGATTTATGAATTCTGCGGGACGCTAGGTAGTGGCTCAGTTTGATTGTCATCCCGAGCAAGCGTTCTTTGCGCAGCGAGAGCCTGCCCTGAGCGGAGTCGAAGGGGATCTGGGCGAGCCGCGCGATGCGTCGCGTACTTTGCGATGCCAATAATCGCGCGTTTGGCTCGCTTCCCTATCAAACTGAGCCACTACCGGACGCCAGCTAGATCTTTTATTTCAGTGCGAACCGGCGAAGACGAGAAGGAACCCGGCACTACAAGAGTCCTTAGCTCCCCGCCTTTGCAAAAAACAAAGGCGCAAAGGTGGGCCACCACCGCGGACCAACGGCCCACTAAGCGCGTGATGATATTTACTTGTTCTCGAAACACGAAGGGCGGCTTGGAAGCCGCCCTCGAACTTAGCCTAAGCAGAGCGCCTAGGCTCGCACCTTACAAGCAAAGTCTCTCGCTGCACGCCATCAATGTCAAGCGGTACAAGATACCTGCGGGTGACTTTAGGGAAGACCCCGGTGAGATTCGAACTCACGACCTCTAAGGTGCGAACCTAGTGCTCTATCCAGGCTGAGCTACGGGGCCATTTCTCCTGTCGCGCCCACCCCAGAACCTGTTTCGCACCAATGTGTTCAGACTCACGACAGCTTCCCAAGCTAAATTCTTCCCGATCGTCGAGCCAATTGAATGTGACGAGTGAACATGGCCTCCCCTGGTTTCCCGATCTGGTAGGGCACTGCAAGCCCCTCGACTTCGCGAAGTGATCCTCGTTGCGGATCACTTTGTGGTGCTCGGGCTGACAGAGGAGGACGCGAACGCAGAAGCCCTTCCCAGAGCCTGCCCTGAGCGAAGTCGAAGGGTCTCGCAAAGGCGGCGAGACTTTGCGCCAACCGCCCGGAAGACGCAGCACTCAGGGAACATTGCATCTGGACGATGCGGGATTTACGTTTGCGTACGATGCAGGACTGCGACCAAAAGTCCTGCTGTCGAGCGCAATATGATCTCTCTGTTCTCCAGACTGATTGACGGCCACGTTGAACGCCAGTTCGGGAAAGATCCGAACGGACGGCTGGTTTTTTTCCCGTCTGGCCCCAAGGGAAAGTGTTACTTCGTTGATTCCAAATCCGACGAAGAAAAAATCAGGGCGTTTGTCAAGATGTATCGGAGCGCCAGTGCCCGGATCTCTCTCTTGACATCTCCCAGCATTGTGGTCGCTGTTATGTTGCTGGAAGACTATGGCGGTTTGACTCCCCGGGCACATCGGTTGGCGATCGCTTTTGGCATCGCCGGGTTTTTCTGGCTGGTCCTGATCCTGGTTGCAGTGATACTTTGGGCCGCGTACCGGGCAAACGTTCCGGGGTTGATTTCCTCACTGAGCGAAGTTGGGCCCGACATTAGAGATCAAATACGTCCGGCCTCTCCTCCGTCGCGACTTCAACGACGTGTAGCGATAGTGATCCTATTCGCCTGTATCCTCCTCATGGCCGGTCTCGTTGTGGCGGTATCAACTTCTCACAGAGTGCAGCATTCCGTTGGCGCCGCGTGCCCCCCTCCCGCACCTGAGAAATAGTCACCCATATCAAAATCCCGCAGCAGTTGAGAGCCGGGTGCCCCGTCCAAGCTTTGCCCGCTCGACTTCGCTCAGGGCAGGCTTTGGGCGCGGATTTAGACTCTACCAACCCTGGGCGCGGTGGCCCACCTTTCTTTTTTGAAAGGTGGGATTCCACGAGTCTATCCCGCATGGAATTTCGGGCTTCTGCCGATGCTAGCTAGTGGCTCAGTTTGATTGTCATCCCGAGCAAGCGTTCCTTGCGCAGCGAGAGCCTGCCCTGAGCGGAGTCGAAGGGGATCTGGGCGAGCCGCGCGATGCGTCGCGTACTTTGCGACGCCAATAATCGCGCGTTTGGCTCGCTTCCCTATCAAACTGAGCCACTACCGGATGCTAGCGGGTCTTGTATCTCAGCGGGAACCGGCGAAGATGAGAAGGAACCCGGACGGGTGCCCCAGGTCTCGTGGTTTTTGTGAGACCTGGGAGTAGCTTCCCACACACATTCGGTCATCGGCTCTACCATCCCCTGGTCTGCAGCATGTGCGCTTCATCCAGCCCGGCGACGGCCAGGCCCTTCATCGCGCCGGTGAGGTTTTCGCTAACTTCAAGTAATACTTTAGGATCGTTGAAGTGCGTGGCGGCCTGCACGATTGCCACGGCGCGCTTCGCGGCTTCCGCCGGTTCGGCGAAGGTCGTCGAATCTTTCATGAAGATGCCCGAGCCCACGAACACAGCTTCTGCCCCGAGCTGCATCACCAACGACGCGTCGGCGGGAGTGGCAATGCCGCCGGCAGAGAAATTCGGCACCGGCAGCTTCCCTTCTTTGGCGACGATTCTCACCAGCTCGTATGGAGCTTGGTGCTCTTTGGCTTTGGCGTAGAGCTCTTCTTCGCTGAGGACGGTGAGAATTTTCATCTCCTGCACGATCTGCCGAATGTGTTTGACCGCGTGGACCACATCGCCAGTGCCGGCTTCTCCCTTGGTGCGGATCATGGCCGCGCCCTCGGCAATTCGCCGCAGCGCTTCTCCCAGATTGCGCGCCCCGCACACGAATGGGACCTTGAAAGCGTGCTTATCGACGTGATGAGCTTCGTCGGCGGGAGTGAGCACCTCGGATTCATCGATGTAATCGACGCCGAGTTCTTGAAGTATTTGGGCTTCCGCAAAATGCCCGATGCGGCACTTGGCCATCACAGGAATGGAAACCGCCGCCATGATTTCACGAATCTTCTTTGGCGAAGCCATCCGTGCTACGCCGCCTTCAGCGCGGATCTGCGCCGGCACCCGCTCGAGCGCCATCACAGCGACGGCGCCGGCCTTTTCAGCAATCGTGGCCTGCTCGGCGTTCGTCACGTCCATAATTACGCCGCCCTTTAACATTTCGGCGAGGCCGGTCTTGAGGCGAAGGCTGGTGGGGCTTCCGTTGTTCTGTGACATGGTTGAACTCTTTTCCGGGCCGCGAAGAATAGGCGACCCAGTGGCGCTTTGAACTTATGCTTTATTTTACAACGCGGAGCGGGTTTTGCAGCCGAAGAGGGGATGCGGCTTAAGCTGCCGACTCTGCGAGTCGGCTGGACGGCCGAGGGCGGCCGTCCCCACGTGGTTCATTCCAGCCCGCTGCGTGTTATCTCTCGACGAATTTGGCGAACATGCGTTTCGGATCGATGGCAATAAAAAGGCCGCGGCTGCGAGCCAGCACCTCGCCTTTGGCGTTTACGATTTCGGCCATGTTGACATGTCGCCGTCCTCGGACGCTCACCTCCCGCGAATCGACCCGTAGCGGCTTATTCAGCGGCACTGGCTTCAAGTACTCCACTGTGATGCGGGAGGTCAGAGCAATCACCTGACGCAGCTTATTCACCTTGCCCATCGCCTCATCCAGGATGGTAGCGATGACCCCGCCATGGCAGTGTCCCGGAGGGCCGGTGTAGCGCTTGCCCAACCGGAAACGGCAAGCGAAGCAGCCCCGCGCTTCATCGTAGGTAAATTTGAGGCGCATACCTTCAGGGTTGTCCTTGCCGCAGGCGAAACAATAATTCCTTTGCAACTGGACGTAACGGGTATCGTGCCCGCGTCCATGAGGTTTCTTGGGCATAGGTGAGAGATTTTATCCTGCGGCGACGGCGGAACGCATAAGAGTAGGGATCCTTCGACTGCGCCCGCTCACTCGCAAGCGAGTGAACGGGCTTCGCTCAGGATGACAAGGCGTGTTTTGTTCTCCGAGCAAAATCCTGTATAAACATCGGTTTGCCATTAAGCGAATTCAAACCATCACTACTGGAGTCCGATGTGAAATTACGCTGCCGTCTGATCGTACTTCTTGCACTCGCCTGGATCGCTGCGCCGTTCAGCCCGGCATCTCCAAAGGTTCAGAAGAACAAAGATCTGGAGAAGAAGACCGAGCCGGCGAAACCTGCGGGTCAACAGGAAAGCAAGGAAGAGAAGAAAGAGGAAAAAAAAGGTGGCATGACGGCCGGCACGTTCACTGGCCTGCAGTTTCGGCTCATTGGTCCGGCCGTAGCCTCGGGACGCGTGATCGCGTTCGCGGTGAATCCCAAGAACCATGCGGAATACTACGTTGGCGTGGCGTCGGGCGGAGTGTGGAAGACGGTCAATGACGGCACAACCTGGACCCCGGTTTTCGACGGCGAAAGCTCATACTCGATCGGCTGGGTGGTGCTTGATCCCAACGATTCCTCGGTGGTCTGGGTGGGCACGGGAGAAAGCAACAGCCAGCGCAGCGTGGCTTACGGAGACGGTGTCTATCGCTCCGATGATGGCGGCAAGAGTTGGAAGAATCTAGGGCTGAAGAAGTCGGAACATATCGGCCGCATTGTGATTGACCCACGCGATAGCAAAGTGGTGTACGTTGCGGCTGAAGGTCCCCTGTGGGGACCGGGTGGCGATCGCGGTCTCTACAAGACGACCGACGGGGGAAAGACCTGGAAGGCAGCCCTCACCATCAGCGAAAACACGGGCGTGGTTGATGTGGCCATGGATCCTTCCAATCCGGACGTACTCTATGCAGCGGCTTACCAGCGCCGCCGTCACGTTTTCACCTTCATCGACGGCGGACCGGAGAGTGCGATCTATAAGTCCGCCGACGCGGGCGCCACATGGAACAAGATGAAATCCGGCTTGCCAACAGAAGACATGGGCCGCATCGGGCTGGCGGTTTCACCGGCTGACCCCAACGTGGTCTACGCAACGATCGAAGCCGCCAACGGTAAAGGCGGCATCTTCCGATCGAACGACAAAGGCGCCACCTGGGAGCGCCGCAACGAGTTCGACCAGGGCGCTTTGTACTATGCACGGGTTGTTCCGGATCCTAAGAACGTGGAGCGTATTTATATAATGAGTGTGTTCTTGCGCGTCTCCGATGACGGCGGCAAAACCATCCGCAAGATCAACGAAGTCAATCACCACATTGATAATCACATCGTTTGGATTGATCCGGACAACACTAACCACTGTATGGTAGGCAGCGATGGCGGCGTCGCCGAAACCTACGACAACTTCACCAGTTGGCGCTTCAAATCCAATTTGCCGACGGTGCAGTTCTACGACGTTGCGGTCGATAATGCCCTTCCCTTCTACAATGTGTGCGGCGGAACGCAGGACAACTTTTCCTGGTGCGGACCTTCGCGCACGAAAAACATCAACGGGATCATGAACTCCGACTGGTACGTGACCACAGGCGGGGATGGTTTCCGCTCGCAAGTCGATCCCGAAGATCCCAACACCGTGTATTCGGAGGCGCAATACGGCGCGCTGGTTCGTTACGACAAGCGCACCGGCGAGGAACTCTTCATTCAGCCCTCCGAGGGTAAGGGCGAGCCGCCGCTACGCTGGAACTGGGACTCAGCGCTGATTGTCAGTCCACACTCTCATAACCGGCTGTATTTCGCCGCTAACAAGCTCTTCCGCAGCGATGATCGCGGCAATACCTGGAAGCCGATCAGCGGTGACCTTACACGCCAAACCGATCGCAACACGCTACCAATCATGGGAAAAGTGTGGGGCCCAGACGCTGTGGCCAAGAATCAATCCACGTCGTTCTACGGAAACATCGTTTCGCTCGCGGAGTCTCCGAAGAAAGAAAATTTGATTTACCTAGGCACGGACGACGGACTGATTCAGGTGACTCCCGACAGCGGCGCCACCTGGACGAAATACGAAAAGTTTCCTGGCGTTCCGGACAGAACTTATGTCAGCAGGCTGGCCGGCTCCCATCATGATGCCAACACGGTGTATGCCGCCTTCGACAATCACAAGAACGAAGACTTCAAACCGTACCTCCTGAAATCCACTGATGCGGGAAAGACCTGGACTTCGATTGTCGGCGACCTCCCCGAGAACGGCCCGGTGCTGGCTTTCGCGGAAGACCCCGTCAATCCCAGCTTGGTCTTCGCGGGTACGGAATTTGGCGCCTTCTTCAGTGTCGATGGGGGAAAGAAATGGATCCAGTTGAAGGGCGGCCTGCCCGTGATCGCGGTCCGCGACATGGTCATTCAGCCGCGAGAGCACGATCTGGTGATTGCCTCGTTCGGCCGCGGCTTTTATGTTCTCGATGACATCACACCCCTGCGCCGACTCAAGCCGGAAGCACTGCAGCAGAGCGCAACCTTCTTTCCCGTGAAAGATATACTCCTATACATCGAGCGGCATCCGCTGGGCGGCCCGAAGAAGGCGTTCCTCGGCGATGCTCTTTACACTGCGGACAATCCGCCGTTTGGCGCAACCCTCACCTATTACTTGAAGGAGAAACTCAAGACCAAAAAAGAAGCCAGGCAGGATGCGGAAAAGGAAGCGACAAAGAAAGGTCAAACCCTTCCCTACCCGAGTCATGACATTCTTCGTGCCGAAGCAGAAGAGCCAAAGCCCGAGGTCTATTTGATGGTCTACGACGAATCGGGTGCTCCCATTCGCCGGGTTGTTGCATCGGTTGATGAAGGATTCCATCGCGTGGCCTGGGAATTGCGCTATCCCACGCCTTCCGAAACCGAAGCCGAACACGAGGGGGAAGAGTGGCCGCCGGCTACATCGCAAGGACCGCTAGTATTGCCCGGCAAGTACTCGGCACGCCTGTTCAAGAGGGTGGACGGCGCGGTCACGGAATTAGGAGGAGTATCGCAATCGTTCGCGGTCATTGCCGATGGAACTTCCGGCATGACGCCGGCGGATCGCGCGGCGCAGCAGGATTTCAATCGCAGAGTGTCGCATCTCTATCGTGCCGTGTCCGGGGCCGTCAACTCG
>Ga0210384_10001147_pt1 | contig 37141 bp, 24 predicted proteins | sample IncBWH2MmetaG_FD_160574 | JGI IMG/M metagenome (GOLD analysis project Ga0210384, IMG submission 160574) | Forest soil microbial communities from Barre Woods Harvard Forest LTER site, Petersham, Massachusetts, United States - Inc-BW-H-2-M | ecosystem: Environmental > Terrestrial > Soil >...
GCCCTGGCATACTGCTGGATAGGAATCGGCGTACTCCTGGTTTCAATTGGGATCATCTCCGCGGCAAATATGGTGTAGTCCTGCGCCTTCCCTCTCTTGGCCCAGCTTAGGAGCTACGGCTAGATTTCCATTGCCCGCTCAGGCTTAACCCCCTTCAGATCCGACGAGCAGCCTGGGGTTTGTGACGTCACGTACGTTCCGTTCTCAATCCGAACCGGAGCAACAAAATGCTGCTGCAGGTGAGGATGCACTCGAGAAACAGAACTTCGTGTCCCATGGCGATGTGATTGAACAGGACCAGATGCTGGTGGATTTGGCCCATGTCGCCTAACGTGTTTCATGTCGATTAGCTGCTCGTCACGACGACGTGCCCTCACGCTTTGATATCCCAAGATCCCGCTCGCATCTCTTTGACATAGGCTTGGCCGTAGGGTCCTTCCGGCCCGAGTTTGGCCTCGTCGAGTCGAGTTCCATCAGTTTAGAGTGACCGCCAAAGCGTGGTACATTACCCAAACCTGTGTACGACAATTCTCAAGAAGACACCGGCCAGCCACGCGGCTTGCTGAAAGAAAATATTGCTGTGCGTTTGCGCGAAGAGATTCTTGCGGGGAGAATTGCGCCCGGGGAGAAGATTGTTGAAAGTCGATGGGCTCGCCAATACGGAGTGGCGCAAGTCTCTATCCGGGAAGCCCTCAATATCCTGACCACGGATGGCTTTGTAACTAAAGGGCATGGTCGCAGCGCGCGCGTACTGGAGCTGGCCGATCTGGACATTATTCACATCTACCAAGTTCGCGGTGCCCTTGAGGGGCTGGCGGCGCGAATTGTGGCTCAACGTCGCCTTCCACTCGACGACTTGGAAGCCGCCCTCCAAGGAATCGAGGAGGCGGTGCAAATGGGCGACGTCCGCAAGGTGGTGGAGAGCGTCCAGCGTTTTCACATTTGCCTGCTGGAAAAACCTGGCAATTCGTTTCTCGAGGAATACGGCCGCCGCTTGGTCATACCGTTATATGCTTTCTCACTGATGCGTGCCCTCGCCAAAAACCTCGACACGAGCCCTTGGGCGAAACAACTTCCGCTACACCGACTGATCGTCGATGTGATCCGGCTCGGCACGCCACACGTCGCCGAGCAGACACTTATTCATGTGACTAATTCGTTCCTTGAGGCAGCACTGACTGTCTGGGCCCACTGAACGCGGAAGGTAGAAGGTAAGGGTAAGAGCCTGTGTTACGAGGCCTGGCGGGCTCAGCCGATCAACCGAGGTTCTAGACTCGGGAGAGAATAGAGAGGGGACCAGTGAGACTACCGTTTTATTGCGATGATCCCTCCCAGAATGCAAGCGGCCGTTTCTCCAGCCGACGCGACTTCCTAAGACTCGCTCTAGCTGCGTCCTCGCTGCCACTGTTGCCCAACTTCGGATTCGGGTCTGTCTTGAATGACGAGCGCACGGCGTGGTACCGTGCCGCCAAATTTGGCATGTTCATTCACTGGGGGCCATACTCCCTCGCCAGCGTGGAGGCCTCATGGCCCATCATGGTTCCCAAGCCCGGCGGAATCACCGAAGCCGAGTATCGCGAGTTGCCCAAGCGGTTTAATCCAACGAAGTTCGATCCATACTCCTTCGTCGACCTTGCCCGCACCGCCGGGCAGCAATACATGGTGTTCACGACCAAGCACCACGACGGTTTCTGTATGTTCGATACGGCGTACACCGATTACAAAGTCACCAACACGCCCTACGGCAAAGATATCGTGGCGCAACTGTCCGCGGCTTGCATGGAACGAGGCATGCCTCTGGGGTTCTACTATTCGCCTCCGGACATGCATCATCCAGCGTTTCGCGACACTTCCAAGCTGGCGGCCGAGAACTGGAATGGCGAACCCACGCGTCCGGAGTGGCCTCTCTACCTTGATTACATGCAATTGCAATTGACCGAACTGCTGACCAAGTACGGTCCGGCGGTATTGATATGGTTCGATGGCTTGCACCATCAGGAGAAATACGGTGGCATCCGATTTCTCGACCTGATACGTCACTTGCAGCCCGCCACACTGGTAAACGATCGAATCGGGGTGCCGGGAGACTATCAAACGCCGGAGCAGTTCATCCCCGCCGGGATCCCTACCAAGGGGGTTCGGTTTAATGCCGTGGACACAAGCATTCAGCAACAGTTGAAGACGACAGTTCCCAAGCCGGAAGATTTTCAGCTATGGGAGACGTGCATGACCATCAACAATACCTGGGCTTACAACATACACGATCGGGAATTCAAGTCGGCGCAATTTCTGATTCGAGGTTTGGTAGAAGTAGCCAGCCGGGGCGGCAACTTTCTGCTCAACGTGGGTCCGCAACCTGACGGCATCGTTCAGCCCGAGTTTCAGGAGCGCCTTCGAGCCATTGGCGACTGGCTCTCGGTCAATGGCGATTCCATCTATGGCACAACCTATGGCCCGGTACAGGGCATGGTCTCGGCCCGGACCACCGCAAAGGACAAGAGAGTCTTCGTTCACGTGTTCGACTGGCCGTCTTCAGCCTTTGTTATTGAGGGGCTCGATGCCAAAGTGATTTCAGCACATTTGCTGGCGACTGGGCAGCCGGTGACATTCCGGCAAACGGAAGGGAGGCTGCAGATCGACCTTCCATCCCACGCACCCGATCCGAACGTGAGCACACTTGCCGTGAATACCTTGTAATCGAAGCGGCCACACGCCTGCTCCAGGTTTGTCAGCCCTTCGGGCGTAGAATATAGGCCAACCAAGGAGTCCTTATGCCCAAGACTCTTTTACTGATCGTTCTCCTCGCCGGGGTTGCGGCATCGCAATCCCTTTCGGTGCCCCTGCCGGCAACAACGAACTCACATACGGAATCGTCTAACGCTCCCCCTTTTCGCATAGCTCCTGGCACTTTGATATGGGCTGAATTTTCTAAATCGCTTGATGCCGGCAGAAATCGGGCAGGCGATCTTGTCGAGGCCAAAACCAGCGTCGATTTGCTGGCGCAGGGAAAGGTCGTACTCCCCCGGAATACGAAAGTCCTAGGACACGTAACCGCGGTCAAGCCTCGCACCAAAGACTCACCGGAGTCCTACATCGCCATCACACTCGATCGTCTAGTTCTTGAAGACGGCCGGGAGCTAGGGGTTCAGCTCGTGGTGCAGGCCATCGCAGGACCATTGCGCAGTCTTTTTGACGGCAAAGACTCGACCGAAGAACCATCTTCCATACTGCCGCCCGTCGGGACTTCAGGGGTCCGGGCGACCACCATGGGCGATCCGCAGTTAGGACAAATTCCAGGAAGGCAATATCCGGCCCGGGCTCAGAACCACTCGGAAACGGTGCTTACGTCCATTCCAGGTTCCAACCGCAGAATCTTCTCTGCCTTGGGACCGGCTAGCCAAGGGGCAATCGGGCTTAGCGGCACCTCTCTTACGAGCGTCGATCGAATCGCCACCATCAGTTCAAGTACGCAAAACCTGCATCTCTATAGTCTGAGCCAATTATTGTTGAAAACGCAGTAAGAAGCAGCACCGCACGATTCTTGTTGCGATGCCACTCATGAATCTATATTCCGCTACACCAAGTCAGCGTTGTCATTTCTCCAGTTTGAAGATCTTCTCCATCAACATCCATTTCTCGCCCGGCGCTGCCTTGGGCAATGGCTGCTGGAACTTCCACATAAGTTTTTCCCAGTCTTGAACTTTGGGGTTAAGCCGGTCTGCGTTGGCTTTGGCTTCGAAGGAGAAGTGCTGGTTTACGTCCATGATCATGAACATCCTCGTACCGAGGAGGTAGATTTCCATGTCTTCGATTCCTGAGTCACGAATGCTCTTCGTGATCTCGGGCCAAGCCTGTCCCTGCGCGTGATACTGCTTGTATTCGGCGATCAATCTGGGATCGTCTTTTAAATCCAACGTCAAGCAATAGCGCTTTGTCATCAAAACCTTCCGGCGTAAGGGTGGAATTACGTGACCGCAGCTCTTAATTGATGGCCAGCAGAGTATACGTTATCGTTTACTTTATCGTAAGACTCCTATATATCTAGCAGCGCCAATCTCACCCCGATACAAGGATTTAAGGAGCTCTGATGATATTAAGAAGAAGCCACCTCTCCTTTCGCAGTCTTGCCGTCAAACTATTGCTGCTCAGCACCTGGGCCTTGCTTCCCGAAGCGATGCTGAGCCAGACCGCTGCTGATCCCACTGCCCCCACAAAATCCGCCGATCCGGCCGCCATTGACCAAGCATGGCAAGGAGCTAGCTCCAAGTACGAGGCCCAACGCTCCGCCATCCTCAAAGAGGTGGACCAGGTTAACCACGAAGGCCCTTATCGCGCTGACTGGGAGTCGCTGCAAAGCTACCAGGTTCCGAATTGGTACAAGGACGCGAAGTTCGGCATCTTCATTCACTGGGGCGTCTACTCGGTGCCCGCCTTCGGTAGCGAATGGTATCCGCGGCAGATGTACATTCAGGGCTCGCCGGAATACGAGCACCACATCGCGACTTATGGTACGCAGGACAAATTCGGCTACAAGGAATTCATCCCAATGTTTAAGGCCGAGAAATTCGATCCTGCAGCATGGGCAAGGTTATTCAGGGATTCGGGCGCCAAATATGTGGTGCCAGTGTTTGAACACCACGACGGCTTCACCATGTACGACAGCGGACTTTCCGACTGGACGGCGGTAAAGATGGGTCCACATCGCGACCTGGTTGGCGATCTGGCGAAGGCTGTCCGAGCTCAGGGATTGCATCTGGGGGCATCGTCCCACCGCGTCGAGCACAATTTCTTCTTAGGAGTGGGCCGTGAATTCCGCTCCGACATCAACGATCCGAAATTTGCGGCGTTCTATGGGCCGGCTCACACCTGGCTGGAGAATAAACGGCACACGCCGCTGGCGAATGATTTCACATATGTTTCCACGGAGTGGACCCATGACTGGCTGGCGCGCTCGGCTGAAATCATCCAAAAGTACCACCCGGATGTCCTCTTTTTTGACTGGTGGATTGGACAGCCGTCGGTGCGGGCGGACCTGAACCGCTTCACCGCGTTCTATTACAACTACTCGCTCAAGAGTGGCGGACCGGTAGGCGTGATCACATACAAAGACTACGCCATGCAGGAGGACTCGGCGGTACTGGACATCGAACGCGGCCAACTCGCCGGCATTCGTCCGCAATATTGGCAGACAGATACCTCGGTCAGCAACAAGTCGTGGGGCTATATCGAGAATGACACTTTCAAAACGCCGGAGTTCATCGTCCATCAACTGGTGGATGTGGTCAGCAAGAACGGCAACCTGCTGATGAACATTGGACCCCGCTCCGATGGGACGATTCCGGACGAAGTGCAGCAGGTGCTACGCGACGTGGGTTCGTGGCTGAAGGTAAACGGCGACGCGATTTACGGCACTCGTCCCTGGAAGATTTTCGGAGAGGGACCGACCCAGGTCGCCGAAGGTTCATTTAACGACACCAACACACAGCCGTACACACCCGATGATTTCCGCTTCACCACCAAGGGCGACGTCCTGTATGCCATCGAACTAGGTTGGCCGACCAAGCCTGAGGCGGTCATTCGCTCCATTGGAACCGGAGCGGTTGGCGAGCGGACCATCGAATCAGTCGGGCTGTTGGGATCCGACGCGAAAGTTTCTTTCCAGACCAGGTCCGACGGTCTGCACATTCAGCTTCCGCGGCAGGCTCCAGGCAAGTATGCCTACACGTTTCGGATTCGATTTGCGGGGAGTAAATAAGTTAAGAGCGGCGTTAACTACGAAGGGCACGAAGTCACACGAAGGTTGAACATTTCCCTTCGCGGGATTTCGTGTCCTTCGTGGTTTATGGCTTCAGGTCGGGCGCAATCCACTCAGGCCGCCTGCATCCCCCGCTCGCGGGCGCCGAAGAACGAGTACAAAGCAATAATAACGTACGCTGCCAGAGGCACCGAATACGCCAGCGCGATGCTGTGGAACTTCTCGGAAATCAACCCCATCGCCGGCGTCAGCACAGCTCCTCCGACAATCGCCATCACGAGCAGCGACCCGCCGATCTTGGTGTTGGGCCCAAGCCCTTTCAGCCCGAGGGCGAAGATGGTGGGGAACATCAGCGACATGAAAAGACTGGTTAGGAAGATGGCCCATAGTCCCACCCATCCCGGATGTAACACTCCAATCGATGCCAGCACGACATTCATCACGGCATAGGCGCCCATCAATTTGTTGGGTGCGATAAATCGCATCAGGTACGCGGAAACAAATCTCCCTACGCCAAAAGCGGCCAGCGTGCCAGTCAGGAAATAGCCTGCAACTTTTTCCGGCTCGTGGGTGAAATCCTGCACGTACTGAATGAAATAGCTCCAGGTGCCGACTTGTGCGCCCACGTAGAAAAACTGCGCCACCACCGCTAGTAAGAAATGGGGATAACGGAACAGCTCACTGAAGCGGCCGTGGTTTTCCTTGCTGTTCTCATGCTCGCTCTGGATGGCGGGGAATTTTGTCCGCCAGATCAGGAAAGCCCAAAAGAGGGTGATACACCCGAGAACGAGGTACGGCGTGATCACGCGCAGGGTTTCCGTCCGCAGATATGCTGGATAGGTCCCAGCAGACTGTTGAGCAGCGATTTGGGCAGGTGTAAGTTCTACGCCGGAGAAAATGAAGGTCGTTCCGATCAACGCGCCTGAGATCGCACCAAACGGATTAAATGCCTGGGAGAAATTGAGACGCTGTTCTGAAGTTGCTGGATCTCCGAGCTGGGCGATAAAAGGGTTCGAGGCCGTCTCGAGAAAAGACAACCCGCTGGCAATCACGAAGAGCGCACAAAGAAAGTATCCGTATTGACCCATCAGGGCTGCCGGCCAGAACAGAAAGGCCCCGACGCTATAGAGTAGCAGGCCGATGACGAATCCGGCTTTGTATCCAGCTTTTCTCATCACCAGGGCGGCCGGCATGGCCAGCAGGAAGTAGCCCATGTAAAAGGCAGACTGCACGAGACCAGCCTGAAAACGGGAGATGGAGAATGACTTCATGAACTGCCGGATCAGCACATCGTTTAGGTTGTTGGGAATACCCCACAGGAAGAACAGGAAGGTGACCAGGATGAACGGGACGAGTTGTCCCGCCGGGAAAAGATGATGCGTTCCACCACCACTAACACTTCCGGCGCTGCCACTTCCGGTCTTTACTGCATTGCCTGGACTTGAGACCGACATAGCTGATCCTTAAAATCAAGATTGGTGAATTTGGAAGGATGTCCGGTTATGTCATCCGCTGACTGGACGCGCGGACCACGAGTTTTGATCCCAGAAGGATGGTCTTGGGAGGCGTCTTTGACCGGCTTTTAACTATACTGAGGGCCAATGTTGCCGCGCTTGCTCCCAGACCGTCGCTGTCCTGATCGATGCTGGTAAGAGGCACCCGCAGGAGATCGTCGTAGTGAAGATTGCCACAGCCTACAACTGCCACATCCTTGGGAATCTTTAAACCTGCTTCCAGGATAGCTCTCATGGCCCCCATGGCAATGGGATCATTGCCGCAGAAGACACCGTCAGGCCGGGGATCGCATGCCAGCAACTGCTTCATGCCTTCGTAGCCCGAAGTGTCACCGGAGTCATCCATATGCGCACGTGCCACCAGGTACTGCGGTGCGAGACTTAGACCATGTTTCGCAAGTGTCATCGAATATCCCGCCTTCCGGTCGAGTGCTGTACTGACTCCAGAGCCAGCGATATGAGCAATGGTCTTGCATCCAATCTCAATTAAATGGGTGGTTGCCTGTATCCCCGCGGTGACGTCGTTAATGCCCACAAAATTCGCCTCCAGACCGGGAATTTTGCGGTCCAAAAGGATGTACGGCACATTTTGGTCTTGTATTCTCTGCACGCTATCCGCGTTCGATTGGGTTGAAGCCAGGATAAGCGCATCCACACGGCGGGCCAACATTTGATCAATCTCGCGTATTTCGAGCTGTGGATCGTCTTCCGACGAAGAAATAATCAAACCGTACTTTTTCAATCTAATTCCAGCGGAGATTCCTTTCGCTATTTGGGAAAAGAACGGATGAACCAGGTCGGGAACGATCAAGCCGATCAGGTTTGTGCGACCTGTGAGCAAGGCCCGCGCCGCAGGATTGGGTTGATAGTTGAGTTCCTTCACGCGCTGCTGCACTCGTTTGCGAGTCGCTGCGCTGATGTCGGAACGATTGCGCAATACTTTGGAAACCGTGACAACAGACACGCCCAAGTCCCGCGCAATGTCTTTCATCGTAATCGCCATAAGCTGATCGTCCTATCCTCAACGATAGGTTTTTATCTTGTTTCGCCCGGTGAAAAACCGCTGCCGCAAGCGAATGCAAAAGCTGTGGCCGGTAATGCCAGGGCAGCCCACCACGGAAGCTACTTCCCAGACGGCCCCATACTGTATAGCACAACTCCGTGCACTGGCAGACAGCTGCCGTCCGCACCATGCAGTGGCTCAGTTTTGACGAGTCCTCGAAACTGGCGTCATCCTTCGGGACTGTTGACGAAGAATCTCAGCTATACTGCCGCACAGCACGCTATGGCATCTCCTGGGAAGACTCGTCTTGCCGCCACACTATGCGCTTTCGCGCTGGTATTTTTTCTCTTCGTCCAGCCTGCGGCTGCAACCGGGAACCAAGCCAAAATCAAGGTCCTTATTGTGGACGGCTTCAGCAATCATGACTGGCGCCAGACAACAGCACTACTGCGTGGAATTCTGGAACCGTCCGGCTTGTTCACCGTTTCAGTCTCGACGGCGCCGCCTACCGCCGCGGCTCCGGGCTGGGAGCAATGGCGACCGAAATTCAGCGACTACGACGTCGTCATCCAAACCTGCAATGACATTGGCGGCGGGCCTTCCTGGCCGCGCGAAGTTCAGATTGCTTTTGAGAAGTTCGTTCAGAACGGCGGCGGGGCTTTGGTTTTCCACTCCGGCAACAATGCATTTCCGGACTGGGCCGCGTACAACCGGATGATCGGGCTTGGCTGGCGCAAGAAAGAGCAGGGTGACGCGCTGGTGATCAAGCTCCACGAAAGGGATAAACGCGAAGAGATTGTCCGCATTCCCGCCGGTGAGGGGGAAGACACCGGGCACGACGGCCGCTCCGATGTAGTCGTTCACCGCCTGGGCGACGATCCCATCCATCACGGCATGCCCCGCGCCTGGAAGACGCCGACGCTGGAAATTTATTACTACGCACGCGGGCCGGCGAAGGACATTCGCGTGCTCTCCTACGGATATGACAAACACACCGGCATGAATTGGCCCCTGGAATGGACCGTCCGCTTTGGCCGCGGCCGGATTTACAATTCCACCTTCGGGCACGTCTGGAAAGGTGATGTCCAGCCCCCCAGTTTGCGTTGCGCCGGAGAACAAACGCTTCTGGTGAGGACGTTGCAATGGTTAGCGAAGCGCCCGGTTACTGTTCCTGTCCCGCCGGACTTCCCGACCGAAGGGGCGACTTCAGTCCGTCCGGAGATTCGGATACTGGCGCAACGGTAAACTCCAGACTCTTTTATGGACGAGCCCTCTGGCAAGAACGATTCGCCCGATCGCTTGCGCCCGGGGAGGCCGCCGTTTGCAAAGGTCATGGAAAAGGAATATTCATCAAATCCTCCGTGACCTGGCGCATTTTTCTCAGAACAGGCACAGCAGCGGGGATCGTTTTCATATTGTCGGCGAACTCCGTATTTCTCTATTGAGGGGAGAGCATGAAACCTACTCGGCGGCAATTTAACCGTGCCCTGGCGCTAGGTGCCGGCGCGCAGTTCATCCCAAATCTCTACGCACAGACGGAACCCCGCAAGACCGGATATTGCATCGTCGGCCTGGGCCGCATTTCAATGCAGCATTTCATGCCCGCGATCAAAACGTCCCCTAAGGCACAGGTCACAGCCCTGGTCAGCGGACATCGCGACAAAGCCGAGCGAATGGCTGCCGAATACGGAGTCCCCGCCTCCAGCATTTACAGCTATGACGACTACGATGCCATCGCCGGCAACCCCAACATCGATGCGGTTTACATCGCTCTGCCCAACAGCATGCACGCCGAATACTCCATTCGCGCTGCGAAAGCCGGAAAGCATGTTCTGTGCGAAAAGCCGATGTCAACCACGGTTGCGGAAGCGCGCGAGATGATCGCCGCCTGCCAGCGCGCAAAAAAGAAGCTGATGATCGGTTACCGCTGCCATCTTGAACCCGTGAATCAGCGGGCTGTCCAGTTGATTCGCGAGGGCAGGCTGGGCAAGATCCAGGCCATCGAAAGCGCATTTGGATTCAACATCAAGCCGAACGAATGGCGCACCCAAAGAAAAATGGCCGGGGGCGGTCCTCTCATGGACGTGGGGATCTACTCCCTCAACGCTTGCCGTTACCTTACGGGCGAAGAACCAGTGGAGATCGACGCCCATTCATCAGTGATCGATCACGATGGACGTTTCACTGATATCGAAGAAAACATATCCTGGACCATGACCTTCCCTTCGGGCGTTTTGGCCAGCTGTAATTCCACGTATGGAGCCAGCATGCCCGGTTTTTACCGGGTACACGGCTCGCAGGGAATGCTGCATCTGGAAAATGCCTTCAATTATGAAGGATTGCTCTTGCGGGCCGACATCAACGGAGCGGAGCCGTTCATGATGCCGTCTCCCAGTCCCGACCCTGCACACTTCGCAGCCGAAGCTGGGCATTTCGCCGAATGCATCCAGCAGGACAAACAGAACAAAGCGCCCGGCGAGGAAGGTCTGCGCGACATCGAACTGATGATGCGGATCTATGACTCGTGCAAGAGGAACGCGGGTTGAAGTGAGCTAGCCTGGCGTAAGGAACAAGAAGGAGTTTCAGAACCCGAGTTGTAGCAGACGGGCGTTGACTTCACCAGCCAAGGCATAATCGGGCTGCCTGGCTTAACGTTGGCGTCGGGAACGTTAATTACCTGCAGCACTAGCGACATCCGACTGGAGGGGCAGACTCGGTTCTTGCTCTTAGTGAACGGTCAGTAAATCGTGAACGGGCATCATTTCGCCGGCCCGGCCGCCTGGGCGCGAGCGAGCATTTGCCGCATGAAAGAGTCCTCGGGGAAACGCGCGACGTAACTCTCCAACGCCGTCCGTGCGCTGGTGAATTCTTTCAGCTCGATCAGACGAACGATCAACGTTTTTTGTACGGCGGAATTAAATGGATCAAGAGTGATTGCTTTTCGCAGTACCACCGCAGCCTCGGCCGGGCGATCCAGTTTCACCAGGGCATCCGCTAGTTCGGTGTACAGGACGGTTCTTGAAGGGCCAGTCTCCAAAGCGCGTTGCAGATGTGTGGCCGCATCCTCGTACTTCCCCGCCTGCAAGTCCCGGGTTCCCGTCGCAGCGAGCACGAGCGGATTGCTGGGATCGGCCCGCTCCAGTTGGTCGAGCACTTCAAAGTAGCGCTTCAAGTATTCCGGATGTTGTTCCGCCAATTCGCCATACACCTGTAGCAGAACCAGCGGTGGCGGCGTCGCGTCTTTTTGACCTGGTGCCGGATTCAGATGGATCAGGTCCGGTAAGGCGGCTGAGGTTTGCTGAAAGGCGGCCTCCGGAAACGATTCATCGGGCCGGCTGAGAATCCGATGATTCGTAATGCTGGAATGCGAAATTTCCTGCACGTCCCGTTTTCGCATGTGACAGCCGGCGCAGTCATCGGCGGGCTGCTGGTGCTGGCGGACGTCCAAAGCCAGGGTGCAGCTCTTGTCGCTATGGCAGGTCATGCACTTGGCTCGAAAGTACGCTGGTGCTTCTTCCCGGGAAGGCTCAACGTGAGGATCGTGGCAGCTGATGCACCCCAACTTTCCGCCGCTCGCGCGGTAGCACTTACTGAGCGTCATGGAGTAGTGGTGTTCAAGCAGGTCCGACTGGGGCGGCGATTCGCGCTTTGGAGGAACCATCAGGATCGACAGCGTGTTGTCCAGCGGGGTTCCGGGACGGAAGTCCCTGAAGTCCTTGCCTGGTTTAAGCACTCGCACGTCGCCAGTCTGATGGCACGACATGCATATGTCGTCAGCCAGGGCGGTTGAAAGATGTGCGGGGTTGACGATTGTCGGATCGTGTCCCTGGAAGTTTTCGAAATTCGTCTGCATCGCCACTACATGCGAGAGTCCCGGGCCGTGACACTTTTCGCAACCGATGGCCAGCTCCGAGAATGGAGGGCTTTCGAAACGACCATTTCCCTCGAGGATCGCGTTGGGCCGCCCGCTGTGGCAGAAAATGCAGGCGGGCAGAATCGGGCGATTGAAGCCGTAGTTGCTAAACTCATAACCTGGCGATAGCCCCCAGCTTTGGGTCTTGGAATAGAACGATAGAGGAGCCTGGAAGAGGTAGTCATCCTGTTTCAAGAGTGCGCCGAAACCATTCGCTCCCGCCCCTATGATCCATTCCAACTCGTGGCTGTCGCGATAGATTTCCTGGCCGTCCGCTCCCTTTTCGTATTCCGTTTGAAAGAGCTTTCCGTCCCGTACCTCGACTTCGATGTACGCGTTGGAATTCTTGTCCGGAATAGAACCCGAGGCGTGGATTGTTTTCAGCAGTGCGGGCGTGACCAGTGACATGGAACGGCCCATGTCGGTTTTGGAGAATTGTTTATAGATGTCCTTATGGCATTGGGCACAAGGGGCCGACCCGGCATATTCAGCGCCAGCAGTCTTGGGTTGAGTTTCAGGAGCGGCGCTTTTCGCGGCTTTCGCGTCGGCAAGAAGTGCACCAACTACCCCAATCAAGGAAAGTGCGGTCACCAACAAGAATCCGGGCCACAAAATCACAGAAACCAGCCGTGCCCGGGATCTGGGGTTTCGAATGTTCATTTGAGTGAAGAAACACCGTTTCCAGGGAGCGAAATCTTGGCCTTGGGCGAGTCGGACAGTTGCTTCGACGACAGCAGAGACCGCTGAACCCATTCCGCGCTTTTCTCCTCGTGACACAGAAGACATGCATTGGGGCTCTCTTCTTGTCCAAAGCGCCGCGTCATCTCAGCATCGGGAATGTCGTCAATTTGATGGGTGCGGGCTCGGAAGAGAAGGGCATCCATAATGCGCGGCATGTGACAGGAGACGCAGCGGCTACCTTTCGATTCCGCCGCGTGATGAGAATGTTGCGCCGCACGGGCTGGGTCCTGGAACTGGAAATGGCATCCCGTGCACATGAGATCCGGCTTGTCGGGGAACTTTAGGGCGGTGGGGTTGGAACCCGAATCGTGACCGTGAGGGTCATGACAACTTCCGCAGCTCACTTGCCCTTTCTTAAAACACTGCGAGCGTTCCAGGGCTTCCACCATGAAAGTGGTCTGCCGAAAGCGGCCGTCCTTGTAAAAACCCTTGCGGGAGAACTCACCGAAAGGAACGTTCAGATGATTAGGGAAAAAATCTCCTGAGCTCGAATAGTTCAATTCCCCTGCAGGACCTGGCTTACGGATCGCCGACTGCTCGTGGCATTGCGCGCAAATCGCGACAAAGTTACGGTTTCCAACGTCGTGGAAATTGACGGGTGGATCCAGGGGTGCCTTGGAGTAAAACTGGTCCTGCGCCATCTCTACAGCATGCTGTGCTGAAGGACCATGGCACATCTCGCAGCCAATTCCTGGTTCTTTGAATTCGGGGCCATTGGGCGCGAAACCTCCTCCTGTCGCATTTTCTAATTGGCTGGTGTGACAGACGGCGCAAATAGCCTGATAACTGGTGGCGCCATCCAGTTTTTCCCACGAGCGCGGATCGGCACGCTCGGTGCCCGGTCCGTCAAGAATTTTCCAGAAGTTGATCCATCGATGTTGGAGCAGATTGTATTGAATTGGAAAAACATGGATTTCGCCGCCTGGCAGTCTGGTGGCGTAGGCCTGCTGAAATTTTGACCCGATGGTGTAGTCCACTGGATAGGAATGCCACTTGCCGTCCGACTGCCAGATATCGAAATAGTGGCGGCCATCACGAATCGTCATGCGCGCGAACAAACTCTGTTTCCCGGCCTGGCTGACTTCCAATTTCCCATCCCTATAATCAGTCTCTTCGCCCAGATAAAACTGATTGTTGGTTTTGAAATCGCCCACCACGTTTTGTGGCGCATAGGGACGGAACATGCTGGACATGCCGGTCTGTGACCATTGTTGATAGATGCCGGCATGGCATTCACGGCAAGAGTCCGATCCCCCGTAAGCCGAGGGCGGATGAACCCGGGGCGTGCTCTCCGCTGCAGCAGTTGCGGGGATGCCCAAGCGGTTTATCCCCCGATCCTCCGACTGCTGCAGAAAGGTTTCGAAGGTGATGCGTGAATCGGGATAGAGCAGTTGGTAAACGCTTCGCAGATTGTCGAGTGCCTTGGGCGCGAGCTCGCCGCCGGCACGGTACGCTGTGGCAAAGTTGTTTGCGGCTTCGGATGATTCACCCATGGCAAGTTGATCCAATCCCCGCAGGTAGGGAATCTCGGTGTCGGAAGAGTTCAAGCGCTGCGCCTCTACCAACGAAGCCTCCGATTCCCTCAGGAGCGAAGTGCGTTTTTCTCCCGCCGGAAGGGCAAGTGCCTGCTGCAACAGGGCGCGGCCTATCGAAAAATTGGCGGACGCCTGGAGTTTCCGCCGGACGTCCGGCCAGTTCTCTTCCTCGACCGAACCTGGAGAGCCGAAGCGGTCGAGGGCATCAAGCGCTTCCCGCGCGTGAACCACTGCCGCCGAGTTGCGCTGTTCGCGTGCTTCCACATCCGCCACGGCAACGAGAAGGAGCGGATTCTCCGGCAGCAGGACGAGGGATTTTTCAGCGTATATCAGACCCGGGTCATAGTTCCCGAGATCAAAACTGCCCCGAGCGGCCACCTCGTAAGCCTGTGCCAGAAAAGCCGACTGCGGAAAACGAGCCAGGAATGCTTCGGCCCTCGCCAGCATCTGCGCGGGCGGAGCCTGGCGAAAGAGTTCGAGAAAAGCGGCACGCTCGGACTCACCGCTAATCTGATCGGCGATGGTCGAAAGGCTGCGCTTCTGGATGGAGGGATTGGCATCGATGTCCTGACCCGCGAGGGGAAGAAGCGGGCAAAGAAGGATTGCGATCAACCAAATCCGTTTGCGCATTGCAGTTCGCACTAGCCTACCACCAGGGCAGTGTGCTCAGAACTATAGAGTATCTATTCCGGGAATTTTGCACCGGGACGTACGACGCGGATGAAGTGGTCGGTGAACGTCGCATGAACATTAGGGATCTCGAATTTCGGCATGTGACAAGACACACAGTCCTTGGTGCCCACTGTGCAGGCTGGTTCAAGCGTCGCCGACGGTGGGCTCCCCAACTCGGCATGACACTTCAAGCATTTAGCGTCATAGGCAGTCGAATCTTGAACCAGCGGCTTATGCGGATCGTGGCAGGCCATGCAAGTAATCCGGGGATCGCCGCTCGCACCCCAGCAAAGGCTCCTTTCCAGGCGGTACGGCTGGAGCCGAATACTCGAGATCCCCATATGCCGTGGCATAAACACGGCAACATCTACCGGAGTACGGTGACAGGCGCCACAGAAATCCACGGAATCGACGGGCGAAAGCCGTTCTGGATTCAACATCGTGCCGGCCGCGCTCTGATCCGGTGCGATTTCCTTCGCGGTGACGTGTTGCAGACCGGGACCGTGACAAGCTTCGCAAGTGACACCAAGCACGGCGTGTTCAGGATCAAAGTTGCCGGCCGTGGTCGATGCAGTGGAATGGCAGCCAAAACAACGTCGGATGACCTCGTGGTCGACGGGATCGCCGAGGGCCTGCGAAATATTTCCGGGGGCTGCGGCCTTATGGCCCGGCGTAATGTCCAGTCCGCCCCGACCGGGGAAGTAGCTAAGCCGGCTTTCCAGATAGACGTCGTTCTGTTTGAGAACATAGGTTTGAGCATCAGCCCCAAAAACCCAGCCGACCGTTGCTGACGCAGCGCTCGTCTTGTCTTTTACAGAGATCTTGGTTTCGCTCAGTCCCGGCGAAAGGATGTAGTCGTAGGTTTCGTCCGAGAACGATAATCGTCCGCGCTGCTGCAGATGCGGTAAATCGGAGGGGCGACGGGCAGCATCGAACATCGGAGTCTTCTGCTGCGAGGCCGCAATTTCGGCATGACACTTGGTGCACGCGCCAGGTCCCACGTATTCACGTAACGACGGCGTTCCTTTGGTTGGCCACCAGCCCGCAGCTTGCCACCGGTCCGGCGTGGCCATGGAAACCTTTGCCCCCGCGGCATCCTGCCCGGCTGCGCACACAGCACAGCCTGCCAGGAATAACCCAATCCAGAAGACTTTGATGGAGCGGGGGCTCATACAAACGCCGCATTATAGCGTGGCTCGACAAATCGTTCGGGGCGCAAGCCACACATGTCATCGTCGAGTGATGGGCACAGTTTCAACGAATCTCCATTGCCGTCATCCTGAGAGACACTAGTCAGACGCCTCCGACGGGGGCAGTTCACACAGTACTACGACGCGGCGCGATTGTTTGACACGCGGAGTACAATGCTTTTCCGTCGTCGGTCACATTCAGCAGCTTGAGTCTTCATCAAACATCTTGATCAAAAGTGAGGTAGCGAATGATGCGAGGTCAGGGAACATCGAGACGCGATTATCTGAAACTCATGGCCGCCGCAGGAGGTTTGGCCGCGACAGCACCGGCGGGCTGGGCCCAGGAAGCCGCGAAGAAAACGATGGCAGCGGAGGAACCTCCGCCTGATCATGACCGCCGGATTCAATGGTGGCAGGAAGCCAAGTTCGGGATGTTCATTCATTGGGGACTTTACAGCCTGATTGGCCGTCACGAGTGGGCGATGGAGATGGAGGGCATTCCCATCCCGCAATACGAATTACTGGCCAAACATTTCAACCCCAAACCCAACGCCGCGCGCGAGTGGGCGAAACTGGCCAAGCGAGCAGGGCAGAAGTATATGGTCATGACCACCAAGCACCATGAAGGCTTCTGTAATTTCGACACCAAGCTGACAGACTATTGCGCGCCAAAACAGGCCGCGGGAAGGGACCTTGTCCGCGAGTTTGTGGAAGCTGCACGCGGGGAAGGACTACGGATCGGCTTTTATTATTCGCTGATGGACTGGCATCATCCTGACGGCGCCTTGTGCGCCACCGACGAAGCCGCACGGCAACGTTTCGTCGCTTACACCCACGGCCTGATTCGTGAGTTGATGAGCAATTACGGCAAGATCGACATTCTCTGGTACGACGTCGATTGGCCGCTTTCGGCAGAGCAGTGGGAATCAGAAAAAATGAACAAGATGGTATTCGAACTCCAGCCGGATATCATCGTCAACAATCGCAATGGCCTGCCGGGGGACTTCTCCACGCCGGAGCAACATATCCAGGCCGCGGCCAAGGGACGCGCCTGGGAGGCTTGCATGACCCTAAATGACAGTTGGGGATATCAGAGGGCCGATGACAACTGGAAGACTCCCAAGACCGTGGTCAACAACCTGATCACTTGCGCGCACGGCGGCGGCAACTACCTGCTGAACATCGGGCCCAAGCCCGATGGCTCCATCCCAGAGGAAACGGCTTCGATCTTGCAAGCCGTGGGCAAGTGGACCGGGCCCAACGCGACCGCGATCTATGGGACTGAGCGCAGCAACTTTAATCAGCACGTGTATGCCAACTTCACGCAGCGCGGGAACACGGTGTATACACACATTGAAAATTGGCCAGGAGATACCCCTGCGGAACAATGGCTATCGTTTTACCAGCCGCCCAGCGTGATTTCCTTTGGAGGCTTTCGCACGAAAGTAAAATCAGTTCAACTGCTGGCCGGCGGGAAGCCAATCGCCTTTACCCAGGACGACCTCTCTGTGCGGCTCACTGGGCTTCCGGCGATTGCTCCCGATCAACCCGCCACCGTGCTCGTAATCGAATGCGAGGGGCAGCCGGTCATGGATCGCGACTACTTGAGAAAGAATCGCCCGCGCTTCAAGGCTGGAGTAAGTTGAAGTTTAGTCAGATTACTGGGGAAGTACGGACTATTTCTGCGCGCTGTTCACGAAGCGAATGGCCTGGTCAATGTCCGGGTCTTGTGGCGTGAGTTTTTTCGCTTCGAGGAGTTCGGCGAGACCATTCTTCAGGTCCCCGGAACGGCAATAAGTGAGGCCGAGGTCCTTGTGCAGGAGAGCCAACGCGCTGCAATCGCCGCAGACCTGCAGACCTTCTTTTAGCTGGGCAATCGCTTGCGTCCAATCGTGCGCGGCCGCGGCAGAGAGAGCGAAATTGCCCAGAGTCTGGGCGCGATCCATGATGTGCTTCTGCGACTTCACAGTATCAAACCGCTGCTGAAATTGTTGTGCCTCCTGAGGATTGGAACTGGCCAATTGGCGGGAGAGATTGTATAGCGCCTCGCCGTGATCGGGTTGGATCTCCAGGACTTTTCGCCATTGGGCGATCGCCCCGTCACGATCACCGCGGTGAAGCAACTGCTGTCCCAGCACGAACAGCGTATCCGGGTTCTTGGGATCGAGCGCCGCCGACTTCTGCAGCATCTGGACAGACGCTTCGGCGTTGCCCGCTGATTTTTCAATCAAACCGAGTAAGTACCAGGGCTCCGAGGAGTTGGGATCCAGACGCGTGGCGGTTTCGAGTTCCGGCTTGGCATCGCTGTCGCGCCGCAGGTCGAGCAGCACACGTCCCTTGTTGTAGTGAGCGGCGGCGGCATTGCGATCGAGACGGATGGCTTCCGAGAACTCCTCGAGAGCGCCTTCCAGATCGAACTGATCGGCCAGCGTAATTCCCAGGTTTATGTGCGCGCCTGGAGCCTTGGGATCGAGCACGATGACCTTGCGAAAGTAGGTGACCGCCTCCTCTCTCCGCTCCAGGCGGGCGAGTACCATACCGAGCGCGGTGAGGGCCTGGGGATTGTTCTCCCCGATTTTTAGCGCGCTTCGCAACGCTTGCTCCGCCTCCGGAAATCGCGATTCCGCTGCCAGGACCAGGCCGAGATTTACGAAGGCCTGGGCGTACTGCGGATTATTTTCCGTCGCTTGACGAAGCAGTTGCTCCGCTTGGCTGTTGTTTCCTTGTTGCCCATAAAGCACGCCCAGATTAGCCTGCGCCTCCGCATTTTGCGGGTCGAGTGCGATCGCCGCTTTCAGTTCTCTCTCAGCATCCTGATCCTGGCCCGCTTGCAGGCTCAAGAAGCCAAGCTGATTCTGGGCGGCAGCGAGTGAGGGATCGATCTGGATGGCCTGCTGCAGAACGTCGCGCTCCTCCGTAATGTTGCCCAAACGGTCAAGAGCCAAAGCCAGATCGTAACGGGTACGCGCGTTTTTCGGGTCCTCGACGATCGCCTGACGGTAAAGATCGACAGCGTGTTGGGCGTCACCTGATTGAAGATATTCGTTGGCCTGATTCACCTTGGTGCCGGCGACATCCTCGTTTACGGTCGCCTGTTTTTTTTGTTCAAACGCTTTCAATTCTTGCCGGGCTTGCTCTTCCTGCCCCAGGCTTCGCAGTACCGCCGCCAATTGAAAGCTTGCCTCGCTGGATGAAGGCTTGAGTTGCACCGCCTTCTCCAAATGCTGACGAGCTTCTTGCTTCTTTCCCAACTTGGCCAGCGTGAAACCCAGGTTGTAGCGAACATCGTAGCTGTTTCCATTCAGAGCGACCGCCCGTCTTAGCATGGTTTCCGCTTCCAGATAGTTTCCCAAACCGCGATCTACGACGCCCATTAGATAGAGCGCTTCGAAATCATGAGGCTTTCGCCGGTAGTAGTCGCTGATCAAGGGCAATGCGGTGCTGAACTCGGCCAGAACCGCCAGAGCCTTTACATACGAGAGCCGAATCACGTCATCGTTTGGGGCACACCGACGCGCCTCCTTGAACTCCTCGGCCGCCTGCCGGAATTGATTCTCCTGCGTGTAGGCGATCGCCAAGTTGGAGTGCGCCTCGGCAGACGACGGATCTTGCTTCAAGAGATTGGTTAGCACTTGGACCGCTTCGCTCACATTTCCATTTTTCGAGTAGGCGACGGCGAGATCGTTCTGCAAGATAGCGACCGGGGAGGCGTCCTTGAGATAGGCGATGGCCGCCGAATACCGCTTTTGCGCGATGAGTGATTTCGCCAGCCCGTCAAGCGCTGGAATTGATTTGGGATCTGTATTCAGTGCCAGCTTGAATTCATCGATAGCCGCGTCGTCCTGGTTCAACTGGCTGAGCGCGACCCCCAATGCAATGTGGCTCAGAGGATTTTCGGGTTGCAACCGGGTTGCGATTCTAAGCTCCCGAGCGGCACGCGCGGGTTGGTTGCTTTGCACAAGAGCAAGAGACAGGTTGAAGCGGGCTTCCCAGGAATTGGGATCCAAATGCACAGCCGATTCAAAGGCGGAAATCGCGCACGCTATCTTCTGCTGTTGCCCAAAATATGCGCCCAGGGCATCGTAGGCGCCGGCCGACGGGTGCACCTTGATCGCCTGTTCGAGTTCCGCCGGGCCACTGCACGCGACGGCATCCTGCGTGGCCAAGTTCTGGCTATATCCGGAGAAAACAAGGGGAGGGAGCGCCAGCCAAGCCAGTCTTTGCGCAAAATTCCATCCCACCATTCACACTCCCAGATTCGTCTCAACCGCTCTCAATCGTAGCAGAACAGATGTTCTTCAATCGAGGCGAAGGTCCTGCCCAGGCGGGCGATGAGCGGTGCAGATGAATAATGGGTTATGATCGGCGAAACAGATGATGAGTCGGGGGACGCGGGAATCGGGACGCACAGTTCGTGCCACTATCCTCGTTGTTCTTGCCTTGATTGTTTTGGGCAAAGCTACGGTTGTGTGCGCTCAGGGTGTGGCCACCGGCGGTACATCGGCCCCCGCTCGCCCCCTCCCTCCTGGCATGAAGGCACCCACCGTGAGCTACGAAGATCTCGCAGCTCAGGCTGGCATCACAGGTGTTGAAGTCTCCGGGGCAGATCGCGGAAAACAATTTATCGTCGAGTCCACCGGAACGGGTGTGGCAATTTTCGACTACGACAATGATGGTCTCCCCGACGTCTTTCTGGTGAATGGTGGCCGCCTGGACGACGGCCCGCAACCCAGGCCTTTCCTCTATCACAACCTGGGTGGACTGAAGTTCGAAGATGTTACCGAAAAAGCGGGGATCACAAGCACCGGCTGGGGACAGGGTGTCTGCGCCGGTGACATCGACAACGACGGCAACACCGATCTGTTCGTGACCCAATGGGGGCAGAATATTCTGTACCGAAACCAAGGCAAGGGCAGGTTCCGCGATGAGACCAAAGAACGCGGTCTGCTCGCGCCGAAGCGCTGGAGCACAGGGTGCGCCTTCGTCGACTTTAACCGCGACGGATTTCTCGACCTGGTAGTCGTCCACTATGTCGACTTCGACCTTGCACACACTCCGCGGCCTGGAGATAAAGCGCAGTGCCAGTGGAAAGGATTGCCTGTGCTATGCGGTCCCCGCGGTCTGCCTCCCGAGACGGTTTCCTTATACGAAAACGATGGACACGGGCATTTCAGCGACGTTTCCGACCGGGTTCATATCACCGGGCCCAAGGACTACTACGGATTCACCGCACTCACCGGAGACTTCGATAATGATGGGTGGCCTGACATTTACGTCGCCTGCGATTCCACCGCCAATTTGTACTACCACAACCTGGGCGGCAAAACGTTTGAAGAGATGGGTGTTCGTTCCGGTCTTGCGTATAACGAAGATGGACGTGAACAAGCTGGGATGGGAGTGAGTGCAGCCGACATCCACGGCGATGGGTTGCTGGACATCTTCAAGACAAATTTCGCCGACGATACCCATACCTTCTATCGCAACCAGGGCGAGAATCGTTTCGAGGACGACACGATAGGGTCCGGCCTAGCGGTAAATACCAAGTACCTGGGATGGGGTACGGCTTTTTTCGACTTTGACAATGATGGTCGGAAAGATTTGATCGTCGCCAATGGGCATGTGTATCCCGAGGTTGACGAGGGCCACACCGCCGAACATTTCAAACAGCCCCGCCTTCTTTACTGGAACCGCGGAGATGGCCAATTTTTTGATCTTTCCTCTCAGGGTGGATCGGGCGTCAGCACTCCCCACTCTTCGCGCGGTCTAGCCGTGGGGGACCTAGACAACGACGGCGACCTGGAGATTGTCATCGTCAATATGGGCGAAGGGCCGTCTCTGCTGAAAAATGTTGCTCCTCACACCGGGAATTCACTGCTGGTTCGGGCGCTGACTTCCGGAAGGGACGCGATTGGGGCGCAAATCACGCTCACCGCGGGCGGGCACAAGCAGATCGACGAGGTCCGCAGCGGCGGATCTTTTATTTCGCAAAGCGACTTCCGGCTACACTTCGGCATGGGAAAAGCAACCGTGGCTGACTTATCTGTACGCTGGCCGGATGGCAAGAGCGAAAATTTCAAAGCGGTTGCCGCGGGCCAGATCGTGACCATCGAACAAGGCAAGGGCATCACCGGCAAACAGCCGTTTACCTCTCCGACAAGATAGTTGGGAAGGTTATCGCGTCGACTCGTGCACGGTGAGAATCTGGTCCGCTGCGATTGACTCGAGACGTTGCACCTTGCCGCTCGGCCAGTTAATCTCGAGCAGTTTGATTTTCTTCGATAGTCCCAGTCCGAAATGCGCTCGCTTGTCGCTTGCGGATAGATAACTTCCGGCAGTGCTCACAAATGCCGATCGCTCCGATCCATCCTCGGTCACCAGCCGGAGCTCGGCACCGATTCCATCCCGGTTGCTGACCGATCCAATCAGGTTGACCAGCAGCCAGTGATTCTCGTTGCCCTGATTGCGGAGAATAATTGCTGGGCCATCATTGCAGTTGATGGCAATGTCGATAAAGCCGTCGTTGTTGAGGTCTCCGAATGCGGCGCCGCGGGCGGCGATGGGGATTTGAAATGCCGGACCACTCTGTGACGACACATCGTGGAATCGAGTCCCCGTGTTTCTCAGTAGAAGAGGCGGTTCAAGGTAACGGAGACTCGGTTCCGTCAATTCGATGTTATCCATCACGTGGCCCTGGGCCACGAAGAGATCCAGACTGCCGTCATTGTCGTAGTCGATCCATTTGGTTCCCCAGCCGGAATGCGACATGGTGACCGCACCCAGGCCGATGGCATCGATGATGTCTTCGAACTTGCCTTTGTCATTGCGAAACAGCGCGTATTTCTGATTGGCCAGCGCGTTGACGAAGACATCGGGCCAACCGTCGTTGTCGTAGTCGGCGAAATCGGCGCCCATACCCGCGAAAGCGCGCCCGTTCTGGTCGTATGCCAGACCTGCTTCGAGGGCGATCTCCGAAAAAGTTCCGTCATGATTATTGCGGAAGAGTTGCTCGGCGACGGAGTCATTGGCAACGAAAATGTCAGGCCAGCCGTCGCGATCGAAGTCGTTGATCGCGATGCCCAAGCCTTTCCCGGGGGACGCCGCAATGCCGCATTTCTTTGAGACGTCTGTGAACGTTCCATCCCCGTTGTTACGGAACACAAGATAAGAAATCGCGTTGAATTGTTCTGGATGGCAGTAGGCCCGATACCCAGGCTTATGCAACCCGCAATAAATGTTGGAGGCAAAGTCCCACTCTACGTAACGAGTCACGATCAGATCGAGGCGGCCATCGCGATCGTAATCAACGAAGCAGGCGCCTGTGCACCATCCGCTCCCGCCCACACCCGCCTTGGCAGTAACGTCCGTAAACGTGCCGTCACCGTTGTTGTGGTAGAGAATATTTCCGCCCAGGTTGGTGACTAGCAAGTCGACATTGCCGTCATTGTCGTAGTCCCCGACCGCCACTCCCATGCCGTAGGAGTGGCCTTGCACGCCGGCGGCCTCTGTCACGTCAGTAAAAGTGCCATCACCGCTATTGCGGTAGAGGCGGTTCCAGTAGCGCGGATTGGATTTGTCCGGCGACGCACCGCGCGGCATGGGATCCTGCAACTGCGCGCCGTTCACGAAGAACAGATCAAGGTGGCCGTCGTTGTTGTAGTCCAACATGGCCACGCCGCCGCCCATGGATTCCGGGAGATATTTCTGGCTCGTGCGGCTGGATTCTTGCTTGAATCGAATGCCGGATTTGGCGGTCACATCTGCAAACACCGGAAGTGGCGCCGACTTCGTGGTCGCTCGACTGAGCAACTTGTAACCGGGAGTCGCAGCCAGCGCCCAAGACAAAAAAGATCGGCGGTCGATTTTCAAAGTCACGCCTTACCGGTATTCCCCGCGGACCGGCGGCGGAGTCTCGCGGCTCAGGTCGGCATACTTCTTCGCCAGACCGGTTTCGCCCAGCCGGCCGTACACTTGCGCCAGCAAGGCATAGATTTGGAGGTCAATGATGACCTTGGCCGGGTCATCGCAGCTGGCCGCTTTTTCCGCGTCCGTGCGTGCCTGCTGATAATTTTTCAGCCGCAAATTCAACTTGGCGCGCTCATACCAGACGGCGCGCACCTTGGGAGCGAGTTCCACGGCGCGGTCCATGTGCTGCTTGCTTGCGGCCAAGTCATTGCGCTTCTCCAGGAAGCGGCCATAGTTATAGTCCAGAAAAGCGTCGTAGAAACGCCCCGGTTGATTGACCTGAAGTCCTTTCTTGTAGGCCTGTTCGGCGCCGGCCAGGGCTCCCATCGGTTCGAGGTTCAAGGCCAGATAATCCCAGGCGCGGCTGTCTCGCGGATTCAGCGTCGCCGCTTTCCGGAAATGTTGTACTGCGTTGGGTGCGGACTTTGCTCGGTCATAAATAGCGCCCAATTGGAATTGCGCCTCGGGATCGTCGGGATCGAGCTGACAGGCTTTCTCGAGCAGAGTCTTGCCCTCCGCTGATTGTCCCTTCATCACTAGAACCTGTCCGCGCAACGCGAGGGCGGAGGGGTCACTGGGATTCTTGTCGACCGCGGCCGCTGATAAAGCATCGGCTTTCATATAGTCACGCTGCTCGAGAAAAAACCGCCCAAAATACGCGAAGCCTCGGGAGTCGTTAGGCTCGAGATCGGTGTAGCGGATGTAAAGATCCACCGCTTGATTGGCGTTTCCACGCGCCTCCTCGATACGAGCCTTGGCAAGCAGAACTTCCGGGCAATCGGGATGCGCCAATACGATGGGACGAAGTATGCCTTCCGCGATATCGGTGGCGGCGAGCGTGAGTTCCCTGGAGACCCGCACCAGTTGCGCCTCCGCGCCGGTGCAGGGCCCGGCGAAGGCTGGCCACACAGAACAGGTGGCGAACAGCAAGAACACTACGGTCCTCGGCACCGTCATTCCTCCGTCACCTTGAGGATCTGGTCAGCTTTTACGTTTCGTAGAACCTGTACCGTTCCACTCGGCCACCGCAGTTCAATCTCCTTGACCAGAGCGTCACCACCCAGTCCGAAGTGAACGCGCGGGTCTGAGGAACTAGCATAACTTCCAGCGGTGGTGACGTGGTTGTATTGCACGAGACCCGATTCAGCCGTCAGCTTAATCCGGGTTCCGATTCCGTCGCGATTGCTCTTGACCCCGACCGTCCGGATCAAAATCCAGTGATTGCCGCGGGTGGAGGTGTTATAAAGCAGTTCCGCCGGACTGCCGATCGCCGAAACCACGACATCGATCTTGCCGTCGTTATTGAGATCGCCAAAGGCGCAGCCGCGGTGAGCCGCGCGCGCCTGCATGTCCGTTCCCGCCTGGCTGCTCACATCTTGAAAGGTACCGTTGTGGAGGTTGCGAAAAACTGCGTTCGGCTGGCGGTAGTGTTGCTGCGGGTCGATATCGGCGTTCTCACTCACGTGGGAGTTGGCGCTGAACAAGTCCTTATAACCGTCGTTATCGAAATCGTGGATGCCGGCGCCCCATCCGCTCATCTTGAAGCTCTGGAATCCGATGCCAGCTTTGTAGCTGTCTTCACTGAAAAATCCGTTGCTTTCGTTGTGAAACAGTGGGAAGGTCTCGCCTCCGAGTGCGGTTACCAACAGACTCGGTTTACCATTGTTGTTCCAGTCGCGAAAGTCCACGCCCATGCTGGAAACGGGGACGCCGTTGTCGGTGTAAGCGACGAACGATTCCACTCCGACTTCGTCGAATCCATGGCCGCCCCGATTCTTAAACAGGAAATTTCTCTCGTTGTCGTTGGCGACGAAGATATCCATCCATCCATCGCCGTTGTAGTCGGCGATCGCCACGCCCATGCCCTTCCCAATCTGTCCGGAGATGCCCATCGCGGCGGAAACGTCGGTAAAGGTTCCATCACCATTATTGTGATACAGGATATTCGGCTCTCCTTTGTAAAACGTGGGTGAGCATGAAAGGCGCTTGCCGGGAGCGCCGCACACGCGGGAAGTTTCGAAAGACCAGTCCAGATAATTTGTCACAAAAAGATCAAGCTTGCCGTCGTTGTCGTAATCGACCCAAGCGGCCGCAACTCCCCATAGCTTTTTCCCCGTGGGGGAGACGTCTTGTACTCCGGCCTTGAACGTCATGTCGGTGAACGTTCCGTTGCCATTATTGTGATAAAGAATGTTGCGATCGAAGCCCGTCACATAAAGATCTGTCCAGCCGTCGTTGTCGTAGTCGGCGGCGGCGGCGCCAATGCTGTAGCCCTCGCCGCGAAGCCCGGCGCGATCGGTTACATCGGTAAAGGTCCCATCATGATTGTTGTGGTAGAGGCGGTTGTAAAAGCCCGGGCTGTCTTTTCCCAAACCTGGAAGGCGCGCTCCGTTGGTAAAGAAGACATCGAGATAGCCATCGTTGTCATAGTCCAGCAGGGCGACCCCGCCGGGGATGCCGTCAATCATGGGTTTATCGGGAATGGTGCCGTTGTCCAAGATGAACGTAACGCCCGATTGTTTCTGCCGGTTCTCGAATTGAATGCGCGATGCCTCAGCGCCCCACAAACCCAAGTGAGGGATCGCCAGTGTCGCAATCAGCGCCATTGCGAGGATGTGCCTCATGCGTATGAAAAAACCTTCGCTCCAACCGCACTCATTTCGCCGGCTCCCACCGTCGGAGCGCGCGAGCCAGAATTCGCCACTTGAAGAGTCCTCGGGAAAACGCTCGACGTAACTCTCCAACGCCATCCTGGCACTGGCGAATTTTTTCCAGCTCGATCAAACAAACGATCAACCTTCAACGATCAACGATTCATATTTCCAACGATCAACGTTCTTTGTAGCACGGAATTGAATGGATCAAGACCGATTGCCTTCGCAGCGCAACGGGCACTTCGGCTGAGCGATCCAGTTTCACTGCCGGGTTAAGATCGCCGCAAGTGTGCTGGTGTGCCCCGCCGAAGCGCCAGCTGCGAGATTCGCCCTCGCCGAAAGTTCGGCGCAAAATCACGGCCCGTGAAGCAGCTGACCGGCGAGAGCCGGGAAGGTAAATAGACAATTGCGCGGCCTTTCGATTCGGACTCCGACCAACGACCGTTGAGGTTGCGTCAACCCGGCTATGAGGCCTGGACCTTCAAAACATGCCTAGGGGTCCCTTAAAGCACGACAGTTAAGAGATGGCCCGATAACCCGAGAACCCCCCATTTCTCGACGCTGTCTGCTGATTTGAGCGCTCAAACAGATAACGTTAACGTTGACTGTTGCCTTTAAGCGACAAAGTTTGTGCTTGACAAGCTCTAGTATATTCGGACTACAATCGCGCGTCTTTAGGGCAGCCAGGTGATGCGTGCTCTTGCGCAACCTGTTTTGCGCCATGAGGAGAATTGACCATGAATAATCCCAGATGCTCCGCGTCGAGCCTTCGCAGCCTGGTATGGCTTGCCTGCCTTTTCGCCCTGTCCGCCGCTGCAGCTTTCGCGCAGCTTTCGAGCGCCACTCTCAATGGAGTGGTTCGGGATTCCACCGGAGCCGTGATCGCAAAGGCCAGCGTGGTTCTGTCCAACGTCGATACTGGAATCGAGCGACTGGGTAACAGCAACGAAAGCGGCAACTATGTCTTCGCGGACATCACTCCTGGGCGCTATACCCTCAAGGTGACGGCACAAGGTTTTTCCACCAAGCAGGTTTCCGCATTCGTCCTCGCGGTGAATCAGACGGCCACCATCGACGTTGGGCTTGCAGCGGGAGCTCAATCCGAGATGGTGACGGTGGAAGCTACCACCGAGCAACTGCAGGCCTCGACAGCCGAGCTGGGCACGGTTGTGGCCACCAAACAGGTGAACGATCTTCCGCTCAACGGCCGCAACTTCACCCAGTTGCTTTCACTTACTCCCGGGGTTTCCCCGATCAGCGTCGGGCAGAACAACATGGGTGGGCGCACCGGCGGTTTCGCCGCTCCCATCGCCGAGGGTGCGGCTTTCACGTTTCCATCGATCAATGGAGCGACCAACCGCAGCAACTATTTCCTGACTGACGGTATGAACAATTTCGCAGCGTTCCTCAGCACATACGCCGTGCCGCCGATCGTTGACGCGATTCAAGAGTTCAAGGTGGTTTCGCACCCTGACAGCGCCGAATTCGGTTCCGTTCTCGGCGGCGTAGTAAATGTGGTCACCAAGTCAGGCTCCTCTCAATTTCACGGCGCGGCGTGGGAATACATCCGCAACGACGCCTTCGATGCCCGGCCGGCGTTTCTGGCTCCAGGCGCTAAAAAGCCTTCTTTCAGGCAGAACCAGTTTGGCGCTTCGGTCGGCGGTCCGGTAGCGGTCCCCGGCCTCAAGAACAACACTTTTTTCTACTTCGCCTATCAGGGTTTCCGGTATTCACAGCCTGCCAGCATTAACATCCTGGTTCCCACCGCGACGCAGCTAAGCGGCGATTTCAGCGGAATATGCGCGACCGGCTTCACCGGCGGTGTTTGCAACGATCGGGTCACTGACAGTAAAGGGGTCGTTCACGTTAATAACCAGATCTATAACCCCTTCACTACTACCGCGGGAGCAACTCCCTCTGGGTTTACACGCCAGCCCTTTGCCAACAACATAATTCCTACTGGCCTGATTGACCCCCGACTGGTTGGTTTCGTCCAGGCCGTATATCCCGCGGCTGGCCCTTTCAACGCCGCAACCAACAGCAACGCGATCGACACCGATCCGAATATTCAACATCAGAACGAGTACAACGTCCGCATCGACCATACATTTGGACAAAAGGATTCGGTCTGGTTCCGGTACAGCCGCATCAACAGCGATGTCAGCGTTCCCGGTGGCGGCGCAGGGAGCGTGCTGCCGGGTTACATTAAGACCGACACCATCCCTGGTCGCGACTGGGGAGGCAGCTACGTTCACACTTTCAGTCCCAGCCTGCAATTCCAGGCGCTATTTGCCCGCACTACGGTTTCGGACAACTCCGATTCCAAGTTTGCCAAGCTGGATGCACAAAGCATAGACCAGGCAGCCGGCTTTTCGCCTGACTTTGCCAGCAATTTCTCGGGAACCAAGGGTTGGCTGATTCCTTCGCTGGGCCCGGGCAACGGCATTGCCAGCGCCGGCGAGATTGTGCAGCATACGCCCCAGGCCACGGACAACTATCAATATTCGGCCACACTTACCAAGCTCAAGGGTTCTCACACTTTTAAAGTTGGTGCAGACTACATCACCAGCCGGTTTTCCAGTCCGATTTCGTACGACCAGCTCGGCTTCAGCACCACCCAAACCAATGATGCCAATGGCTTCGGCGGCTTTGGCCTGGCGTCGTTGCTCCTGGGTGTCGTAAACAACGCCAACCGCCGCGATGTCAATGAGAAGACACGTCTCGGTGGATTGTTCAGCGCGTTTTTCCAGGACTCCTGGAAGGCGACTTCGAAATTGACTCTCAACTACGGCCTGCGCTACGACCTGACCTTGATTCCGCCCTACGGAACTGTCGACACGATTGGCCAGCAGGGTGGCATCGAGACCGGCGATCCCGACTACTCCAATGGTACTTACGTACTGCAATACCCCCCGCCGCCCTGCACCGTGCGCAAAGTTGCCCCGTGTATTCCCAGCATCTCGCTCGATGCCAACGGCAACGCCGTAGCTTGCGATCCAACCATCCAAACCTGCCTGCCCCCCGGAACCCTACCGCCTCACGTCGTTGTCGACGGACGTGGCCGGATCTCCCACAACACCTATACCAACCTCGGACCGCATCTTGGTTTCGCTTATCGCTTCGGCGACAAGACGGTGGTGCGCGGATCGGCCGGAGTTGTGTATGACAATTGGGCCGCGGTCAGCCAGATGTCGCAGAATATCGAAGGCGATTGGCCGGGCATTGGACAGTTGATTGCCACCAACGTCAATTCCCCGGGTACGCAATCCGCCCCTACGGGCCCACCGACCGTCTTTGCTCAAAATCCATTTGCAGGAAATGGAACCGCCGGTTTGCCCGGTCCAACTCCCTTCAGCTCTTCGCTGGTGAATTGGTTCTACGATCCGCACATCAAGAACGCGTATGCCTACCAGTACAACTTCGGCATCCAGCGTCAATTGAACAATTCGACGACGTTAAGCGCCAACTATGTAGGATCGAGCACGCGCCGGGCCAACATTGGCGGTATGTACAACACCGCTTTGAACCCCAGTGCCGCCCCCAACCCACAGTCGCGCTCATTGTTCCCCTACATGATTGCCGGCTTCTACGATCGCAGCAACGGGTTCGCCGACTACAACGCCTTTCAGCTGCAATTGGATAAGCGTTTTTCCGGCGGCTTGGCCTACCAGGTGGCTTATACCTTCTCGAAAGCTCTCACCGAGAACGATGGCTGGTTCGGTGCCGAAGGCAAGAACGTTGCGGATCCTTACAATCCGAGGGCGAGCCTGAGTCCGGCAGGGTTTAACCTGCCTCACATCCTGACGGCCAATGTGGTCTACGAACTTCCCCTGGGCGCCAACAAGCGCTACGCCACCAGCAATCACGTCGTGGATGCCGTGATCGGCAATTGGCAGGTCAACAGCATCTTCACGATTCGTTCGGGGCAGCCCTACAGCGTTACGGACGGCGAGGACCAGGCGAACACCGGGAACACCGGGTGGGCCGGATACGAGCAGGCCAATCTAGTGGGTGATCCCAATTCAGGCACTTGCCCCAACGGTGGGGCTGCCAAGTCACGAACCTGCTACTTCAACACTAGCGCCTTCGCCAAGCCGGTGTTCGGAACTTTCGGCAACGTGCGGCCGAACGGCTTCCAGCAACAGCGTTACTGGAATGTCGATATGTCGATCTTTCGGCAGTTCCCGCTGTGGAACGAAAACCGTCGTCTCGAGTTCCGCGCCGAATCATTTAATCTGCTCAACACCACGATCCTGGGCACGCCTGGGAACGACGTCAACAATCCCGGTGCGCTTGGCATAGTCACGAGTGCGGCCAACCAAGCTCGCCAATTACAGTTCGGCTTGAAGTTCATTTTCTGAAGGCCGGCTTCTGCGAGCAACCTTCGCCCGCCCTGCTTCCGAGACAGCGGCGGGCGAAGTCTTTTGGGTGCTTTCCTGGTGTTGCTTCTTTTGCGGGGAATTGCCCGGCTCTTGCCATTGTTTTGGCTGCACGTGGGCGTTCTGCGGCCGGCGGTTGGTTCACTTGGCTTCTTGAGGATGAGAGCTTCTGATCAGGTCGGCATCGGCGCTAATGCCGATGATTTACTCGTGGATTCTATTACCCGTGGTTCTCGGGTCTCCCGGACGGCCAGATGCGGTTGAACACAGGTGCGATCGCCCGGCGCATCTTACCGATCAATTCCGGATCAGTTTTAGCGCTCAGAAGCTTCAGGTTCGCGGTGACCTGAGCCCGACTCGGTAGACCCACCAGAGTGCTTGAAACGTATGGATGGTCAAGGCAAAAACGAATCGCCACTTCCGCGATATCAACACCCTGCCCACGGCAGAGACTCGCTAATGTACGTCCGGCGGCGCGAACCTCCGGAGGGGCTGGATGCCACTCCGGTTCACCGGCCTCGGTCAGGATCCCCATGTGCAGACCGGCCGCATTGATCAGCCCAATCCCCTTGCGTTTGGCAAAGGGTGTCAGGACATCGTCCATATCGGTAACCATGAGGTTATAGCGGCAGTAAGTAAGAATGGTGTCAACCGGCACAGCTTCCGCGATCCGGACCAGTGTCTTGAGCGGGTAGCCGGTAACGCCGATGAACCGGGCTTTCCCCTGCTCCTGTATCTTACGCATCGCGGGGACGGTCTCGTTGATGACCTGCTCTACATCTCCAAACTCAACATCGTGCGCCTGGAGCAAGTCCACATAGTCGGTCTGAAGCCGCCGCAGCGACTCGTCAATGCTGCGGGCAATTCGCTGAGCCGAGAAGTCGAAGTCCTTCAGGCCGTAGCGGCCGCACTTGGTGCCGAGCACCACTTTGTGGCGCTTTCCGACCAGTGCCTGTCCTAATCGCTCCTCCGCCAGAGTCAGGCCGTAGTAGGGAGATGAGTCGAAGAAGTTGATGCCATTTTCGATCGCGAGATGTACGGCACGCGTTCCTTCCAGAGGATCCGTTGTGCCGTATACATCACCTAAGGGAGCAGTGCCAAAGCCGAGCAGCGAAACTTGAAGATCCGTGCCGCCCAGTTTTCTATATTCCATCACGCCTGTATCGGAGCTACCTGCCATTTGATTTAGCGGCCGTGCGTGGCCTACAAGTCCTGTTCGTCGCGGCTCTTGGAGTGAACCGACCGCTTGTGTCTCATCAAAACGTATGCCACACGTTGACCCTTGAAATGACCTCGCCCAAGCGTCTATTATATCGGTGAAGTAAACGATATAGTAGCCCAAAAAGAGCAATTCTTAAGTTCGGGCAGGGGCTATTCCGAAGCGGGGTCCTCTTGGATACTCGAGGGCTCCTTTTGGTGCATCCTTCGTTCCCACCTGATGGTTGGAGGTGACTTGCCCAAGCCGATGCCTGGACCAAATTACTTACCAATCCTGAGGTGATTGCGGTGGACCAACACTTAGTCAGCAATCACTCATTATGGTGCTGCGGCGGAGAGCGGTGGCCCGCGACGCCTAGTTCTTGGGCCTGACCCGCGATAATTATCCATGGCAACGACAATGAAAGATATCGCCCGTGATTTGGGCGTGTCGGTGGTAACGGTGTCCAAGGTCTTGCGGAACCATTCGGACATCGGCGAGCAGACCCGGAAACGGATTCTGCAGCGCATGAAGGAAGTTAATTACCAGCCGAATCCTGCGGCGCGGACACTGGTCAGCGGGCGCACCAATCTAGTCGGACTCATTGTGCCAGACCTCATATATCCGTTCTTTGCCCAGGTCGCGAAGGGAATCTCCGCCAAGCTCCGAGCGCAGGATTACAGCCTGATTATTTCCTCTTCAGAAGATGATCCCAACATGGAACGGCGCGAGATCGATCAGATGCTGGCGCGCCGTGTCGATGCCCTCATTCTGGCATCTGTGCAGTCGAGTGCCGAAAGCCTGAACAAGATGCAAGATCGAGGAATCCCGTGCGTGTTACTCGATCGAAAGCTTCCTGGAGTCTCCGCGAATTTCGTGGGAATTGACGACGTGAATGCTGGAATGATAGCCACGAACCACCTCATTGAAATGGGATGCAAAACTATTGCACATATCGGTGGCTCGGATGTAAGCACGGCTCTCGACCGTCAATCCGGGTATTCGATTGCGCTTGCCCAGCGTGGTTTGGGTCTGCCACCGGAGTACATCGTGAAATATGGCCACGGCGACGATGCCGGCGACGCCACCGGCTACAACAGCATGAAGCAACTGCTGCAACTCAAGCCCCGGCCGGACGGAGTGTTTTGCAATAACGATCCCATCGCCATGGGCGCCCTCAAAGCAATACTGGATGCTGGTTTGCAAATCCCCAAAGATATCGCCGTGGTCGGTTGCGGAAACGTGCATTATGATGACCTGCTGAAAGTACCACTCACCAGCATCGACCAGGACAGCAACGGTTTGGGAACCTGCGCAGCCAAGTTGGCCCTGAGCATCATCAAGCAAAAGTCGAAGTCAACTCCCAGGAGTGTGCTTTTGGAGCCAAAACTGGTAGTGCGGGCTTCGAGCCAGCGGACAAATTGAAAATCGTGGTCGAGCGCAATCTCCGCGCGGAAATCGGAAAACGATGGATAAGACGGGTAACAAAACAATGAGTAAGAGCGTCCTCTGCTCTTTCACGGAATGAAGGCCCTCGTTATCAAAAAGCCCGGTGAAGCGGTGGTCGAGTCGATGGCTGAGCCCGTGGCTTCAGAAGACACGCTCTTGCTGAGAGTGCGCATGGTTGGGCTGTGTGGAAGCGATCTGAATTCCTTCCGCGGCAACAATCCTCTGGTAACGTTCCCCCGCGTTCCAGGCCATGAAGTGGCAGCGACCATTGTGGACGGTAGCAAGTACAATCCCGCGCTGGCTGCCGGGACCGCTGTAACCCTGTCCCCGTATACGAGTTGCGGCAAATGTGCTTCCTGTCTCCGCGAACGCCCGAATGCCTGCCAATTCAATGAAACTCTGGGGGTGCAGCGCGACGGCGCGCTGACAGAGTACATCACCATGCCAGCGGAAAAACTCTACCCCGCCAACCTGACCATCAAAGAGCTCTGTCTGGTCGAACCGCTGACGGTCGGGTTTCACGCCGTTGCCCGAGGTCGAGTTACGGCACAAGATACGGTTGCGGTTTTGGGCTGCGGTGGCGTGGGTCTGGGCTCGATTGCTTCTTCACATTTCTGCGGTGCCAAAACGATTGCCGTTGACGTTGACGATGCCAAGTTGAGCCTGGCGAGAAGGGTGGGGGCAGGGCATACGATCAACACCAGTAAAGGGCCTCTGCGCCGTAGCCTCCTCGATCTGACCGACGGTTTGGGTCCGGATGTGATAATCGAGGCAATCGGCCAGCCCCAGACCTTTCGCGCTGCCGTGGAAGAAGTCGCATTCACTGGACGCGTGGTCTATATTGGCTATGCCAAAGAGCTAGTGTCCTACGAGACTCGACTTTTCGTTCAGAAGGAACTCGACATCATGGGTTCGCGAAATGCTTTGCCGCAGGACTTTCGGCAAGTCATTCGCATGTTGGAGGAGCGTCGTTTTCCGGTTGATGACGCAGTGACGTCTGTCTTACCTATCCTGGAAGCCCCGGACATTTTACGAGCCTGGAGCGACAATCCTGCCCGATTCACTAAGATCATGATTCACCTGGATTGACTTCATTGCCAATTCGAGAGCTTCGCAGGCAGACCATGGCACCTGTACCTGACCCGCATAGGATATTGGGCAGAGTACTAACTCGTGGGAGAATGCGGCCAAGTTGGATCATCCGAGTACTCGACGACGGAAATTTCCGACAATTCATATACCTCTCCCAAATGACGGGGCAGTCGCAACCGAATATCAAGGCCAAATTCGAACCAGTAACCGCCCTCCCTTCGGCACACAAGGTCAGGTCCAGCATTGGTGTCCGACCAGACACACTGCTCTCTCTGCTGCCTGGCCCGATTTACCTGTGCCGCAAATGGTGCAGGAGTCACAACCTCGTCTTCTCGAGATCGAACATACGCTTTCTAGAGAGAACCACGGTTGTTAACCCATCGAGGAGTGCCGGAAGCTCCTCGAGCAAGTGCAAGAAGAGCCGTTCCGTACTATGGTGCTTACGGCGACGTGCCTAGGAATTCGTTGCAGGGGCTGTTGGCCCTGAAGTGGTCGGATTTGGATTGGGAGAATCTGAGACTCCTACTGCCGCGAGCTGTGGTTGGCGATCACGTCGACGGAGTACTCCAGGATGTGTGTACCGCTCGATCCTGCGCTGGGCGAGTTGTTGTGAACTGGAAGCTAAAATGTGAGTTCAATACGATGGACGGCTGGGTTTTTGCCAGCCCCTTCCAGGCAGGTAAAAATGCCGTATCGTCCTTGGGGCGTCCAGCAACGCAGGATCAAGCCGGCGGCAGAGGTAGCCGGTTTGGGTATTGGCCGCGGCCGGCACACCTTTCGATCCTGCTTCTTAGAAGGATGACGGGTAACACAGAGATTATTAATAGGATTGAGACCAAAGAGTTCAGATCGGAATTAGCCCGCGCCGGATTCCCAGGGTCACCGCTTCGGTGCGAGTAGAAGCACCCAGTTTGTCGAGAATCGAGCTGATGTGGAACTTGACCGTATGCTCGGAGATACCGAGACGAGCCGCAATATCTTTGTTGACGAGTCCCTCCGCTAACATTCTAAGTACATCGGTTTCGCGGGAGGTGATCTCTTCGGACAATTCCTCTTCAACCTCCAGCGGCAGGTCGCCGTAAACGGCAGCCAGACTCTCTGCGGTGGCTGTGCTCAGCAACACCAGTCCCTCATAGGCGGCATAAATGGCGGAGAGAACGTCGTCCGGGTCGCTCTCTCTGGGAAGAATCGCGCGCACGCCGCTCCGCAATAAGCGCGAGATCGACCGCGCGTGGCTGACCTCCGCGAGCAGAACAATCGCAGCGCCCGGTGCCGGCTGAACTAATAAATCGTGGATCAAATCGGAGTCGATGACAATTACATCCAGTTCGGTGCTACGGGCAAATGACATCAGACTCGCCACCGCCCCAAAACTTCCCGCCAGCTGGAACTCAGGGTGGCTGCGGACGATGCTTTCGAGCTTAGCCCGGCGAACGGCGGAGGTCGCCATCACTGCGATTCGAATCGCGCCTCCGCCGTTTCGCTTCGACATTCGTTATCGCGCCCTCTCGCCCAAAGTGATTGACACCGGCTTGATTTCGGCGGCGCGAATGATCCTCACCTCCAGAACATCACCGACCCTCGCGGTGGCAAGCGACTCCTGGATCGCATCCATGTGTTCGACTGTCTTTCCGCCTACTTCGAAAACAACATCTCCCAGCAACACTCCGGCCTGTTCTGCGGGTCCATCGTTTTCGACGTGCACGACCAGCAGCCCGGCTCGCGTTTTGGTAAGCAGCTTCGAACTCATATTTTCCGGCACCTCAACCGGCTGCATAGCAATGCCCAAATAGGGCCGAGCGATCCGCCCTTTTTCGAGGAGTTCTTCGACGACCCGATTGACGGTTGCCACCGGCACTGTCACGGCTCGTCCGTGGGCTAGGCCTTGCGTATTAATGCCGACGACCTCGCCTCGCGCATTGAGGAGCGGTCCGCCGGAAAATCCCGGATACAGGGCGAGGTCGAGCCGGATGTGCTGATCGAGTTGTCCCCCTCGCCGGTTTCTCCACTCGCCGCTGATGCCGCCAATGATCCCGCTACTCGCAACTAAATCCCCGCGCCGCGTGCGGCCAAGCGCGAGAACT
>Ga0210384_10001148_pt1 | contig 37131 bp, 24 predicted proteins | sample IncBWH2MmetaG_FD_160574 | JGI IMG/M metagenome (GOLD analysis project Ga0210384, IMG submission 160574) | Forest soil microbial communities from Barre Woods Harvard Forest LTER site, Petersham, Massachusetts, United States - Inc-BW-H-2-M | ecosystem: Environmental > Terrestrial > Soil >...
GCATTCCGGCTTCAACGCCGGCATCACCGTCGCCGAAATCGATCTTCGCTTCCTCTCCGACTTCCTCGGTGATGCGCAGGTCGGCAAGGCCGCGTTCGCCTATGTGGTCGATCCGCGCGGCCAGGTCCTGGCATCTTCGACCAAGGGACCGGATATCGCCGCAGACCTTTCGACCTTGCCGCAGGTTGCCTCCCTGATGACGCCGACCGGCCAGGCGCTGGCGTCGGGCACCGACATCGACGGCCATTCGGTTTTGACCGCGGCGAGCGCCGTGCCGAAACTCGGCTGGACCGTGTTCTTCGAGCAGCCGACGGCCCTGGCCCTGGCGCCGATCCGCGATCAACTGGTACGGGTCGCGCTGTTGATCGGGCTCGGGCTTGCGGTGGCGATCCTTGCCGGCACGCTGCTCGCACGCCGGATGCTGATCCCGATCACGGCGCTGCGCACCGGCGCGCGGCGGCTCGGCGCCGGCGACTTCAGTCATCGCATCGACGTCCACACCAAGGACGAGCTGGAGGAACTCGCCGACCAGTTCAACAGTATGGCCGGCCAGCTCAAGGAGACCTATTCCGTCCTTGAAACCAAGGTGGAAGAGCGCACCCGCGATCTCGCGCAGTCGATCAACGAGCTCAAGGTGCTGGAAGAGGTCGGCCGCGCGGTCGCTTCCTCGCTCGATCTCAACGCCGTGCTGCCGACGGTCGCGGCGCGGGCGCTGGAGATCACCCACGCCGATGCGGTCCTGATCTACGGCTATGACGCCGCCAGGCATCAGTTCAATCTGGTCGAAGCCAACGGCATCGACAAATCGGCCGAGGGACAGCATCTGTCGATCGATGAGGAAGAAAGCCTGCTCGGCCAGGCCGCGACCAAGGGCGAGCCGGTCGCGATCCCCGATCTCAACCTCGCCGCCGATCATCTGTTGCGGGACGTCGCGATCGAGGCCGGTTTTCATTCGGTCCTGGTGGTGCCGCTGGTCGACCTCCAGGGCGTGCTGGGATCGCTGGTGGTGCTGCGCAGAGCCGTCGGTGAATTCTCGCCGAACCTGATCGGATTGATGCGGACTTTCGCCCACCAATCGGTGCTGGCGATGCGCAACGCGCGGCTGTTCACGGAAGTGGACCACAAGGGCCGCGAACTGGCGTCGGCCCACTCCACCGTCCAGCAGCAAGCGAGCAAGCTCGAGGCGCAGACCGAGCAGCTCAAGAACTGGAACAAGTCGCTGGAGGAGCGGGTCGAGACCCAACTGGCCGAGATCGAGCGCATCAGGCGGCTCGAGCGCTTCCTGGCGCCGCAAGTCGCGCAACTGATCGCGTCCTCCGACGGACACGACTCGCTGCTCGACAGCCACCGCCGCGAAGTTACCGTGGTGTTCTGCGACCTGCGCGGCTTCACCGCTTTCACCGAGGCGACCGAGCCCGAGGAAGCCATGAATGTGCTGCGCGAATATCACGCAGCCCTCGGCGAATTGATTTTCCGCTACGAAGGCACCCTCGACCGTTATGCCGGTGACGGCGTGATGATCCTGTTCAACGCGCCGATCCAGTTCCAGGACCACGCCAAGCGCGCCGTCAAGATGGCGTGCGAGATGCGCGACACCATCGGCCTGTTGACGCAGAAGTGGCGCAACCGCGGCCACAGCCTCGGATTCGGCCTCGGCATCGCCGTCGGCTATGCGACGCTCGGCCAGATCGGATTCGAGCAGCGGCTCGAATATGCCGCGATCGGCAGCGTCACCAATCTGGCGTCACGGCTGTGCGACGAGGCGAAGGCCAACCAGATCGTGGTTTCCAGGCGCGCCTACGGCATGGTCGAGCAATGGGTCGAGGCCGCCCCGCTCGACGATCTGCATCTGAAAGGCTTCAACCATCCGGTGCTGGCGATGGAGATCCTGCGCTGGCGCGAGGAAGTCGACAACGTGGTCGACGCTACGCCGGCCGCGCGGCGGCGGAAGTAGCCTTGATCGAACACGCGCTACTGCTCGACAAACGCGCGTTGCATCTGATCGGCGATCGGCTTGAAGAGATAGCTCATCATGGTCCGGCTGCCGGTCTGCATGAAGACTTCGGCGGGCATGCCGGGAACGAGCTGAAGGCCGCCGAGCCGGCGCCGTTCTTCCTCCGCCAGCACGACCCTGACCGTGAAATAGGACCCTTGCACGGCGCCTTGAGCCCCTTGGCCCACCTGGTCATGGCTTGTCGTCGCCGACACGTAAGACACCGTGCCGGTAAGCTGCGGCGTCGTGCGCTGGTTGAACGCGGAGAAACGGACGAACGCCTTTTGCCCCAGCCGCACCTGGTCGATATCGTTGGGCTGCAGCCTGGTCTCGACCAGGAGTTCGTCCGAATCCGGTACGACCTCCATGATGGCATCGCTCGCGCGAATGACGCCGCCGATAGTATGGGCGGACAGCTGATGGATCACCCCTGACGTCGGCGCGCGGATTTCAATGCGGTCGAGCTGATCCTGCGCCGCGACGCCGCGCTCCACCAATTCGGCTTCCTTGCCCTGGGTCTCGCCAAGCTCCTTGACCACATCGGTGCGAAAATCCTGATCGATACGGACGATCTGAAGCTGGGCCTCGCCGATCTTCGATTTTGTCTCGGCGATTGCGGAAATCAGTTGCCCGCGCTCGCCTTCGATCCGTGCGGCCTCGCGCTGCAAGGTCGTGAGCCGCGTCAGCGGCACCAGGTGCTTGTCGTAGAGATCCTGGACCCCGCTAAGTTCGCCCGCGATCAGCTCAAGCTGCTTTGCCTTGGAATCGACCTGGGCGTCGAGGCCTGAAATCTCCTCGCTCAATTGCGCGACCCGGCTTTGCAGCAGATCCTTCTGGCTTTTGCGCGCGCTGAATCGCGCCTTGAACAGCGAATTTTCCGAATTCAAAAGGCTCCTGACATTATCTTCGTTCGATCGAGCCGCAAGCTCTGAGGGAATTTCGGGCCGCTCCGTGCCGTCGCGCTCGGCGGTCAATCGCGCGATCCGCGCGCGCAACTCGTCGAGCTGTTTGTTCACCATCTGGAGATTGGCTTGGGTCTGGGTGGCGTCGAGCCGGACCAGCAACTCCCCGGCATCGACATGCATGCCGTCGTGAACCTTGATCTCGGCGACGACACCGCCGGTCGGATGTTGAATGGTCTTGACGTTGGATTGCACGACGAGATTGCCGGGCACCACGACCGCGCCCGCCAAAGGCACCAGCGCGAGCCAGCCGCCGCCCACCACGCCTGCGATGAGGAGAATCCGAAGCCCGGTCCGCAACTCATTCTCATACGCCCACCCGGTCCGCGACATCAGGCTGTCACCGGCGGCATCTGGCTCGGCAAGGCTCCCGCGACCGAGGATGAAGGCCGCGCCGGCGGTCAGACCGGCGCGCCACCTTGCGATCCGATGCTCGACAGCTTTTTCGGTTTCCGATGGGCGCGGAAGGCCCAATGGAGGGCTCTCGACCAGCATCAACCGATCAAGTCCGGGGCTATCGGGCCCGAGCTCCTTCAGGTTCATCGACAGCCGATCGTCAGCCGCGACGGTCCGGCTCTGGCGCCGCGGCGGCGCGGCGGGTGGTTCGCCCGGTGTCTCGTTCCTGCGCGTGGCGGCAGGATGGACCGATGTTTCATTCCGGCGCGCGGGCGGCTCGGCGGCCTTGAAGCCGAACTGCCCGAGGCAGACGTCAATCGCCCGCTCCATCTTGCCTTTTGGCGGGCGCTTCGGTCGGCCGGGCGGCGGACGGCGATCATGCGGGGTGCCCTCGCGCGCCGGGCGCCGCTGCGGCTTCGGCGAGCGCGGATTTTCGTCTTCGAACGCGCGCCGAAGCCGTTGCAATTCGAGGATCAGCGCGGCGCCTTGCGGCCCCATTCGGTCGGCGGGAGAATCTCCCGCCCACCGCCGCGCCGGCCCATCGAAGCGCTGTGCGTCGTCTCCGCGCCGCATGCTCAGACGCCCTCGGCAATCGCGGCGCGGCGCGCTGCCTTGACGGAAGGCGCCGGCGCAGCCTGTGTTGCGGGTGCGGCCTTTGCGGCCGGCGGGACCGGTGTCGTCGCCGCACGCTGACCGTTCGCCGCGCGCACGCGCGCAAATATCTCCTCACTCGAGCCGAACGCGATCGCTTTGCCTTCGTACAGCACCAGCGCCATGTTCAGCGCCGCAAGCGCGCTGGGCCGGTGCGATACCACGATGACGATGCACTGGTTATGGCGCAGGATCTGGATGGCGCGACCAAGCGCGTTCTCGCCGTCGGCATCGAGGTTTGCGTTCGGTTCATCGAGCACAACCAGGAACGGGTCGCCGAACACGGCGCGCGCCAGGCCGATGCGCTGGCGCTGGCCAGCCGACAGCGACATGCCGCCCTGCCCGATCCGCGTCGCATATCCTTCCGGCAAGCGCAGGATGATGTCGTGCACGCCAGCGATCTGCGCGGCTTTCAGGATCGCGTCGGAGGTCGCTTGCGCGTCGAAGCGGCAGATGTTTTCCGCAACGGTGCCGTCGAACAAGGCCACGTCCTGCGGCAGATAGCCGACATGGCGTCCGAGATCCTGGTTGCTCCATTGATCGATGGTGGCGCCATCGAGCCGTATCGTGCCCTGCTTGGCCGGCCAGATTCCGACCAGCGCCTTCGACAGCGACGTCTTGCCGGACGCGCTCGCCCCGAGTAGCGCGAGCCCCATGCCGGCTTTGAGTGCGAAGGAGACGTGCGAGACGATCGGCGCCTCCGTGCCCGGAGCGACAACGGCAAGGTCCTGCACCGAGAGCTCGCGGCTCGGACGCGGCAGCGCCACCGGCGGCGCCGGAGGTTTCGCCGTCACCTTGCAGATTTCACGCAGGCGCATGATCCCTTGTCGGGCGGCGACGAGCTGCTTCCAGCTTCCCAGTGCGACCTCCACGGGGGCGAGTGCGCGGCCCATCATGATCGAAGAGGCGATCATGATGCCACCTGAGGCCCTGTCGGCCACCACGAGATAGGCGCCGATCCCGAGCATTCCGGACTGAAGCACATAGCGCAGCACTTTCGCGCCCGAGCCGAGATTGGCGAACAGGTCGGTGGCGCGGATATTCTCCCGCAAATACCGTTCATTGGCTTTCGACCAGCGCTCAGTAAATCGATCGACCATGCCGAGCGCCCGGATCACTTCGGCATTGCGCTGCGTCGCATCCGCCAGCACCTGCCGCTGGGCGCTGGAATCCATCGCCGCCTTGGCCGCGCCGCGCGACATCCGCTCGGTGAACCACGTCATCGCGACGATGCCGGCAGTCCCGAGCAGCGCCGTCATGCCGATCGCCGGGTGGAACAGAAACAGCGCGACGAGAAAGATCGGTATCCAGGGCATGTCGAGAAATGCCGTCGGCCCCATGCTCGACATGAAGGCGCGGATCTGATCGAGATCGCGCAGCGGCTGCTGCATCAGCATCGGCTTGACGCCGCGAAGCGGCAACGTCGCGAGCGCGGTATGGATCGATTCCTGCAAGCCGACATCGAACAATGTCGCCACCCGGCACAGCATGCGCGCGCGCAGCGCGTCGAAATAGCCCTGCATCAGATAGGCGAACAGCACGATCAGCGACAGACCGAACAAGGTCGCGATGTTGCGGCTCGGAATCACGCGGTCATAGACCTGCAACATATAGAGTGAGCCCGACAGCATAAGGATATTGATCACGCCGCTGAACACGGCGATGCCAATCATCCGCCGCGCGCTCTCGCGCAGCCCATGCGCCACGGGATCGTCGTCCGACGCCGCAGGTAACAACTTCCATAGCCCGACAGACGACGCGGTCCGCGGGCGCCCCTGAACGACACTCATCCGTTACGCCTCCCCAATGGGCTGGTGTCGCGATTGATCGGATTTCATTGACAGCCGATACCGACCATTTTCCGGCAACAATGGGATCAACGATGACTTCTGTTGGGCACGCGCAAAATGAATTTCATCGCGCGCCCATTGTCCTCGCTGCCAGAGATGCTTCTCCACAAGGTTGTGCGCGGTATGTGCCGAGCGACCCGGTCGGAAATTTTCGGTGATAGTCTCTATACTTGGGCATCAGGCCCGCGATTGAGGCAATCGCGGCGTCATAGATTCGTCCGGCTATCACCTTGCTTCCGCGCGCAGAGGTCACGGTGTGGGCCGATTGACGCCATGAACGTAAACAATTTTTCACGTCGCGCACAGGTTGCGCCGATCTGCTTTGAATTTCTAGTAACCCATGGGGATAGAGTGGGAGGGAGTAAAATGGCTCTGACAGCAACGGATCTGTTCAACGACGCAACGACCCGCGAGATTGGCGGTGTTGGTCCGGATCAGGTGAACCTGATCGTCTCCGATTTGATCGGCGTGCAGCAGATGTTGAGCGCGGCAGATCCTGCGATCAACAATCTCACCGATCTGCACACCCACATCATTATCAATCAGCTCAATGAAGAGATCGCGTCCGTCGAGAACGCGAACGCGCCAACAGTGGGCACGCTGACGCTCGGAACAGACCTCGGACAATTTGTCGGGCGTTCGATCAACGACATCCATCGCGACATCATCGATATCGCCCAAGGCGACGCCGGCGTTCAGGCGCTGTTCAATCCGACGCCGCTTCCGGCCTTGAACACACCCCCTGCGCCGTTCCACGACAATGCCGACCAGACCAAATTCATCACGCAATGGATCCAGGACAGCAACCATCTCGGCCAAGCCGCGGTCACGATCGAGAACAATGGCTTTACGGGCGACATCGCCGGACTGGTCCAGCAGATCCAGACCTACGCGACCAATTCGAACGCGTTCGATCAGGCCCAAGGCGGCCTGTGGTCGGCGCGGTTCTGGAACGAATTTCGGACCGACGGCACCTCGGGCACGGCGGCGGCCGCCTTGGTCGACGGTTTGCAGAACCACAATGCCGGCGAAGTCAATGCAGCCGCGGCTCAGCTCGCGGCGAACTCTGGCGACGTCGGCGGCAACAATCTGATGGCGGACGGCGGCACCTATGCCGATGTAGTGGCGGCAGCGCAAGCGACTGCCGTGACACCGGCGGTCGATGCCGCCGCAGCAGTTCCACCGGCAGCAGCACCCGCTACCCCCGCTGCAACACCTCCTGCAGCAGCACCTGCGGCCGCAGCACCTGCCGCCGGTCTGACAGCAACGGATCTGTTTAACGACGCAACGACCCGCGAGGTAGGCGGCGTCGGTCCGGATCAGGTCAATCTGATCGTCTCCGATTTGATCGGCGTGCAGCAGATGCTCTCCGCCGCCGACCCCGCGATCAACAACCTCTCCGATCTGCACACCCACGTCATCATCAATCAGCTCAATGAGGAGATCGCTTCGGTCGAGAACGTGAGCTCCGCGGCGGGTACGCTGGTACTGGGCACGGACCTCGGACAATATGTCGGGCGCGCGATCAACGACATCCATCGCGACATCATCGACATCGCGCAAGGCGACGCGGGCGTTCAGGCCTTGTTTAATCCGACACCGCTTCCGGCGCTGAACACGCCCCCGGCGCCGTTCCATGACAGTGCGGACCAAACGAAGGTCCTTACCCAATTCATCCAGGACAGCAACCATCTCGGCCAGGCCGCGATCACGATCGAGAATAATGGCTTCACCGGCGACGTCGCCGGATTGGTCCAGCAGATCCAGACCTTCGAGACCAATGCGAACGCGTTTGATCAGTCGCAAGGCGGCCTATTTTCGGCACGCTTCTGGAACGAGCTTCGGGCCGACGGCACGGCCGGCACCGCGGCGAATGCGCTGATCGATGGTTTGCAGACCAAGAATGCCGGGGAAGTCAACGCGGCTGCCGAGCAGCTCGCAGCGAATTCCGGGGACCTGGGGGCCAACAACCTGATGGCCGATGGCGGCACCTATGCCGATGTGATCGCGGCGGCGCAGGCCACGGCCGTGACGCCGGCGGGCGGCGATGCCGGCGGAACACCTCCGGGCGGCGGTACACCCCCTGGCGGTGGAACACCTCCGGGTGGCGGAACACCTCCGGCCGTGGGCGGACTGAACCCCGGCGATCTCTATTTCGCAAACATGTTCAACGACGCCACCCGCATCCTCGAAGGCGGGCTCTGGCACAACAATGTCCCGGTGGGCAACCAGGGCAACGGCACCGACGGCCGGTACATCGCTGATCTCCAGCTGGTTCAGACCGGGTTGACCGCCGACGTTGCGGCCAACGATTTTGCCGGCGTCCAGCTCACCGATGTCAACAAGGTGCTGGGCGACATCACGACCGCGCTCAACTCGGTGCAAGGCGCGGTCAACAACGACGCCGGTGCCGAAGCCGCCTTGCGCACCGCGCATCTCGACATCATCAACACCATCGAGAACGATCCGGTGCTCCAGGCGCTCAGCATCAAGGACAACAATCCCGGCTTCAACTTCGCGCCGCCCGAACTGGCGACGCCGCTGAACGCCAACACGCCGCACGCCACCTTCGCTGAACTCGGCGCGATCTTCGACGACGCTCAGTCCAAATCGCTTGGCGGCATCAACGCCAACAACCTGCCGGCGATCCAGGCCGACCTACAGACCGTGCACGATGGCCTTCAGACGCTGATGCAGGACCACCCGGAACTGTTCCAGGGCACAACCGGCATTCACGCCTCCACCATCGTCGACCAGATCAATCTGCAGCTGACCAACTTCAACCACCAATACGGCTTCAATCCCGACGCCGCGAAAGCGACCAACGACAATTTCCTCGACATCACCGACATCGTGGCGGGCGATCCGAACCTCGCCAACATGGCGTCCGCCAACGGCGTCACCGGATGGGTGCCGGCGCCGGCAACCGACGTGGTCCCGGTTCCGTATCAGGACAACGCCGACCAGACCAACTTCTGGGCCGACTTCATCGCCTCCGGCAACACGCTCGGCGCCCAGGCCGAACAACTGGTCGCCAACGGCACGCCGCAGGAGATCAAGGCCTTCATCCACACGCTCCAAGGCTGGGAGCACAACATCCAGAACTTCGACGCGGCGCAAGGCGGTATCTTCGAGGCGCGGTTCGACAACGAACTGCTCGGACCGAACTCGACGGTGGGCTCTGACGTCACGGCGATGATCAAGGGCCTCCAGACCCACAACGCGGCACTGGTCACCGCGGCGGCAGAGGGCTTCCACGCCAATGCGGCGGACGTCTCCGGCAACAACGTGCCGCTCAACGGCGGCACTTTCAACGCCGACGGCACCACCATCGCAACCGCGCTCTCGACCGCAACCGGCCCGCTGCCTCCGGCACCCGCCACGCTGCTGACACCGGCGGCGCCAGCCGCGCCCGCCGCGCAGGTGGCCGCCGCGCCGGCGGCGCCCGCGAGCCCGGCGGCACCCGGTGGTGCCGACGATCTTGTCGCAGCAGCAGTCGATCCTGTGGCGCATCATCATCAGCAATTTGCCGAGATGGCGCACCACTTCCACCACTGGGGCTAACCGGCGGACGCGCACGGACCTCCAGCGCCCTTGGGGAAGAAGGGGCGCTGGAGGACCGACCGGATCTTTCGATGCAGCGGGCGTGGCTGCTTTGAAGGATCGATGCGCGGAGCAGAAACCAGAGACAGAGCAGAAACCAGAGAGGGTCTTTAAATTCGCCGGCTTCGGTGAATCCTTGGAACTTCGGGGGACGGATAGTTTGCGTACCAACAAGAGTAAAGCCTGGCGAAATGTCGCTCGGTCCCAATCCACCAGACATCGAGCTTGCGGACATAAAGCCCACAGAGGTCTAGCCAACGCCGCGCGCGGCCTTCCCGAGACGGGAGCGCGCCGGTGAGAAAGCGCAAGACCGACTACGGCACCATCATCCTGCACTGGCTGCTTGTCGTGGCCTCCATCATTGCGTTTGCGACCGGATTGCGCATCGCGACCGAAGCGCCGGATCGAACCTGGATCAACGCGCTCGATCTCGTGCTGCCGCGCACCGGGGTGTGGACCACGCATATGCAGGCCGCGATCGTGCTGGTCGCCGTCGCGCTCGCCTACACGATCTATCTCGCAAGGTCCGGCCTGAGCCGCAGGGTGATGCTCGACCGGATCCGCCTGCGCGGACTGGTCGGCCGCAAGCAGGCAAGACTTGGCGCGATCAATGTGGTGCTGAACTGGATCTTCTTCCTCGCGATGCTGGCGCTGATCGTCACCGGCGGGTTGCTGTATTTCGGCGTTTTCGCCGGCCACGACACCGCGATGGTGCATTGGATTGCGACCTGGGTAATGATCTCCTTCGCCGGCCTCCACGTCCTGACGCATTATGCGATCGGCGGCGCGGCGCAATTGCTGCGGATTTTCCGCCCCGAGCGCCTGCCGGCGCCGCCGCCGCAGCTCGATGCCGTCGAATTGCTGACGCTCCTGGTCGAGCAATCGGCGCGGCTCGCGCCGGAGGCCGAGCATCCGCCAAGAATGCCGCCGGAGCCGCCATTGCCTCCGGAGCCGCCGAAACATCCGGAAACGCGGGATCGTCCCGAGCCAACGCCGCCCAACGACATCACGCGGTTTGCGCCGCTGTCCCACCCGCATCACTCGGCCGCGCAACAACGGGCAAAAATCGCGGCGCGGGGGCGGCAGGCGAAACCGCACAATCCGACCTTGCAATCCAATCCCTTCGTGGTGGCAGCCGCGATTGCGATCTCCGGCGCTTCGGCGCTGCTGGCGGCTGATTGGCTCTCCGTCGACCGTGTCGTCATCCACCGCATCGAGGCTGTCGACGCGCCGACGCTCGATGGGGACACCTCCGACAAGGTCTGGCGCAACCTCCAGCCTTATTCGCTGATGACCAATGAGGGCGGCAATTTCGACGGCAAGGGCGAGTCGCGCGTCGAGATCAAGGCGGTGCATGACGGCACCTGGGCGTATTTTCTGTTCACCTGGGAAGACCCCACGCGCTCCTTGAAACAACTGCCGCTGGTCAAGGAAATCGACGGCTGGCACGTGCTGCACAACGGCTATGAGAGCGGCGACGAGCACGACTACAACGAGGACAAGTTCTCCGTGCTCTTGACTACCTCGGATGCGATCCTCGCCGGCGACCGCACCTTCCACGCCGGCCAGCGCCCGCTTACCGACAAGCCCGCCACCATGACCGGCCGCGGCCTGCATTACTCGGCGCCCGACGCCGGCTATGTCGATGTCTGGCTGTGGAAGGCGACCAGCGGCGGCCCCACCGGGTGGATGGACGACGCGCATTTCGGCCCGCCGCTTGATCCGACGCCCGAGCAAGTGCGCTACCAGGTGCCGTACCGGGGCGGATTTGCCCCTGACCCTGGAACACCGAACTACAGCAAAAATTTCACCGCCGCGCCCGAAATGCCCAACGAAGGTAACCCGGACAGCCATCCGCTGGTGACGCCGCGCCGCCTGCCAAAGGATCTCGCGGCGATCGCGGCCGCGATGGGCGAGATTTCGCTGGATCCGAACCTCGGCGAGAGCGACGGCGCGCGCTGGTTCATGACCGAATCCGAATCCGTGCCCTACGCCACCGAGCTCGACAAGCTGATCCCGATAGGCACCGTGCTGCCCGGCGTGATCCTGGCCGGCGATTTCACCGGCGATCGCGCCGACGTGCGCTGCGCGGCGCGCTGGGCGAGCGGGCACTGGGCGCTCGAGGTGGCGCGCAAGCTCGATACCCAAAGCAAATTCGACGTGCCGCTGAAGAGCGGCACCTACATGAGGGTCGCAGCCTTCGATCACAGCCAGATCAGGCATACCCGCCATGTCCGGCCCATCCGTCTTGAAGTGGAGAAATGATGCGGAAGAAATCCTGCATAGTCACCGTCAACAACGAGAGCTTCGCCGCCAATGTCGGCGACGTGCTGCTCGACGGCGCGATCATGAACGGCATCGAGCTGCCGCATGATTGCCGGACCGGGATTTGCGGCACCTGCAAGGTGCGGCTGGTCGAGGGCAAGGTGTTCGGCGGCGACCATGACGGCAGCGACATGATCCATGCCTGCCAGGCGCGGATCGTCTCGGATCTCAAGATCGTCACCGAACCGGTGCCCGATCCGGTTTCGGCGGCGGCGCAGGTGGTGCACATGAAGCGCCTGGCGCCCGATGTCATCGGCGTCACCATGGAAGTGGAGAGGCCGTTCGATTATCTGCCCGGCCAATATTGCAATGTGCAGTTTCGCGGCTTTCCCGCGCGCTGCTACAGCCCGACCTATCCGCTGGAGCGCGGCCCCAATCCGCAGCTCTTGCATTTCCACATTCGACAGATGCCCGGCGGCGCGGTCTCCACGGCGCTCGGCACCGCCATCCGCATCGGTCATAAGGTGCGGCTGACCGGCCCGCATGGCAGCGCTTTCTTTCGCCCCAATCATCCCGGCGGCATGGTGCTGGTCTCGGGCGGCACGGGGTTCGCGCCGATGTGGTCGATCGCGACCGCTGCGATCACCGAGCGGCCCGAGCGCGAGCTGATTTTTGTGGTCGCCGCGCGCGATCTGCCCTCGTTCTACATGCACGGCGCGCTGTGTCGGCTGGCGCTGTTTCCCAATGTCGCGATCGTGCCTGTCGTCACCGAGCCGCAGAACGTTTCGAGCGCGTTTCGCAGCGGGCTGCCGACCGAGCATTTGCCGCTGCTGTCGGCGGACGACATCGTCTACACCTCCGGCGCGCCGGGGATGACCGACCACATCGCGCGGGTCGCGAAATCAGCTGGTGCTAGATGCTACGCCGACCCGTTTGTCGCCAATGCCGCCCATGGCGAGCAGCCGAATTTGATGTCGCGCCTCGCCGGATGGCTGGACAGCGGCAGCGCGCCGACCTTGGCGCCGCAACACACGCCGCAAACGCCGCCGCCGGTACCGCCGCAAGCGCCGCAGCGCAAGCCCGCTCCGAAAATGCGATTGCCGCAAGACGCGCGCGACTACCGCCCGCGCTTTGCCCGTTCCGAAATTTCAAACAGCCAGTAGGGCGGTGGGCTCCCTCTCCCCTTGCGGGAGAGGGTTGGGGGTCTCTCTCCGCGGATGCAGACCCCTCATCCGGCGCGCACTTTGCGCGCCACCTTCTCCCACAAGGGGAGAAGGAAGAAGGATCCGCCGCTGCGACCTCGCCGAGTCACACCCCCGCCTCCCCGCGGCGCGATCGCGCCCGAGCTTTGCGAGAAACCGTCCGCCCAAAAGAAATCAGAGGGCGCAGGGAAAGCCGGGTGTACGATTCACCCGCAGCCTCGCGTGGAAAAAAACAAACACGCGAGTTAGTCACCACAGGTTCACCGAAACAATCCGGCCTTCCCTGCGCAATGGTTTTAACGGCTTATTTCGTGCTCTCCCCGGCGACCGGGCTTTCTTGCCACCGTCGCTGAGCGGGATCATCCCGCCAACTTGACGCCAGCGTCGGGGCGTCAGGACCACACGACTTAGCCGTCCGCAGCGCCCCGTCTTCGCCAAGAGGCTTCGCCGGGCTTGGAGCCTGCCGAAGCTTCAGCGAAGGCGGTTAACGGCGCTCGTCTTGCGCCGCCGCCGCGTCCACCGCATCCCGCCCCGCGTCCGTGACGATCGCGAGCCGCCCCTCTGAGGGACGAGACGGCGGAAGTGGTGCCACTGATTTGCCCGACGGGTTAAGCGAAATATTTTTGGTGAGGGGGACTGGACAGGTCGAATCGCGTTGATCGGGTTCAACAAATCAGATTTTGCGCGCAGTCATTGTGAAGCCGGGCGGGACGGGCCCGGCGCGGAATTTGCTCGCCCGAATGCGGAAACTTGGTCTGAGCGCTTGTGAAGCCGCTCACATGGAATCTGACAGGCTTGGTTTATCACCGGCGCGGAGGTCCACATGGTTGCCATCGCAAGAGCTCTCTCGCAGGCGTCAGGAATTGAGGTTGACGTCGAAACGCTAGCAACCGTCGTCGTGCTTTGCGGCGCCGGCCTCGCCGTTGTGCTGCTGCTGGCAGAAGGCGTTGCCATTCTCGGAGTAGCGCCCGACTACAAGGCGTGGGATATAATGGGTTGGATTTGAACGCTGCTGAGGCAGTCCATGTTGATGACAAAACGTAAGCCGGCGACGATTGGCGAAATTCTGGTCGAGGAATTCATGAAGCCGATCGGCCTGACGCGAGGCGCGCTGGCTGAAGCCATGGGTGTGCAACGCAAGCACGTCAATGAGCTGTGCAACGATCGTCGCAATGTGACCGCGGCGACGGCTCTCATTCTGGCCCGCGTGTTCGGCAACAGCCCGGAATTCTGGCTGAATGTGCAGCGGCGAAGCGATCTGTGGGAAGCGATGCATTCACCGCGTGAACGCAAACGGATTGAACGCGCGCGACCTCTGACAGCCGCGGCATGAGCGCCGCCGCCAGTCCACCGCATCCCGCAGCAATACGATGGGCTGCCCCGAATATCGGCCCTCAAGCCGCTTCTTTTTCAACGCTTTCAAGCGCCACAAACATTAGTCGCCGAGTCTCCCCATCCAATTGGACGGTAATTTCATCTTCAGGCTCCGCGCGAGATAGAGCAACTGCTAGAGCTGATGATAATCCCAGCAAGCCGTTTGACTCGTCTGATTGGCCCTCGACTATTTCAAAAAATTGAGGCTTTGCATTCTCACGATCTAAGAATTTCAAAATAATACGGGCGCCAACCTTCCAGGGGAATGGCGGGAGCTAGGCTCTGCAAAGTTACCGCAATTTCGTCCTTCTCGTCGGCGATGCTCAAATCATCCTCATTGTCCGTTTGGATTTCGACGTCGCCGCCAACCTTTCGATGTTCAGTAAACCTGTGTGGTTCATCTGCATGGCCAATAGGCTTAATGCCGTGTCTATCTAACGTAGCAACTAGATCGGAAAATACGCCCTCGGTATCAATCATGTAATCCGATCCGAAGCACCTCCAGAACGTCCATCCGACGCGCTCGAGTATGCGTTGCCTCCGCATATCGTCAGCCCAACGCTCGGGCCCGTGATAGCGGTCGCCGTCACATTCGATAGCAAGCCGCGGGCCGCCGTCACCTTCAACCACCATATCTATAAAGAAGCCCTCTGACCCGACCTGAGGTGTGACCTTGTAACCCGCTTCTGTAAGTTTGGTAATTCCCGCTCTGCCCAAGTGTCCCAGACGTTGGAAATATACAAGCTGCAGGCTTGCTGTGTCTCGGGTTGGTCTTCTAAGCGAAAGAAGACATCGAAGTACTCCTCATTCGATTTCTCTTTCTTTAAGGAAGGCGAGCAATCCTCTGCGCGAAGCCTGCTTTGTCCCACCAACGCTTCTTTCTCTTCCGCGGCAAGTCGCTTGTGGAGTTCTGGGTGAACCGAGCAGGGCGCCTCCGGATTTTGCGAAACTTCTACCCATTCCGAGATTTTTTCATCCGGAATTGGCGGTGCAGTTCGTTGGAGCCGCTGAACGCGCAGCCAAATCGGACCCTCATCGTCGCTTTTGTTTAACGAGACGCCGGGCAATTTGGTCAACTCATGTTCATGCAAAACAAATTGCGATCCGTCTTGGAGCTTGTGTTGGCTCAGACGCATGGCAACGCGTTCGTCTAATTTGATCAGGGCATCGACATAGTCGAGTAGGCCGACCAGCCGCGCAGCTGCAGCTTGATCACCTGGTCGCGCCTGTTGATCCACCGAATCCCCCGTTCAGCAGGTAGCGCATCGCAAGCGCGAAGGCGCCGGTCAATTAAGAGTACTCTGTTCACGGGCCTGGTTGCTAGAGGAACGCTTGACGACCCAAGGGAGAAACCTGCCCTCTGGCTGGCGCAGGCGGACGGGGCGCCTTACCAAGTCCAGCGGTGCGCCCCGACCCCTACCCCAACCCCGCCCTTCGAAATCCCGCCAGATAACTCTCGCGATCCTTTGCGTGCTTGAACGGCATTTCGTTCGCGACCCATTCCAGCGAAATGGTCGGCTGCACGCGCCGCAATTCCGCGAGCGAGGCGCGCGCGATGTCGTCGTGGCCCGCCAGCGCGGCCGCCGCCGTCAGCACGCGGTGGGCGCCGACGAAGTCGGCGCGGTGCCGCAAGCCTTCGCGCGACAGGCGCATCGCCTCTTCGTAATTGCCGCCGACGAATTGCGAATAGGCGGCAACCCCGCAATAGATCGCGGCGAACGGATCGCGCGGTGAGAGCCGCAGCGCATGTTGCGCGGCGCGATAGCCCTCCTCCCAGCGCCCGCAATAGGAAAGCGCCACGCCGTAATATCCCCGCGCCGGCGAAAAGTTGGGGTTGAGCCGAAGCGCCAGCTCGAATTCAGCGAGGCAATCGTCGAAGCGGCGATTGATCAGGTAGACGCCGCCCAGCGCATGATGCGCCCAGGGGTCCTCGCTGTCGGCGCTGATCGCGGCCAGCGCCGCCCGCTCGGCGACGACAAGCGCTGCCGCCCTCACCTCCCAGCCCATATGGGCGCCGAACACATGGCTGGCCGCGAGCAGGCCCAGCGCCTGGCCGTAATTCGGGTCGATCGCGATGGCCTGTTCCAACAGCGCCTGGGCCGCCACATTGTCCTGCCGCGTCACCTGCCAGTAATGCGACAGCGCGCGCATCACGAGATCCCAGGCGTCCATGCTGCCCGGCGGCTTGCGCAAGCTGCGGAAATTCTCGGCCGAATAGAGCTGCGGCTCGATCGCGGCGACGATGGCTTGCGTGATCTCGTCCTGCACCGCGAACACGTCGGCGATATTCCTGTCGTAACGCTCGGCCCAGAGGTGGCTGCCGGTGGTCACGTCGTTCAACTGCGCGGTGATGCGGACGCGATCGCCGTCCCGCCGCACGCTGCCCTCGACGACATAGCCGACGCCAAGCTCTTCGCCGATCTGGCCTAGATGAACGGATTTTCCCTTGTAGACGAACGAGGAATTGCGCGCGATCACGTAGAACCAGCGCAGCTTTGACAGCGCGGTGATGATGTCCTCGCTGATCCCGTCGGAAAAATATTCCTGCTCCACCACGCCGCTCATGTTGGTAAACGGCAGCACCGCAATCGCCGGGCGATCCAGCGGCGCGAGCGCCAGCTTCGGCTGGGCGTCGTCATGGCCCGACGGTGGAGGCGGAGTCTCGGCTGGCCCCACCTCGGGCCTTACCTGGGGCCTTACTTCAGGCTTTGCCTCGCCCCTTACTTCGTCTTGGCGCACACGCACGTCGCCGATGAAGCGGAATCCGCGCCGCGCGATGGTCCGTACCAGACGCTGATCCCGGCCCGAGTCGCCGACGGCCTTTCGAACGGCATTGATCCGCGAGGTCAGCGTCGATTCCGAGACGATCCGGCTTTCCCAGATATTTTCGAACAAATCGTCCTTGCTGACGACCCGATCGCGGTTTTCCAGCAGATAGCGCAACAGGTCGAACACCTGCGGTTCCACCCGCACGCCCTCCCCGCCGCAGCTCAGCTCCTGCCGGCTGGTGTCAAGTACATGATTTTCAAAGACAAATTGCACTTTAAGTCCTAGCTCCCCAGCCCCTCAAGAAACAATCAAGCCCGTCTCAGGGCAAAATCAAGCACCCCTCACAGTCTTTAGGTCCAGACAGGGCCACTGTCGGTTCATCGGTCGCGACCCCGACGTTCGTGCCTTTGCCAACAGGAGACAGTGACGGCAGGCACAGTCATCGCATGACGGAGCGCTGATTCCGCGGCCACCAAAACCATCGCAGCAATGCTGCGTTTCGACATCCTCTCAACAGATGAGAATTTTCAATGAGCCGGGTTATTGCGCTGTTTTACGGACTGTTGTCCTACGCCTTTTTCTTCGTGACGTTTCTCTACGCGCTTTGCTTCGTCGAGAACATGTTCGTGCCCAAAACCATCGACAGCGGCGAGGCGGTGCCCGTCACTGAAGCCATCATCGTCAACATGCACTTGATGGCGATCTTCGCGATTCAGCACAGCGTGATGGCGCGGCGCCAGTTCAAGGAGTGGTGGACCAAGTTCGTGCCGAAATCGGTCGAACGCTCGACCTATGTGCTGTTCTCCACGGCCGCGCTCGCGCTGTTGTGCTGGCAGTGGCGGGCGATGCCGACGGTGGTGTGGAAGGTCGAGAATCCGACGCTGTCGAGCGTCTTGGTCGGCGTGTCGCTGCTCGGCTGGCTGATCGTGTTGACCTCTACGTTCCTGATCAACCATTTCGAGCTGTTCGGACTGCATCAGGTCGCCAACAATCTCACGGGACGGCCGATGCCGGCGGTGCGCTTCAAGACGCCGCTGTTCTATCAGTTCGTGCGGCATCCGATCTATCTCGGCTTCATCATCGCGTTCTGGGCGGCGCCGGTGATGACCGCGGGCCATCTGCTGTTCGCCGCGGTGACGACCGCCTACATCGTGGTCGGCATCTGGCTCGAGGAGCGCGATCTGGTCGAAATGTTCGGCGACGATTATCGCCGCTACCGCCAGCGCGTCGCGATGCTGATACCCTGGCGCAAAAGCCCGAGCAAATCGACCGGATCCTCCGACGCCGAAACACGGTCGGGGGCGGCTCGATGAACAAGATGCTTGATTTTGGCGCGCCCAAGGAAGCGAGGCGCCGCGTCGTCGCCCTGCATTGCTCGCTCGCCTCGGGCCGGCAATGGGCGCGGCTCGCCGAACAGCTCGGCAGCAACACGCGCGTGATCGCGCCGGATATATCGGGATATGGCAGCAGCCGAACCTCGATCATCCTGCCGACAACGCTAGCCGGCGAAGTCGCCATGCTCGGCGAGCAACTCCGTGAAGCGGAGGGTCCGTTTCACCTGATCGGACACTCCTATGGCGGCGCCGTCGCCTTCAGGCTTGCGACCCAATCGCCGTTCGCCAGATATGTTCGCAGCCTGACCTTGATCGAGCCGGTGTTGCCGACCCTGCTTGGCGGCAACGGTTCGGACCGGCGGCTCTATCGGCGGTTCGACGAATTCGCGCGCGGTATCCAGGCCGACCTCTGGAAGGGGCTGACAATGGAGGCGATCGACAAGTTCGCCTCGTTCTGGAACGGGTCGGCGCCTGCCGAGGAATTATCCCCGGAGGCGCGGCTGCGCTTGATCGAGCACGCCGACAAGCTCGCCTTCGATTTCGCCGCAGCATTCGCCGAGCAGAATGTCGCATCGGCCGCTTCGGCCATTGCCGTGCCGACGCTGCTGTTTTCCGGCGGGCTGTCGCCCTACCTCACCCAGCGGATCGCCGAGAAGCTGGCCTCGCTGATCCCGGGCGTTGACGCGCGGCATTTGCCGGCGGCGGGGCACATGATGCCGTTCACACATGCGAAAGCGATCAATCCGGAGATTGCCGGCCACATCGCGCGCGCCGACGATCTCGCCGGGGCGCAGCTCGGCTCCCCGCTTGAAGAAGCAGCCGCCGCGGAATGGTCCGGGGAGCTGGGGCGGGGTGACTGAGCGCCGGGGCGTCGACTCATGCTCTAGCGACGATTAACCGCGCCCCGCCGGCGTCGATCCCACGGCTTTCGCCTATCGCCCCTTGGCGGGTGAGCCGGCCTTCTGATATCGAAGGAGGCGGAAAACCGGACGGAATCCCGATGAACCCACGCGCGCGCGACGTTTCTCGCTGGCTTATGACCCCGCTGGTGGTCGGGCTCATTTGCGCCGCATCGGCTCCCGCCCGCGCCGCCGACAATCCCGACCCCGACGCCCCCAAGGGCGCGGCGGTCACGGTGCTGACGGCGGCGAAATCCTGCTTCTCCAACATCGTCGAGATTTCCGGACTGGTGCTGGCCCGCGAGGAGACCGCAGTGCGGCCGGAACGCCAGGGGATGAAGGTCGCCGAAGTGCTGGCCGATGCCGGCGATACCGTCACCGCCGGCCAGACGCTGGCCCGGCTCAACCTGCCCGATGGCGGCGGCACCGCGCTGGTGCAGGCGCCGATCGCGGGGCTGATTTCCTCGTCGTCAGCGGTGATCGGCGCGACCGCCTCAGGCAAGGGCGAGGCGCTGTTCTCGATCATCAACCGCGGCGAATTCGACGTGGTCGGCCTAGTGCCGACCCAGGATGTGTTGAAGCTTGCGGTCAACCAGCCGGCCAGCATCTCGATCCCCGGCGCCGGCACGGTCGACGGCAGGGTGCGCCGGATCGCGCCGACCATCCAGCCCGACAGCCAGCTCGGCCAGGCCTTCATCGCCATCACCACCAACCGCCGCCTGCTGGTGAATTCGTCGGGGCGCGCGATGATCAAGACCGGGCAAAGCTGCAACGTCGCCGTGCCCTTGACCGCGGTGCTCTATGGCACCGGCGGCACCGTGGTCCAGGTGGTGCGCCGCTCGCGGATCGAGACCAAGCGGGTCGAGGTCGGGCTGATGTCCGGCGGCAATGTCGAAATCCGCGAGGGGCTCATGGAAGGCGATATCGTGGTGGCCCGCGCCGGCTCGCTGCTCCGCGAAGGCGATCCGGTGCGGCCGGTGACGGCGAGCGCGGATCGGTGAGGTAGGCGCGGGAAAAGCTGTAGCCGCGATGGCGGTGAGCTCCCTCTCCCACAAGGGGAGAGGTGGCAGCGAGCAAGCGGACGGCCTCTCGAAAATAATCAATGGTTGTGATTGTGGATCCCGGCCCGCGCCGATACGACAGCGGGGATCAGCTGCCGGCGTTGGCGATGGTGCCGAGACGGACGTCTTCCAGCAGCGAGGACGAGACCGACGGCACCTGCTCGCCGTCGGAGGCGCGGGAGATGGCGACGCGGGTCTTGTTGAAGACGGATTCGGCGCCGCCGGCCTGCGCGGTCAGATTGTTCAACAGCTCCGACACCAGCACGCTGTGCTCGCCCTTGCCGTCGTCGGCGACCTTGCCCGGCGTCGCCGAGGTCAGCACCAGCGCGTTGTCCGGCGCGTTGATCGGCGCGAGACCGTGGCTGAAGGTGCGCCAGCGCCGTTCAAAGGGATTGCGGCGCGAGGCATCGACCACGACGAGTTTTGCGCGCGCGCCGCGCTCCTTCATCGCCTGGAGCACGGATTCGATCGAAAGCCCCTCGCGGCGGACATCGGATTCCTTCCAGATCGCGGCATCGACCGGGATCATGTAGCTCTCGCGGCCGGCCTGCACGCCATAGCCGCCGAAGAACAGCATCACCACCGAGTCGCGCCTGATCTTGGATTTCAGGCGATCGATGGCGCGGGCCATGTCGTCCTTGCTGGCGTCTTCCACCACATCGACGTCAAAGCCGTCACGGCGCAGCGCCGAGGTCAGCGCGCGGGCATCGTTGATCGGCTGGGCCAGCGGCTCGCTTGCATCGGGATAATGACCGTTGCCGATCACCAGCGCGATGCGCGAGGCACGGGCGATATCGGAACTCTGTTCGGTCGAGACCGCCTTGGCAGCATCCAGCGCCCGCAGGCTCAGCGCAGCATGGGCGCCGATCGCCAGCGAAACCGTCCCGACCAGTGCGGAGGCAATGGCAATGGAGCGACGGGAGATTGGAATCTGCCTAACGTTCATCACTGTACATTCCTGGTCACTGCCAAAGACGCGGCTGGAGTTAGTCGCTGCTTTGGGTCGATCGGTTTCAGGGGTGGTCGGCGGGTGTGCCGTTCGATTGCGATCAATTTGCGGCACCGCAACAAACAAACCCTTAACCTCCTTCTCGGGTTCCGGCAACACATATGCGTGCATACCGGTTAACGCATTGAATAACCTGATTAAATATACCTTCAAATGTCGTTTATGGCGGCCAAATCAGGCCGGATTAGCGGCTTGACAATGTCGCCAAACCGGTGGCCGCCGCTGTGAGCTTCGTCACACATTTGTATTTCTGTATTTCCTTTGCTGCCCGGCTGTGGAACTTTTCGGGTCCCTACAAGTCCTCATGGGACAGCCATCCTGCCTGGAAACCGCGCGACGGCCTCGCACCGAAAGTTCATCCATGACTTTTCAGTATATCGCCGGTGCCGCCTATCGCGCGCTGACCGTCGGGAAGGATGGTCCGTCGCTCTACGACGTCTGCGATCCGCTGTTGGCCCATCATCGCGGCGGCGATCCGCACCTTGGCAAATTCTACCGGACCGCGCTCGGCAACCCGCCGCTGCGGGCGTTGCTCCGCCGCACCGGGCTGCCGGAACTCGCCGAAGGATCGCGGCTAGAGGCGCTGCGCGACGCCGTAACGCGGGCGCGCGACGAACATTCGCCGGACTGGGAGACGGTCGGCCACCCTGTCGCCGCCCTGCTCGACACCATCGAGCTCGACCATCCCAATCCCAAGCCCGCGACCCCCGGTCGAGGCGCGCCAAATCTTGTTCAAATTGGCCTTTCCCAAGTCGAAAGCGCGATCCGCGTCTGCGGCGCGCATCTGTTGCGGGCTTACGCCAAGCGCGGCTTCATCCCGACCTATGCCGCCTTCAACCTGATCGGCGACGCCGACATGCGCGGCCGCGAGTTCCTGATGGCGCTGACGGGCCTCAATTCGCGCGGCTACAAGAATTCGACGTTATTGTTCAACCTGGCGCGGGTGTTCATCGCCCGCTCGCCGGCGCGCGCGCTGATCAACCCGCCCTGGCGCGGCATTGCCGAGCCGATGCGGCAGCCGATGCAGATCCGCCATCGCTCCGCCTATTACGACGCGTTCTTCACCGAGGCGCTGCTTTCCTTCATCGAGACCGGCCTTGCCTCTTCGGAACAAACGAGCGCCGCGCGCCGTGTGATCGCGGCGATGGTCGAATTTTGCCTCACCACCAGCCGCGAGGAGGTGCGCTCGCATGACGGCTCGACGGTAGCCGTCGTCACCGCGCTGGCGCCGATGCCGCATCCGCGGTTTTCGCGGTTCTTCGCCCAAATCAAGCAGGACCTTGGCTTTGGCGTTTATGTGCCGGATTGCGACACCACGGCTTGCGCGTTTTCGGCCGCCACGCAAGCCGGCTCGACCGACCCGATCCTCGACCAGCCGCTGCTGGATTTTTACGCCGGCTATCAGGTGCGCGAGGGCGACAATGAGAAGCGCGTCACGGTGCCGCTCAACGACAATATCGACTATGAAGGTGGCGTCGCCACCTGGATCGACAATTTCAGGGGCGAACGTCCCTTTGGTAACGACCTCGATCCGACGCTCAATCTCGATATCCTCGAGGTCTCCTTCCGCAATCTAGGCCGCTGGAAGATTTTGGAGACGCCGCCCCGGCTGGAGACGCTCCGGCGCATCATCGCGTTCCAGAGGCGACTCACGGAGAGCGGCGCGTTCACCAATCCGCGCTCGCACATCTATTATCTGCCGGAGCTTTACTGCGCCTATTTCGGCCGCTGCTATGCGGCGTTCGCCGCGCTGCCGCTCGCCGCCCAACGCGCGATCGATAGTGACGGCGCGTTCGATTTCATGCGCGGCCGGGTGCTCGACTATGTGCAGGGTGAATTGATCGCGGGCGAGATGAACGCCTTCGATGCGGCGCTGGCGCTCATTACCTTGGGCCATCTCGGCGCCGATGCCGCGGTGATGATTCCGGCGCTGCATTGCATCATTGGCCATCTCGGCGAGGGCGGCCGCCATGGCCCGTTCCGCGCCTATGAATGGAACAAAATGAAGACGCCGACGCGGATTCTGGTGGGCGGCCCCGAGGTCACCTCGGCCTTCGTGCTGATGGGGCTGGCGCTGGCGCGCAAGGCAATGATGCGGCGGGTAAGGGGTTAGAGAACCCCTAGCCCGGATGAAGCCAACGGGTCGCGCGAATGCGCGCCCGATGACAGGCTCCGCGCAATCCGGGATTCAGCATATTTGGCATTAATCCCGGATTTCGCTTCGCTCCATCCGGGCTACCATTCTCGCGTTAAGTTGAAATCGGGCAATGCGGCCAAGGCTGGCATGCCGGCAACATTGTCCGCAAATTCGCTGATATAATGAGAGCTGTTGCCCCGCCGGGACCGCCGATGAAAATCTCGACCTGCCTCGTCGCCGCCTCGATCCTGCTAGCGCCGTCGATCGCGCGGGCCGCCGACATTACCGGCGTGCCGAAAATCCGCGACGGCGACCAGATCCAGATCGGCAATAGCCGCATTCGCCTCGGCGGCATCGACGCGCCGTCGGGCGATCAGCTCTGCCTCAACACCAAGAGCGAACGGTGGACCTGTGGCGTTGCCGCGCGCGACGAGCTTGCGAAACATGTCGAGAACAAGAGCTGGACCTGTCACGTCGAGCGCACCGATCGCCGCGGCCGCGCCGTGGCACGCTGCGAGGTCGACGGCGAGGACATCCAGAAATGGATGGTGCACAACGGCTGGGCGCTTTCGTATGTGCGCTTCTCGCATGACTATGATGCCGACGAGGCCGCCGCGCGCGAAGCCAAGGCCGGGATGTGGCAGGGCGCTTTTATCGCGCCGTGGGACTGGCGCGTCCGCAACAAGAAGACCACGATCCTGGGCGCCACCAAGCCGCCCGCCAATTCGCATGCGGTGCTGTTGGCGTCGGCATCGGGACCGGTCGCGCCCTCGCCGGACTGCACCATCAAGGGCAATGTCAACAGCTCAGGCGAATGCATCTATCACAAGCCGACCAGCCGCTGGTACGCGCAGATCAAGATGAATGTCTCAAAGGGCACGCGCTGGTTCTGCTCGGTCGAAGAGGCCGAGGCCGCCGGCTGCCGCGAGACAAAACGCTAATATTCGTTTCCATGTGCTAGTTTGGCAAATGGATTGGTGAGGACACGGCGTCGTGGCTGATCATCCCGTCGATATGCACTCCCACGCGGCACACCACACGCGGCTCGAGCGTGTGCTGCTCGCGCTATTGTCCGTGGCCTTGGCCTATGGCGCGCTGGCCTATTTCGTGCTGCCGGCGATCTGGACCCATCACGAGCACCAGAAGGGGCTTGCCAACCTGCCGATGGTGACGCGCACCGCCCAGGGCATTCCCGGCGATCCGATCAATGTTGGGCTGATCGGCAACGAGAAGGACGTGCTGTGCGCGATGAATGAAGCCGGCTGGTCTCCCGCCGATCCCGTGACGTTCAAGTCCTCGGTCGAAATCGCCGGCAGCGTCTTGCTGGATCGTTCTTACAAGGACGCGCCTGTGAGCCCGCTTTATTATCTCGGCCGCCACGAAGATCTCGCCTTCGAAAAGCCGGTCGGCAAAAGCGCCGATCAACGCCATCATGTGCGGTTCTGGAAGGTGCTCGACAAGGGCGAGGAGCAGCGGCCGGTCTGGCTTGGCGATGCGGCGTTCGACCGCGGCGTCGGCGTGAGCCATTATACCGGCGCCATCACCCACCATATCGATGCCGATATCGACCTTGAAAGAAAGACGCTTGCCGATGATCTGGAAGCCGCCGGCATGGTCGACGCCAAATATCAGGTCACCGGAATAGGTCCGACGCTGGACGGCCGCAATGGCGGCGGCGACCTCTATTACACCGACGGCGAAGTGTGGGTGCTGCGCCTGGTCGAGGACTGCCACAAGCGAACTGGCCCCACCACCATCATCCCGAGCCCGCCCGCAACCGAGATCAAGGATCAAATCTGGCAAGCGGTCGCCAGCGCGTTAAGAAATTAGAGCGCTATGTCGTCATTGCGAGGAGCAGCGCGACGAAGCAATCCAGTCTTTCTTGCAGCTCTGGATTGCTTCGCTTCGCTCGCAATGACGACCGTAATCGATTATCCTGATGTTCTGGCTTGAATTTCCCTCCATTCCCCTGCATCCCTTCCCTCCAGCACCGACAAGGAATAACGAGAATGACTGTTCGCGCGGGCCGGGAGTTTCTGGCGATCCCCGGGCCTACCACGATGCCCGACGAAGTGTTGCGGGCGATGCATCGTCCGGCGCTGGACATCTATTCCGATCAGATGGTCAATCTGACCGACAGCCTGATGAGCGATCTGTCGAAATTGTTCGCCACCAAGGGCAGCTCCTACATCTACATCGCCAACGGCCATGGGGCGTGGGAAGCGGTGCTCTCCAACGTGCTGTCGCGCGGCGACAAGGTGCTGGTGCTCGAAAGCGGCCGGTTTGCGATCAACTGGGGCAATGCCGCGGCCGCGATGGGCGCCAAGGTCGAGGTGCTGAAGGGCGACTGGCGCCGCGCGATCCGCGTCGGCGAAGTCGAAGCCCGTTTGCGCGCCGACAAGAACCACTCGATCAAGGCGATTCTCGCCGTGCAGGTCGATACCGCTTCGGGCGCCTATAACGACATCGAGGCGATCGGCAAGGCGATCAAGGCCTCCGGCCATCCCGCGCTGTTCATCGTGGATGCGGTGGCATCGCTCGGCTGCATGCCGTTCGAGATGGACAAATGGGGCATCGACGTCGCGATGTCCGGTTCGCAGAAAGGTTTGATGACGCCGCCGGGCCTGGGCTTCGTTGCCGCCAACGACCGCGCCAGGGAAGTGCACAAGAAGGCCGATTTGCGGACGCCCTATTGGGACTGGACCGAGCGCGAAGGCAGCGAGCATTACCGCAAATATGCCGGCACCGCGCCGGTGCATTTGTTGTTCGCGCTGCGCCAGGCCGTCGACATGATTTTTGAGGAAGGGTTAGAGGCCGTGTTCGAGCGCCATCGGCTGCTGGCCGGCGCGGTGCGCCGTGCGGTGGCGGTGTGGGCCGAGGGCCAGGTGCTCGGCTTCAACATCGCGGAGGCCAGCGAGCGTTCCGACACCGTCACTACCGTGACGATGGGGAACGGTCACGATCCGGTCGCGCTGCACAAATACTGCAAGGAAAAATGCGGCGTGGTGCTCGGGGTCGGGATCGGCGAGTTGCAAGGCCAGGCGTTCCGGATCGCTCATATGGGCCACGTCAACGCCCCGATGATCCTGGGCACGCTCGGCGTCATCGAGGTCGGCCTCAATGCGCTCGAAATTCCGCATGGCAAGGGCGGCACTGAAGCCGCGATCGAATGGCTCGGCGAAAGTGTGAGTGCGTGATTGATAGATTAGGAATCGTCGGACCGCTTACTCGGTGCACCTCTCCCCTTGTGGGAGAGGTCGGATTTTCGCGCAGCGAAAGTCCGGGTGAGGGGTTTCTCTCCGCGAGTCCGCCTCTGTGGATAGAACCCCTCACCCCAACCCTCTCCCACAAGGGGAGAGGGAGTTCACCGCCGTCGCCGGTATGTCGAGCCATCAGACTTTAGGACTGCCCTTTCCGTCTCCCCTTTATTCGTGCTTATATTGATCTAGCGATAAATAAGCGGCCGACAACGGCGCCCGCGCGTGTTCCGGGATACGCGCAAAATAAAGGGAGTGACACGATTGGCGTCGGTTGAATTGCGCGGCCTGACCAAGCGATTTGGATCGCTTGCGGTCGTCGACCAGGTCTCGCTGCGGATCGACCACGGGCAGCTGATCTGTCTGTTGGGTCCCTCGGGCTGCGGCAAGACCACGACGCTGCGGCTGATCGCCGGATTTCTGGAACCGTCGGACGGCGAAATCCATGTCGGGGATCGCATGGTGTCCTCGAAGGCTAAAACCTTGCCACCCGAGAGCCGCAAGATGTCGATGATCTTCCAGAGCTACGCGCTGTGGCCTCATATGACGGTCACGGAGAACATCGTCTATGGCCTGCGCCTGCGCAAAATGGACCGCGACACCATCGCGAAAAAACTCGCGGCGATTTTGGCGACCACCAAGCTCGAAATCCTCGCGCAGCGTTACCCCGGCGAACTGTCCGGCGGCCAGCAGCAGCGCGTGGCGCTGGCGCGCGCCCTGATCGTCGAGCCGGAGACGCTATTGCTCGACGAGCCCTTGTCAAACCTCGACGCTAATTTGCGCGAGGAGATGCGCTTCGAGATCCGCCGCCTGCACGACGAGTACCGCTACACTACGGTGTACGTCACCCATGACCAGTCGGAAGCGATGACAACAGCCGATTTGATCGCGGTGATGAACGCCGGCAAGATCGACCAGCTCGGCACGCCCGAAGAGATCTATGCCCGCCCGCAATCGGAATTCGTGGCGCGCTTCATCGGCGCCAGCAACGTCATCAAGGGCACCGCGCGGGACGAGAACCATGTCGCCTTTGCCGACGCGACCTTGCAGGTGGTCGGCGCGAAACTTAAAGCCGGCCAGGATGCTGCGATCGCGATCCGCCAGCACGACATCCAGCTTTCGACCCAAGCCCCGAAAACAAGCGAGAACGCGGTCAGGGCCACGGTGACACGCCACGTGTTTCTCGGCGCGAGCCGCGACTATATGGTCGAAACGCCGGACGGCACATCGTTGCGCGTGACGACACCGACCGAGAACGCCGTCGGCAAAGGCAGCGAGGTGTGGCTCTTTTTGCCGCCCGAGCGCTGCCGGGCGCTCACGCGGTAACAGAGGTGGAACGCGCGATGAAGCAAGCAAAAATTTCACGGCGCGGTGTGCTCAAGGGTTCGACCGCGCTGGCGTTTGGAAGCGTGTTCGCAAGCCCTGGCCGCGCCGAGGCTCCGCCGCCGGTGGCGATCACGCCGGAGCTGATCGAGGCCGCGAAAAAAGAAGCCAAGGTGGTGCTGTATTCCGCGATGGATTTGCCGGTCGGGGAAAAACTCGGCAAGGCCTTTGAGACGGACTATCCCGGCATCCAGGTACAGATCGAGCGCTCCGGCTCCGAGCGGCTGTTCCAGCGCATCGATCAGGAATTTTCGAGCAACATCCACACCGCCGACGTGATCACCTCGTCCGACGCCTCGCATTTCATTCCCTGGAAGAAGAACGGCTGGCTCGCGCCGTTCGTGTCCGAGGACATCGCAAAATATTTTCCGCAAGCCTATCGCGACCCCGACGGGATGTTCGCGACCTCGCGGGTCTACATGTCGTCGATCGCCTACAACACCAGCCTTGTAAAACCGGAAGACGCGCCGAAGAGTTTTGCCGACCTGCTCGATCCCAAATGGGCCGGCAAGATGGTGAAGGGCCATCCCGCCTATAGCGGCACGATCATGACCGCGACCTTCCAGATGGTGCGCGAGCTCGGCTGGGGTTATTTCGAAAAGCTGTCCAAGCAGCGCGTAATGCAGGTGCAATCATCGACCGATCCGCCGAAAAAACTGTCGCTCGGCGAACGCGCGGTGATGGCCGACGGCAATGATTATGGCGTCGTGCTCTTGAAGGAAGCGGGCCAGCCGGTTGAGCCGGTCTATCCCGCCGAGGGCGCGCCGACGATCTCGGGACCGACCGGCATCTTCGCGACCGCGCCGCATCCCAACGCCGCAAAATTGTTCCAGGCCTGGCTGCACACGCGGGAGACCCAGCAATTCTTCGTCGACTTCACCGCGCAATATTCGGTTCATGCGCAGGTGCAGTCCAAGCCCGGCCGCCGCAAGATTTCCGACATCAAGCTGATGAAGGAAGATCCCACCGGGGTCGAGGCGATGGCGGAGGAGATCAAGACGCGTTATGCGAAGCTGTTCAAGGTTTGATCCCTATTCTCATGGTGCTGGCTTTGGCTGACCCTTGCTGCGCTCTATCGCTCCCTCTCCCCTTGTGGGAGAGGGTTGGGGTGAGGGGTTGCCACGCGGGCAGTCCCGATGCCGCAACCCCTCACCCGGATCGCATCTGTCGATGCGATCCGACCTCCCCCACAAGGGGAGAGGTGGCACCGAGCAAGTGCAGGCCTGAAATGAAGCTTGCCTTGGGTGTGGTAAGCACATGAGCATCACTACTAACGTCGAGACAAGATCCCGCATCGACTGGACCAAGCCGGTGCTGTGGCTGTTTGCGGCGTGCCTGATCGTGTTGATCGTGCTGCCGATGTCGTGGCTTGCGGTGTTCAGCTTCACCGACAAGGCCAGGCATCCGACCCTGCAGAATTTCATCACGCTGTTCACCGACCCTGATTTCCTCGATCCGCTTCTGACCACCGCGATCATTGCCACCACGTCAGCGGCGATCTGCTGCGTCGTCGCCGCGCCGATCAGCTGGCTGGTGTCGCGCACCGACATGCCGGGGCGGCAGATCATCCGCGCGCTGGTAACGGCGTCGTTCGTGACGCCGCCGTTTCTCGGCGCGGTGGCCTGGGAACTATTGGCCGCGCCGAACAGCGGCCTGCTCAACCAACTCTATCGCGCGGTGACCGGCGCCGAGTCCGATAGCTATCTCTTCAACATCTATTCGATGGCCGGAATCATCTTCGTGATTTCCTGCTACACTTTTCCCTTCGTGTTCGTGCTGGTGGCGAACGCGCTCGACACCATGCCGGGCGAACTGGAAGATGCGTCCGCGATCCTCGGCGGTCGAGCCTGGACCACGGCGCGGCGCGTGACGATCCCCTTAGCGCTGCCGGCGCTGGTGGCCGGCGCCTTGATCGCGTTCCTGCAAGCCATGACGCTGTTCGGCTCGCCCGCGATCCTGGCGTTGCCGGCCGGCTTCCACACCATGACCACGAAGATCTGGAGCCTGTTTCAGTATCCGCCCAAGCTCGAGCTCGCCGCCGCTGCCGCGGTGCCGCTGCTGCTGCTCACCATCCTGCTCTTGCAGGCACAAAAATTCATCCTGGGGCGCCGCGGCTATTCGGTCGTCGGCGGCAAATATGGCGCGCCGCGCCGCGTCGAGATGAAGCGCTGGCGCTGGGTCGCGCTCGGCTTCTGCCTGGTGATGTTGCTCAATCCGGTGTTCCTGCCGTATCTGGCGCTGCTCAATGCGGCGTTCTCGCCGAATGCGACCACCCTGGTGACACCCGCGACCTTCACGCTGCACAACATCGTGTTCGTGTTCACCGAACTATCGTCGACGCAGCTGGCACTGAAGAACACGGTGATCCTGGGAGCGGCGACCGCGACCATCGGCACCGTGCTGGCGCTCGTCATCGCCTATGTCACGACCCGAAAAATCATCGCTGGCTGGCGCGTGCTCGGCTTTCTCGCGACTGCCCCGGTCGCGGTGCCCGGCATCGTGCTCGGCGTCGGCCTGTTCTTGAGCTATACGCGGCCGCCATTCGTGCTCTATGGGACGCTGTGGATCCTGCTGATCGCGTTCCTGACCATCAACCTGCCGTCAGCCTATCAGCAATTGCAGGCGGCTTTTACTACCATCCATCCGGAGCTTGAGGATGCAAGCCGCATCCTCGGCGCGACGCGGTTGCGATCGCTGCTGCAAATCACCGCGCCATTGCTGCGCACCGGCGTGATCGCGACCTGGTGTTTCATCTTCATTGGCGTGATGCGCGAATTGTCGGCGGCAATTGTATTGTTCACGTCGCAGACCAAAGTGATCTCGGTCCTGATCTACGACCTCAACGAGAGCGGCGATCTCGCCGCCATTGCGGTGTTGGGGATAGCGATGCTGGTGATCACGTTTGCGGTGGTGCTTGCCGTCAACCGGATTCCGATGTTCGGCGCCAATGCCGGCACGCGGCTGCGGAATGCGTAGCGCGTGATGAGCGCGATCGTAGGGTGGGCAGAGCGCAAGCGTGCCCACCATTTAACCTCAACGCTTTGGATAGACGGTGGGCGCGGCGCGAAAAGCGCGCCTTTGCCCGCCCTACGCCCGCTGGCTTCCGTTATGGCAAATCGGCCCGGCCGGCCCCATATGACGGGAGCTGATATTCGCCCCGACCACGAGGACTTCCGTGACAAAACCGTTGCAAAAACAGGCTTTGGCGCCGGTGGCGCCGCGCCGGCCACATTCCTTTAACCGACACGGCATCACCGTAACCGACGATTACGCCTGGTTGAAGGACGCCAACTGGCAGGAGGTGCTGCACGACCCTTCGGTGCTGGATCCAGATATCCGAAAATATCTCGAAGCGGAGAATGCCTATACCGAGAGCCTGCTCGGCCACACCGCCGCTTTGCAAAAGAAGCTGGTTGCGGAAATGCGCGGCCGCATCAAGGAAGACGATTCCAGCGTGCCGTCGCCGGATGGTCCTTTCGCCTATTTCCGCAAATACCGCGAGGGCGGCCAGCACGAATTGTTCGGCCGCATGCCGCGTGACGGCGGCGACAGCGCAATCGTGCTCGACGGCGACGCCCTTGCCGAGGCTCATGAATATTTCAAATTCGGTGGCAGCCGGCATTCGCACGATCACAAGCTGCAAGCCTGGAGCGCCGATACCAAGGGCTCGGAATATTTTTCGATCCGGGTGCGTGATTGGGAAACCCTGACCGATCGCGACGATGTGGTCGAGGAGACTGACGGCGGCGTGGTCTGGAGCGCGGACTGCAAGAGCTTCTTCTACGTCAAGCTCGACGACAACCATCGCCCGATGCAGGTCTGGCGCCATCGCTTGGCGACCACGCAGGCGGATGACATCCTGATCTATCAGGAGAAGGACCCCGGCTGGTTCACCCATCTGCATGAAAGCACCAGCGGGCGGTTCTGCGTGATCGCCGGCGGCGACCACGAAACTTCCGAGCAGAGACTGATCGATCTCAGCCGTCCCGATGCGCCGCCGCGGCTGATCGCACCGCGCGAGACCGGCGTGCAATATTCGCTCGCCGACCGCGGCGACCAACTTTTCATTCTCACCAACGCCGACAGCGCGATCGATTTCAAGATCGTCACGGCGCCGCTCGCCTCGCCCGAGCGCGCGAACTGGCGTGACCTGATCCCGCACCGCAAAGGCGTCTATATCCTCGATCACGACCTCTATTCCGGCCATCTGGTGAGGCTCGAGCGCGCCAATGCGCTGCCCGCGATTATTATCCGCGACCTGACGACGGGCGAAGAACACGCGATCGCCTTCGACGAGGCGGCCTATTCGCTCGACACCATGGGTTCCTACGAATTCGACACCAAAAATTTGCGCTTCTCCTATTCGTCGATGACGACGCCGTCGGAAGTCTACGACTACGACATGGCAAACCGCACGCGCGTTTTGCGCAAGCGCCAGGAGATTCCTTCGGGCCATAACCCAACCGACTACGTCACCACCCGCATCATGGCGAAGTCGCATGATGGCGCCGAGGTGCCGGTGTCGCTGTTGCACCGCCGCGATTTCGTGCGCGACGGCAGCGCGCCGCTGTTGCTCTACGGCTACGGCTCCTACGGCATGGCGATGCCGGCGTCGTTCTCGGCCAACCGGCTGTCGCTGGTCGATCGCGGCTTCGTCTATGCCATCGCGCATATCAGAGGCGGCACCGACAAGGGCTGGGGCTGGTATCTCGACGGCAAGCGCGAGAAGAAGACCAACAGCTTTGATGATTTCTCCGCGTCGGCGCGCGCGCTGTGTGACGCGAAATACACCAGCGCAAAGCGCATCGTCGCCCATGGCGGCAGCGCCGGCGGCATGTTGATGGGCGCAGTTGCCAACCGCGCCGGCGAATTGTTTGCCGGCGTCGTCGCCGAAGTGCCGTTCGTCGACGTGCTCAACACCATGCTCGACGACTCGTTGCCGCTGACGCCGCCGGAATGGCCGGAATGGGGCAATCCGATTGAGAGCGAAAAGGATTTCCGCACCATTCTTTCCTACTCGCCTTACGACAACGTCGCGGCCAAGGAATATCCGGCTGTTCTGGCGATGGCGGGCCTGACCGATCCCCGCGTGACCTATTGGGAGCCGGCGAAATGGATCGCGCGGTTACGCGCCACCATGCGAGGCGGCGGTCCTGTGCTGTTGCGCACCAACATGGGCGCCGGCCATGGCGGCGCCTCGGGCCGCTTCAACCGCCTTGACGAAGTCGCGATCGCCTACGCGTTCGCGCTGTGGGCGGTGGGGATGGCGGACAAGGGCGAGGTGTGAATTTCTCCCTCGCCCCGCTCTTCGCGGGGAGAGGTAAAGAGAAGTTACCGCCCCGTCTTCTTCCGCCACGCCGCAAAATCCTTCAGCGTCTGCTCATCGGTTGCGGGATAAAGCCCAAAGATGCCGCGGCCGCGGCCGACTTCCTCGGCGACAAAATCCTCGAACGCCGTCATCTCGACCGTCTCATCGGCGATTTCGTCGGCGAGATGCGCGGGGATCACGATCACGCCGTCAGCATCGCCCAGAATGATGTCGCCGGGAAACACCGGCGCATCGCCGCAGCCGATCGGGCAATTGATCTCGATCGCCTGATGCAGGGTCAAATTGGTCGGCGCGCTCGGCCGATGGTGATAGGCGGGAAAGCCGAGTCTTGCGATTTCGGCGGAATCGCGAAAGCCGCCATCGGTGACGATGCCGGCGACGCCGCGCTGCTTCAGCCGCGTCACCAGGATGGCGCCGGCGGAGGCCGCCCGCGCATCTTTCCGGCTGTCCATCACCAGCACGGCGCCAGGCGGGCAATCTTCAATCGCCTTGCGCTGCGGATGGGAGCGGTCGCGAAACACCTCGAGCTTGTTGAGGTCTTCTCGCGCCGGCATGTAGCGCAGCGTAAAGGCCTCACCCACCAGCGTCGGCTGGTCGGGACTGAGCGGATGCACATCCTGGATGCACTGGATCCGAAAACCGCGCTTGTAGAGCGCAGTTGCAACCGTCGCGGTCGAGACGATCTTGAGTTTGTTGCGGGTGGCGTCGCTGAGTTTGGTCATGTGATCGCTTCTCCAAGGTCGTCATTCCGGGGCGTGCGAAGCACGAACCCGGAATCTCGAGATTCCGGGTCTGGTCCTTCGGACCATCCCGGAATGACGGTGTCCTAATAAATCGGCGGCTCGCCGACCGGCGCGCCAAAGCCGGTCTCGAGGAAATCGAAGTCGCAGCCTTCATTGGCCTGCTTGATGTGACGTGAAAACATCCAGCCATAGCCGCGCTCGAAACGCCGCGCAGGCTGCTTCCACGCGGCGCGGCGTTTTGAGAGCTCGGCTTCGCTGACGTCGAGATTGATGCTGCGCGCGGCGACATCGAGCGTGATGCGATCGCCGTTCTTAACCAGCGCTAGCGGTCCGCCGACAAACGATTCCGGCGAGACGTGCAGGATGCAGGCGCCATAGGAGGTGCCGCTCATGCGCGCATCCGACAACCGCACCATGTCGCGCACGCCCTGCTTCACGAGTTTGGTCGGAATCGGCAGCATGCCCCATTCCGGCATGCCTGGCCCGCCCTGCGGCCCTGCATTGCGCAGGATCAGGACATGATCAGCCGTAACGTCGAGATCGGGATCGTCGATCGCCTTTTTCATCGAGGGATAGTCGTCGAACACCAGCGCAGGACCCGTGTGCTTGAGGAAGCGCGGCTCGCAGGCGGAGGGTTTGATCACGCAGCCGTCAGGGGCGAGATTACCCTTGAGCACTGCGAGCGCGCCTTCCTGGTAGATCGGGTTTTCGACCGTGCGGATCACGTCGTCATTATAGACTTCGGCGCGGGCGATGTTCTCGCCCAGCGTCTGGCCGGTGACGGTCAGACAATCCAGATGCAGGTGCTCGCTGATCCGGCTCATCAGGCCGGGCAGACCGCCGGCATAGAAGAAATCCTCCATCAGATATTTGTCGCCGCTTGGACGAACATTGGCGATGACAGGCACCTTGCGGCTCGCCTTCTCGAAATCATCCAGTCCGATGTCCTGGCCCGCGCGGCGCGCCTGCGCGATCAGATGAATGATCGCATTGGTCGAGCAGCCCATCGCCATCGCGACCGTAATCGCGTTCTCGAAGGCCTTTCTGGTCTGGATCTTCTTCGGCGTCAGATCTTCCCACACCATCTCGACAATGCGGCGACCGCATTCCGAACTCATGCGGATGTGGCCCGCATCGGCGGCAGGGATCGAGGACGCGCCCGGCAGGGTCATGCCGATCGATTCGGCGATCGCGGTCATGGTCGAGGCGGTGCCCATGGTCATGCAGGTGCCGTAGCTGCGCGCAATCCCGGCCTCGACATCGATCCAGTCCTTGTCGGAAATTTTCCCGGCGCGCCGCTCATCCCAGAATTTCCAGGCGTCCGATCCCGAACCCAGCGTCTTGCCCTTCCAGTTACCGCGCAGCATCGGACCCGCGGGAAGATAGATCGCGGGCAAATTCATGCTGGTGGCCCCTAACAGCAGGGCCGGCGTGGTCTTGTCGCAGCCGCCCATCAGCACCACGCCGTCGACCGGATGGCCGCGCAGCAGTTCCTCGGCATCCATCGCGAGCAGATTGCGGTAGAGCATGGTGGTCGGCTTCAGGAACGATTCCGACAGCGACAGCGCCGGCAATTCCACCGGAAAGCCACCGGCCATCAGGATGCCGCGCTTGACGTCGTCGACCCGCGATTTGAAATGCATGTGGCAGGGCTGCGCGTCCGACCAGGTGTTGAGGATCGCGATCACCGGGCGATCCTTCCATTCCTCCGGCGCGTAACCCATCTGCATGGCGCGGGAGCGGTGGCCGAACGCGCGCAGATCGTCGGGCGCGAACCAGCGCGCGCTGCGAAGCGTTTCCGGGCTTTTTTTGCTTATTTGATTTGTCATTGTGCAAAACCTGTTCGAGACGTTAGCGGTCATCTCACAGGCGGTCGGCGCCGGGCAAGTCCCGAGCCTGCCGATCGGCTGACGCGGCTGATCATGCCGAAGTGCCAGCGGGCCGGGAGACGCCGCAAATAACGGCGAAACCGGCCCGGTTCCTGTCTTTTTTGCCCGTCTGCCCGCCAACATAAAGATAAAGACGGCCCTTCGAGCGCGTTCGCTGCGCGCAACAGAGCCGACGCGCGCCGGGACGCGCTTGCGCGAACGCGCGAATTCGGCGAAACCGGTACAACCTGCCGTTGACCGTGATTTGCGCACTCGGAGAAACCGGCTTTGGCAAACATCCTGATCGTGGACGACGACCCCGGTGTGCGCGCGACCATCAGGATCGTGCTGGAGCGGGCCGGTCACGCGGTTGTGGTCGCCGACGACGGCAGCACAGGACTCGCGATCTTCGAAGACGGAAATTTCGACCTGCTCATCCTCGATATCTTCATGCCTGGAATGGACGGGCTCGAGACCATGAAGCTCATCCACCAGCGCCAGCCGCTGATTCCGATCCTGGTGATCTCCGGCCATCCCGTCTCCTGGGATTCGGGCACCGCTCCGGACTTTCTGAAAATGGCGACCAAGCTTGGGGCGATCTTGAGCCTGCAAAAGCCGTTCGGGCCGACCGAATTGCTGGCGGCCGTGAGCGGCTGCCTTGCGGCCGCAAGGCCGTCGCCGCCGGCCTCGCAGCGCTTCGCGGGCTGACGGCACAAACCTTCGATAAAGCCGCGGCTTGCGGAGGTTTTCAGGACGCACGCTGCGCGGTCATCACGATCCGGATCAGGTCGGCCGCGTTCCTGGCGCCGAGCTTCTTCATGATGTTTGCGCGATGATCTTCGATGGTGCGCGGGCTTATTCCGAGCGCGCGGCCGGCCTCCTTGTTCGACGCACCCGCGGTGAACTGCTCCAAAACTTCGCGTTCGCGCCGCGTCAACGGTTCGCGGCCCGGGAAATGCAGCGAAGCGATCTCGGGCATCGCATTCTCCGCCTGCCGGCGCTGGTAGGCCCCGATCGCATCATTCAGCCGCTCGACGATTTCGCTG
>Ga0210384_10001149_pt1 | contig 37100 bp, 37 predicted proteins | sample IncBWH2MmetaG_FD_160574 | JGI IMG/M metagenome (GOLD analysis project Ga0210384, IMG submission 160574) | Forest soil microbial communities from Barre Woods Harvard Forest LTER site, Petersham, Massachusetts, United States - Inc-BW-H-2-M | ecosystem: Environmental > Terrestrial > Soil >...
GTGGGGCCGACCAATGACCAACGACGCTCTTCCTGCGACTATAATCTACCCATGCTTGATGAAAACGATTTTCGCAAGCGGGCCGATGCCGCGCTCGAGTCCTTGAAGAAGGCCCTTATGCAGGCCGAGGAGTCATCCGACATCGAAGTAGAAGACCAGTCCGGCGCGCTGCACATTTCGTTCGAGGACCGCAGCAAATTCGTCATCTCTCCCAATGCTCCGGTAAGGCAGATCTGGATTTCCGCCCTGGCTACCAGTTTCAAACTGGACTGGGCAGACCCGGAACAGGATTTTGTTTTGTCCAAGAGCGGAGAGAAGCTCAAAGTGCTGGTGGCACGATTGATTAACCAGCAGCTGGGAGAAGAGCTAGTGACGCTGGCCTAGTTTCACCCCGAACACACATGCTAGGTACCGGACAGAGTCTGCTTCAAGTGCGCGGCGATCTGCCTTCCGTGAAACCTTCCGTTTTCGATGAATATTTCGTTTGTCCTTGACCCGGCCACGATCACTCCCGCCACGTAGATCCCAGGCACGTTGCTCTCAAGGGTCAGCGGATCGCACACCGGACGGCATTGTTCGGCAGAAAGTTCGATGCCCATCGAACGCAGGAAATCGTAGTCGGGATGGTAGCCGGTCATGGCGAAGACAAAATCGTTCTTCAGTTGGACGGGGCCGTTGGGAGTATCAAGATTGACTAAGTCGGCCCCAATTTCCATGACTGTGCTGCCGAAGTAGGCAGCGATTTCGCGGTTCTTGATGCGGTTCTCGATGTCCGGCAAAATCCAATACTTCACGTGGTTATGTAATTTTGACCCGCGATGCACCAGGGTCACGCGCGCCCCGTGACGCCAAAGGTCAAGAGCGGAAATGGCGGCAGAGTTTTTGCCCCCGATGACCACGACATCCATGTCGAAAAACGGATGCGGTTCGCGGTAGTAGTGGAAAACCTTGGAGAGGTCTTCGCCGGGAATATTCAGTGGGTTGGACAAATCGTAGTAACCCGTCGAAACAATCAGCTTACGAGTGCGATAGTCATAAATCCTGCCCAGGCTATCGGTCGCCGTAATTTGAAAATTGTTGTCACTCCCGGTCACCGTCTTCACCCACTGGTACTGGCGGACATCGAGATGATAGTGCTCGGTGACTTTGCGGTAGTATTCGAGCGCCTCCTCCCGTGTGGGTTTCTGCCGGGCGGTGCTGAAGGGAATATCGCCGATTTCCAACAACTCCGGCGTGGTGAAGAACGACATGTTGGCAGGATAGTTGTAGATCGAATTGACCACGCATCCCTTATCGATGGCTATGGTCTTGAAGCCAGCCCGCTGGGCCTCGATGGCGCAAGCCAGTCCGGTGGGACCGGCGCCGATTACGACAACATCGGCAGAAGTATCGGGCTCGCTCTTTGTCTGCGGACGCGGAAGGGTATCGGGGATTTGTTGGCTCGGACCGGAAATCTGTTTGGTCACCAAATCGTCGTCTCAGCGGGAAGAGTGGGCTGGCCTTGGAAGCTAACGATTCTAGCATGCAGGGAAAGATCGGCTGTATGGACGGACACTCCTCGTCCGCCGCTTTTGAAGTTGATGTTGTTTCGGCCATCCATTCAGGCAAAACCCGTACCAGACCCTAAAGCAAAGGCCTTCGCTATAAAATAATAAATCGACAATCCAACTGACAGCAGGAGATCAATCCATGCCCGAAGCGCAAGTTTCCGCACCGCCTTCTCCGCAGCTTTTTTTTGAAACCGTTACTGCCTTTCATAAGACGGAAGCCTTGAAAGCGGCCATTCAACTTGAAATATTCACGGCGATCGGCGAGGGGAACCAGGCCGCGGCAACCATCGCGAAGCGCTGCCGGGCCTCGGAACGTGGTATACGCATTCTCTGCGATGCGCTGGTGATCATGGGTTTCCTCAACAAGAAGGGTACGAGCTACAGCCTCACCCAGGACTCAGCGCTTTTTCTCGATCAACGATCACCCGCCTACCTTGGCGGCTCGATCCGGTTCCTGCTGTCGCCTCAGTCGCTGGAGGGCTTTCGCGAACTGACGGCCGCGGTCCGCAAGGGCGGGACGGTCATCGATCACGACAGCACCAAGCCGGAACACCCCATGTGGGTGGACTTTGCCCGTGCCATGGTGCCGTTGATGAAGATGCCGGCTGATTTGATCGCCAAACTGTTAAAGGCGGACGACGGAAAAGAATGGAAAGTGCTTGGTCTTGCAGTGGGCCATGGCCTGTTCGAGATCACGCTTGCCAAACACAATCCCAACGCCGAGGTATGGGCTGTCGATTGGCCGAATGTGCTCGCCGTCGCCCAGGAAAACGCCGCAGCCGCAGGGGTCTCCGGGCGTTACCACACCATTCCCGGCAGTGCTTTTGATGTGGAGTACGGCAAAGACTTTGACCTCGTCATGATCACAAATTTTCTCCATCACTTCGACGTGCCTACCTGCGAGAAACTCTTGGCCAAAGTACACGCGGCGCTCAAGCCCGGTGGACGCGCAGTAATTCTGGAATTTGTTCCGAATGAAGATCGTGTTTCTCCTCCTGTACCGGCGCATTTCAGCTTGACCATGCTCGCCGGAACTCCGGCGGGAGACGCCTACACCTTTGCTGAACATCAACGCATGCTGCGGAACACGGGCTATAGCTCGATCGAAAATCATCCCTTGCCGCCAACGTTCTTCAATGTGGTAGTTGGCAAAAAATAGCGCGGCGGATGGTTCCTTTGCGAACTTTGCGGGGTACTTTGCGACCTTTGCGGTCAAGATCTTTAACCGCAAAGAGCGCAAAGAAGTGGACTCCTCCGATCGCGTACCGTCGTCCGCGCTATAATTCCGGTTGCCTTAATCGGCACGAATCCACATGCCAGCGCCCGCTAAACCGAAGACTCGTACTGAATCCGACAGCATGGGACAAATCGAAGTCCCGGCCCAGGTTTACTGGGGAGCGCAGACCCAGCGCTCACTCCTGCATTTCAACATCGGCCGCGACACTATGCCGCCGGAGCTGATTCGTGCCTTTGGCATCCTCAAGAAGGCCTGCGCGCTGGTGAACCAGGATCTCGGAAAGCTTCCCGCCGATAAAGCCAAGCTTATCGTGCAGGCCGCTGACGAAGTCATCGCCGGCAAACTCGACGACCAGTTTCCTCTGCGTATCTGGCAGACGGGCAGCGGCACGCAGACCAACATGAACGTGAACGAGGTCGTCGCCAACCGCGCCATCGAGCTGGCGGGCGGCAAGCTGGGATCGAAGAAGCCGATTCATCCCAACGATGACGTCAACATGTCGCAGTCATCGAATGATACTTTCCCCACCGCAATGCATATCGCAGCCGCGGAGCGGGTAAAGAACGCGCTGATTCCAGCGATCCAGACCGTGCACGACGCGATCGCGGCCAAGGCCAAGGAATTCAGCAATGTGGTGAAGATCGGACGCACCCACCTGCAGGATGCCGTGCCCCTGACTTTTGGACAGGAGTTCGGTGGCTGGGCCAGCCTGCTGGAGCGCGACATCAAACGCCTGCAGCTTGCGCTCGACGGACTCTACGACCTGGCCATCGGTGGAACCGCGGTGGGTACGGGTTTGAACGCGCATCCGGAATTCGCCGAGCGCGCGGCGAAGAAGATTGGGGAGCTTACGGGGCTTCCCTTTCGTTCCCATCCCAACAAGTTCGCCGCACTTTCGGCGCACGACGAAATCGTCTTTGCCCAGGGCGCGATGGAAACGCTGGCCGCGTCTCTCATGAAGATTTCGAACGACATCCGCTGGCTGGCTTCCGGCCCGCGTTCGGGGCTGGGGGAACTTATCATCCCGGAGAACGAGCCTGGGTCTTCAATCATGCCCGGCAAGGTAAATCCCACGCAGTGCGAAGCCATGACCATGGTCTGCGTACAGGTACACGGCGCCACCGCTGCGGTGGGGTTCGCCGGCTCGCAGGGTAATTTCCAGCTGAATGTTTACAAGCCCGTGATCATTTACAACTTTTTGCACTCCGTCACGTTAATCACCGACGCCTGTCACGGCTACGTCGAGTACATGCTCAAGGGCATCGAAGTGGACCACGCGAAGGTGAGTGCGCACCTGAACAACTCACTAATGCTGGTGACTGCGCTGACTCCGAAGATCGGATACGACAAGGCAGCGAAGATCGCCCACACGGCTCACGTCGAACACACCAGCCTGCGCGAGGCGGCGTTGAAGCTTGGTCATTTGACGGGCGAAGAGTTCGATCAGTTGATGAAGCCAGAGAAGATGACGCGGCCATGAAAGACTATGGCTCAGCAAGGCCAAGCAGTGCCACCAACCGCTGCTGCACCAACATTTCAAGCAGATTGTTTGCCCGCGTTTTCAACCAATTGAGTGCCCGCCGAGCTTATTACCCGTTCCGCGCTGTTCTTCTTCGTCGTAGTAATCGTGATCACGCTCACCAGGACCAGTAGTGTGCCCAAAAGCGTGCGCGCACCGATCGATTCTCCACCAAAGAAATATCCCAGGCACACCGCGACCACCGGATTTACGTAAGCGTAAGTACCCACCTTCGTCGGCGACTCGTAGTGCAACAGCCAGACGTAGGCTGTGAAGCCCACAATCGAACCCGCAATGATCAGGTAAATCAGGGCCAACCAAGCGTTTCTGGAGACCGCTTGCACACGAAATCCCGCAAACTCGTGTGAAAGTGCCGCCAGCAGGAAGAGCATCGCTCCTCCGGTCACCATCTGGGCGGCTGCACTCATCGCCTTCGACGCCGGAAGTGGAACCCGGCGAGTAAGGATCGTCGCAATCGACCACGTTGCGGAGGCAACCAGCAAAGCCAGCGCGCCCGCGCGATCTATGGGAGACTCGCCCAAAGAAAAAGACCGGTTCATCAGAACGGCTACTCCAAAAATGCCCACGGCCAGTGCCAGTCCGAGTCTGACGGTGAGCTTCTGTGTGCGCAGAAAGGTGATTTCCAGAAGCGCAATAAACACAGGAATGGTCGCCAGCACCACGGCCGTCACTCCGGAAGGTACGCGCTGTTCGGCCCAAAACAAACAGCCGTAGTCGAGCAAGAAGATCAGCGCTCCGAGCACGGAAGCTGAGACCCACTCGCGCGGACTGGGAGCCGGAGTGCCCTTCAGCCGCAACCACGCGTACAGGACCAGCCCAGCAGTGAAAAAGCGCACGCCCGCCAACAGGAATGGCGGAACCTCGTGCACCCCGATTCGGATCGCCAGAAACGTCGATCCCCAAACGAAATAAATGATGGAAAATGCCAGCAGGATTTTCCAGGAAGGAGGTCGAGCTTCAGTTTTCATTTTCATCGCCTCCACTCCTGCCGGGATTCTGCCCGCAATCTGTTCATAGATGTCCAGACATAGCGACTCGGACCATTTTTGTCGTATGAAAGATTCTTATTGGCGGGCGGCTTTCTGCTCATGCCATTCTTACAGCCTGTTCTTGGCGAACGATAATCCACTCAATCCTTCAACCTGGGGCGGCGCGAGGCCCTTCGTTGCCATCAGAACGTGAAAACTCTCGCCCATGCCAGCCGGAGTCACCAGGTGTTTCAGTTGCAGAGCGACCTTGGCGCGCTCCTGGGGCAGACGGCAGTCTTCGAAGGCGTCGGCAAATTGATTGCTCTCTCCAATTCCCATCAGGAATTGGGACTGGGTCAGAAGCGGTTGCACCTGCATGCCGCTTTCCCCCGCAGCTGCCGATAGAGCGGTGAAGTTCGCGTGCGCCGTGAGGTCCTGCTCGCCCGGCGCCTCGTAGGGATTGGGGGTGGCAGAGTGCTGACGATATGCCATCAGAGTTCCGCGGTGGCGGCCGGCAAGCTGTTCCGATCGTGTGTAGCCATAGTCAACCGCGATGATGATACCCGTGCGCACGGATGCGGCCAGCCGGGCCATATACCGATTTGCGAGCAGGGGAGCCTCGATGCGTTCTTCCGCCTCGGGATGGACGCCGTAGCGGTCGAGGAATTCCAATTCTTCCGCCGAGGACGGGGCCCAGGTTTCGATGAATCGCCCGTCTTTCTTAGAAATGCGAAGCGCGCCCTGTTGGCTCAAAATCTCAACCGGAAGAGCGTCGAAGAATTCGTTGGCGAAAACGATGACCGGAACCTCAGCGGCCAGGGCCCGTTCATCTATAGCGTTCTTTAGTACAACGGAAGGCACGCCCTCTCGGAGTTGGTCCGTCGTCACGTAGAAACTGTCACTGGAGCCAGAGGACGCCACGGCGTCGCGGGACCAAGCGGCCTCACCCGCAACGCCAGAGGCGTCTGTGAACCATGGCCTCAGGCGCGGAGAGACGTGGTCTTCGGTGACATTCTCCTCGACTGAAGACACAACACCATTTTCGAAATACCTGGCGAGCACGCTCCTGAGTTGGGTCCGCAATTTAGCAGAGCGTTCCGCCAGCGAGTAATGCAGGGCGCGGAAGAATTCCGGAAACTTCTTCTCCGACCAGGCAAGGACATCCTGAGCAAACAGTCCGCGGCCGGGACCGAGTTCCAAAATCTCTATTTCCGCGGGCGAGCCGACGGCCCGCCATATTTCCTGGAACTGGCGCGACAAGAGACGTCCAAAGACAGCATGCACGTCGCTGGAGGTATAAAAGTCTCCCGCCTTCCCGAACTGCTGGGCGTTGCGTGAGTAGTAACCCAGCTCGGGATGGTACAGGCACAGCTCCATGTAACGCGAAAACGGGATAGACCCGTGCTCACCAATTTCTTGTTCGATGATTTGGCGCAGGCTCACAAGCCGGTCCGTTGTCGCTCGGCCCGGTCCTGGGGCGTGCGGATGAACATCTCGACCATGTAGTCATGCAGACAGTCGTAGAGCTGGCGTTGGAATTCCCACTCGAATTGAGGATGATCGAGGTCGCGGGGATGAAGTTCGAAGTAGTAGGTATGGACCGGAACCGGGGGACTCTTGAAATCGATAACGACTTCCACTGCCTCATCCTTGGCACGGGCGGAAAAATCCAGCAGCGGGTGCTCGTAGAGCCTTAGTTGAGCCAGAACACGTTCAAGCCGCGAGTTCGGGTCATCGGTCACGTAATGATTCTAACGGGTGTCCCGGTTCGTGTGGGCAGGCGCCCTCGCCCCCAGTTTGAACGGGTCACTCTCACAGCATTTTCTGGCTTCGGGGTCTTGATTTCCAGATCCCAGTTCCTAGATCTCAGTTCTCAGGTTTATTCGTATCGCAGGGCTTCGATGGGGTCGAGTTTGGCCGCTTTGATGGCTGGCAGCATGCCGCTGATGATGCCTACGAAGCTCAGAATGCCGGTGGACCAAATAAGAGTGGCAGCGTCGATGGTCAGGTGAATGTCACCTTCATCTGCCCCTTCCTGGAATGCGCTCCACAGGGTCAGGGAGGGGACGGACCAGGAGACCAGATAGGCGAAAGCCACGCCCAGGAGTCCGCCCAGCGCGGTAATGACCATGGCTTCCGCCAGGAACTGGAACAGGATGTGCCAGCGGTGTGCGCCCAGCGCCTTCTCCACGCCGATTTCGCGTGTTCGCTGGGTCACAGAAACCAGCATGATGTTCATCAGTCCGACGCCACCGATGCCCAGCGTAAGCAGACCGATGAAACCGAGGAGAATCTTGATCCCTGTGGTGATCACTCGCAGGTCGAGCAGGTCAGAAAACACGTCGAATAGAAAGACGGCTCGCTCGTCCTTAGGATCGAAGTTGTGATGGAAAGCCATCGATTGCCGTAGCGCTTTGACCACCTTGGCATTGTCGCCTTCGTATTCCATGACAATCGAATTCAGGTAGTAGGTGTCCTTGAGATCGCTCATGGCGCTGAAAGGCACGTAGATGTGCTCGTTCAGGTTGTCATCGCTGTTGTTGATGACATGTTTCAGTATGCCGACGATCTGGTATGAGATGCCGTCCACACGAATGCTCTCGCCGATCGCATTCTGACCGGAAAAAAGCTTCTTCTTGGCGTCGGCTCCGATAAAAGCCACGCGCGCGTGAGTGAAGTCCTCAGCTTCGCCAAAGGGAGCACCTTCGGCAAATTCCATACGGCGCATACGGGCATAATTGGCGTAGACGCCACTTACCCCATAGCTGGCGCTGCGTGTCCCCCAGGCCACGGTGCATTGCTTGAACACTTCGGGCGAGAGCCGTTTGAGCAGAGGCACCTCGTCACGGATGTAGTCCAGATCTTTGACCGTGAGACGGACTTCGCTGCCCGCCTTGGTACCACCTGCCTGATGCGAGGTGCGACCGGGAAAGACGAAGACCAGATTGGTGCCGAAGGAGCGGAACGCCGCCCACAAACCGCGCTCGAATCCCGCTCCGTACGCCAGAAGCAGCACCACCGTGGCGATGCCCCAGGCCATGCCGAGCATGGTGAGGATGCTGCGTCGCTTGTTATGGCGCAGGGCGCTATAGGCTTGGGTTCCAAGTTCGTGGAGCACGGCTATTCCTGCCTCATGGCTTCGACCGGAGCCAGCAGCGCCGCCTTCCGCGCCGGATAGATTCCAGCTACGATGCCGGCAATCGCCAGCGACAGGATTGCTGCCAGGGCCGACATCGGTACGATGCGTGGCGTGTCAAAACCCTGCGGGGCGGGCAGTTGGGCCAGCGCAGTCACGAAGGCAGCGGCGATCAAGAGTCCGATTCCCCCGCTGAAGACGGTGAGAAAAGCACCTTCAACAAAAAACTGGGTCAAAATATTCTTGTAAGTTGCGCCCAATGCCTTGCGCAGGCCAATCTCGCGGGTGCGCTCGGCCACGGAGACCAGCATGATGTTGACAATGCCAATCGCGCCCAGCGCCAGAGTCACCAATCCCACTACGCCCAGGAAATAGTCCATGGCATCGAAGATCTTGTCCACGCGTTGCGAGTTCTCAATTGTGTCCCAGTCGTCGAAGGCATCTTCCAGCTTGGGATCGAACCCGTGGCGGCGGGCAATGATCTGATGAATTTCCTCTTTGGAGCGCATGTGCTCGGCTTTAATCATCGGCCGGTAGTTGATGAAGGAAAGCGCACTCTCGGAGTTCTCCTGCTTCAAGGGGAACAGATTGCGCATGGTCTCAACCGGAACGAAGATGCGGGCATTGGTGCCGTTGTTGCCGTCTTTTCCAACCTTGGCCAGCACGCCGATCACATCAAAACGGACGCCATTCAGCAGCATGGTCGCGCCCACGGCGGGGCGTCCGGGGAAGACGTTCTTCAGCAGTTCCCAACCGACCACTGCTACCCGGCGGTGTTCGGTGTTGTCCTCATCATTGAGCCACCGGCCGGTACCCAGAGGCACGTTGCGGATCTGGTTATACTCCGGGGTCACTCCGAATACCTGGCCATTAGTCGAACCGTAGTCGCTGACCGCGCGAATATCCTCGCGGTTGATCACCGGAGACAAGAAGCGCAAAGTATGGGCCTCATTCCGGATGGCGAGGTAGTCTTCGTAGGTAAAGTGGTAAGTCTGTCCGGATTGCAGGCTGCCCGCGACCGCCGGAATTCTTCCCGGAAAAATGAACATGATGTCCTGACCGAGAGTCGCCAGGTTCCTCACTTGCCCGCTGCGGAAGCCCTCTCCCAGACCCACCAGCAGCAGAAGGGAGCCCACGCCCCAGGCGATGCCGAACATGGTCAGAAACGAGCGCAGCTTGTGGGCCCACAGCGTGGCCAGTGACTGACGAACGATTTCGAGGAGCACGTTCATAAGCTTATCGTCTCAACCGCAACTGGGAGGTCTGGCAAGGAGCAAGCGGGCGCGTACCCGCCTCAAGCTCTCTGTCTATTACGCTGCAGGCCGGCAGCAAGTTCCCGCAATCTTCTGCCGGCACTGCTTAGACCGTGTTGCAAGGTAAAAGGATAGCCCCCATTTTTGGGCCGTACGGCAGTCTCAATCGCAGCGGTGCTAACCAGGTTGGAGGCGTGGCGTCTAACCGACCGTTCCGCTTCGCCGGGCCCACGTTATTTTCATCAAGAAGGCAATTCAGACTGGGAGGTCTACACCGTGTTCAAACTGTTTGTGCGTGTTCTGTTTGCCATCGAAGGATTGCTGCTGCTGGGCTCGCTGGGTCATGCGCAGTCGTTCCTTCTGGATCTGCCGCGGCCCAGCCAGCACGCGGTGCTAACGCAACGAATTGGAATCACCGATATCACCATCAACTATCACCGTCCGGTGGTCAATAAGCGCAAGGTGTGGGGCGGCCTCGTGCCTTACGGCCAGGTGTGGCGCGCCGGAGCCAATGAGAATACGACCATCGAGTTCACCGATCCGGTCACAATCGAGGGGAAGACGCTGCCCAAGGGAACCTACGGCCTGCATATGATTCCGGGAGAAAACGAGTGGACTGTCATTTTCTCCAAGAACTCGACCTCCTGGGGCAGCTTCACCTATGACCAGGCCGAAGACGCGCTTCGGGTCACGGTAAAGCCCCAAACGGCGGACTTTCACGAAGCGCTCACCTACGACTTTGACGACGTAAGTCCGGATGCTTCGGTAGTTACGCTGCGCTGGGAGAAGGTTGCAGTTCCTTTCAAGGTCGGAGTGAATACCCACCTAATCGTGGAGCAAAACCTGCACAATCAGCTTCGCGGCTTGGCGCAGTACGCGTGGGATGGATGGGACGATGCGGCCAACTACTTGCTGCAGGAGAAGATCGATCTTGAAGAAGCGCTGAAGTACTCCGACAAATCGATCCTGAATGAAGCGCGTTACGACAACTTCATGACCAAGTCGAAGGTACTGGACGCTTTGGGCCGGAAAGACGATGCCACCACGGCGCGAAACAAGGCGCTCGCCATGGCGAATGCCGTACAGCTCCACGGCTACGCTCGCCAGTTGCAAATTGACGGGAAGCAGACCGAGGCGTTTGCCATCTTCCGCGACAACGCCAAGAAAAATCCTGATCAGTGGATTATCCACGTCGGCTTGTCGCGCATGTATTCCGCACAGGGCGACTTCGCAAACGCTGCCAAGGAAATGAACGTAGCCGCGGCTGGCGCGCCCGACGGGCAAAAGCAACCCTTACAGGCATTCGCCAAACGGCTGGAGGCGAAGGACGACATCAACAAGTAGTCGGGAGCTTCTGGCTTCTAGCCACTAGCTTGAATCCCGTGGGACTTGGCTAGATGCTAGGAGCCAAGAGCAAGAAGCTCCGTCACCTCGCCAAACGAGGATTGAAGCGAAAAGCCAGGGGTTTTCCGAAGCGCAGTCTGGCGAAGTCCTGATGTTCGGGATTCAGTAGAAAATTGTTTTCTCCCGGGACTAGGGTACTCGGAACCCGGAGTACGGCTGAACTTCGGGCAAGCACCCAGTCATCACCCACCGACCGGACTTCTGGCGGTGGAGGATCCGACGTCCAGTGCCTGGGCAGCGCCGAGAGTTCAACTAGCCTGATCAGCCAGGGGTCAAACTCCACTCCGATTAAAACGTATTTCTCCAGCAGTTCCGAAGAGTCGAGATGGACCAACATTTCCAGGGCGGCAAGTGATTGCGACTGGGCGGTATAGACGATGGCGGTTCCGGGATTGTTCCAGCGCCCGCCAAACTCGCGAGCACCTTCTCCGGTAAAGGCATTCCTGGCATGTTTTCGCTTGGTGATTCGCCAGGCTGTGACCATCACGAAAAGATTCCGTGCTCCAGCCGTCCGATCAGGTTTTCGACCTCACGGGCCCCGGGTTCGGTACGGGCGTAGGCGAGAGGAGCCCGATCGCCGAGCGCTTTCCGGGGAGTGGTCAGCCAGTTCACCGCGGCCGCCACGTCGCCTTCAAATAAATCTACTGCGTCTTCGAATATGGCGGAGATGCGGAGTAGCCGCTCGGATTCATCCGGAGTCAGTCTGCGGGAAACCCTGCGCCGGGCCAGGGTTCGCTCCGGAATTCCGATCGTGGCCGCCAGCCTCGACAGGGCAAGACCGCTTCGAGATTCGAACGTTTGCAAGGTCCTAAAAGAGAAGCCGCGCTCTAACTGCTGAATGAGTTCGGCGGGATTGGCCGCGGTCAGGCCTAGAGTGCTGCCGCGCAAGCGATACCGGAGCGACTGGCGTGATGCACCCGTCCGGACAGCTCTGGGTGGCCGGTCTAGTCCCATATGGCCCATGTTTCAAGTGTAACGGGCTGCCTGCCACATTGTCAATGATCTTCTGCCAAAGTGGCAGAGTCTCAGGTTGGGGTGGAAGCAGCATCCTCGATCACCACTGTCTCTTTTCCCATGCGCCGTCCCACTTCCACGGCGGTGGCTACAGTATCGTCATCGGTCTCCAGGCCGCGGATGATCTCCAACCTCTTCTGCCGTTCGACCGGTTCCGCGAAATGCATACCTAAACAATTGCTGGCCCGATAGGTAACGCGGGAAATTTCGGTAATGCTGAGAGAGGAGAGATGGGAAGCCAGAATAGTGCCGGGACGGCAGATTTTGTCGAGCAGGGTGAAGATCTCGATCTTGGATTCCAATTCTTCCGGGACCGCCTCGATCACCAAGTTGGCCTGGCGGGCCGCATCTTCGACAGTGCCCGCGAATTCCAGACGGGAGAAAGCGGCAGTGGCGGCATCAGCGGTAACCCCGCCTGAGGCGACCGCCGAGTCGAACTGGATGCGAATCTCGCTCTCCGCCCGGCGCAGGGCGCTCGGCAGCAGATCTTCCAGGAGCGTGCGGTAGCCGCCCCGCGCGGCCAATTGCGCAATGCCTCGGCCCACTGGACCAGCGCCGATGACGGCGATGGTCCGCACGTCACCCGGCATTGCGGCCACGACTACTGTCCCTTTTCCAGCTGTCCCAGGACAGAATTCAGGTTGGTGCTGGCGGAGCGAATATTCTCGGCGAGACGTTTGCGCTCATCGGGTTCCATCAGTGGGATGGAAGCGCTGATACGGCGTAGCGTAGTGTTGATGTCATCGACGTAGTTGATAAGACGGATGAGTTCCCCGGTAGCTGCCATAGTTGGACCTGCTCCTGTTGCCCTTTTAGGATGCTTCCATTCTCAAGGTTGCGAACCGATTAGTAAAGGCACGACAGACATGGGTGCGCTCCTTCCGGCAATACGGCTGGATGGACGCTCACAGGGCGAAACCCTCCAAGTCGTTTCAGGACAGCGACTGAGCCAGCAGCGTCAACAAGTTCCTATAGCAGCGCGCCCCAGTTATCACTTTGGTAATGCTTCCTATCGATGTTATTTATGGGCCATTCAGGCCCCCCGGGGAATCTAATCTTTATGACTGACAAACCTTTGAAGCGTTACCTTTTTGCCAGCGATTTTGACCAGACCCTTACTTTCGACGATTCCGGGTATGTATTGAGCGAGCTGGTGGGCATCCCGACGGCGGAATTTGAGCGCAAGGCTCAGGGCATGGCCAAGCTGAACCTGGTACAGCAAGGAGCGGAGTTGTCCTATCTGCTGCTGCATGATCCCGAGTTCCGCAAGAAAGTGCGCAAGCAGCACCTGTACAAAGTGGGCAAGACCATTCGCCTGAAGGAGAACATCGAGCTGCTCTATCAGGTGCTCAAGAACGGAGTGGATGGCTATCACTTCGACTTCTATGTTCTCTCCGCCTCACCGGTGGAGGTCATTCAATCGGCGCTCGAGGGCATTGTTCCGCAGGATCACATTTACGGAACCGAGTTCATCTACAACGCCGCGGGTGAGATCGAAAGCCTGGTGCGGGCGACGGCCGGCTATGGCAAAGTAGCAGCGCTCGACCAGTTACAGGCTGAGCTACAGATTGGGCCCGACCACATCATCTACACCGGCGACGGCAGCTCGGACATCAACGTAATGCTGCACGTCAAAATGCGGGACGGATTCACCATTGCGGTGTCGGAATCCAAGCACATCTCTCAGATCGCACGCAGGACGGTGCTCAGCACCAACGCCCTCGCGGTCCTTGGACCTATCCTCGAGGAAACCGTCGGATGGGAGCGCCCACAGATCCGCCAGTTCTTCGAGTCCTATGGGATTCTGATCCAGGAATGGGACAGCGTGCGCACCGACTGGCTGACCCTGCGGCCGGCCGTAAAGGATGTGACGGTTCAGGCCGTAACTGCCAGCGCCTGAATCCACTCTGCAGTTTCCCTCATCTATGTGACGAGCGTTACCAGTCGTGGCGCAGCTCCGGTTGCGCTGCGGCTGGGCTGCGCGGACAATAGCTAAACATGCTTCGAGACAAGAACCTGATTCCTCTTTCCCACCAGCACCAGCACTGCCTGGCGCTGTGTGTGCGCCTGGACCGCGCCCTCCAGGCGGGTGGGGTCGATCTGGAAGCATGGCAGGCGGAGATTCAACAGATCTTCGAACAGGAGATCACATTTCATTTTGCCGCCGAGGAAAAAGAGTTGTTTCCGGTGGCTGCGCGATTCCCGGAGTTGCAACCTCTGGTCCAGGAACTTCTCACGGGGCACATTCTGCTGCGTGATTTCTTTTCGCGCGCTGCCGCTCGCAAGTTGCATGTGGCCGGCTTGCAAGCCCTGGTGGAAAAACTGGCGTCCCACATTCGCAAGGAAGAGCGCGAGTTGTTCGAGGGCATGCAGCGTATGATGAAGCCGGAAGAACTTTCCATTGTGGGCGTAGCGCTACAGCAATCGCTGGCGGATGCTTCGAATGCCTGCATTCTGCCCACTGCGGCCACCCGGCTGCGTCCCAAGCAGTAACCCTGTCATCCTGAGCGGAGTTAAGCCATTCGCTTGCGAATGACTTAACGCAGTCGAAGGACCCCTACCTTTCCACGAACGCTTCCAGCGATTCTCCGATGGCTGCCGAGAAGCAGCCGCTAAGCTGATAGGGTCCTTCGACTTCAGGATTGCTTCGCGAAGCGAAGCAACCCTCCGCCCAGGATGACAATAGTTGAGGGACGTGGCGGGACTGAATCCCAAACATTGTTTCTTTCATCTAGCAGGTATGAACCAGGAAGTAATCCCCGTTTCTGTTGTGAATTACTCCGAGCCCGAAGTCCAGACCTCCGGTGCTAGCCCCCTGAATGAATCCGCCCTGCTCGATGCCTACTCGCAGGCGGTCGTGAGCGCCGCCGAGAAACTCAGCCCATCGGTAGTAAAGATTGATGTGTCGCAGGCGGGCAAAAGCCGCTCGGGTGAGCCCCGCGAGCGGCAAGGCGGAGGCTCGGGCTTTGTGTTCACGCCCGACGGCCTGATTCTCACCAATAGCCACGTGGTCCACGACGCCACGAGGATTCAGGTCTCATTCGCCGATGGGCGGCGCTTCCCGGCTCACACCATCGGCGACGATCCAGCAACCGACTTGGCTATTGTGCGTGTGGATATACCTGATAATGATGCACCCCAGCTGGTGGCCGCGCCTCTGGGCGATTCGCAGAAGCTGCGAGTGGGACAACTGGCGATTGCGATTGGAAACCCTTATGGCTTCCAGTACACCGTAACGGCCGGCGTAGTGAGCGCTCTGGGACGGTCTTTGCGCTCCTACTCCGGGCGAATGATCGATGACGTGATCCAGACCGACGCCTCGCTCAACCCGGGCAACTCCGGGGGACCGCTGGTCACTTCCGATGGCCATGTGATCGGAGTCAACACGGCGACTATCATGGGCGCGCAGGGACTTTGCTTCGCCATCGGAATTAATACCGCCAAGTTTGTGGCCGGTCGTCTGTTGCAGGAAGGCAGAATTCGGCGCAGCTACATCGGCGTCGAGGCCCAGACCACGCCGCTGCATCGGCGGCTGGTGCGTTTCTACAACTTGCCGCAGGAAACGGGTGTAGTCGTGATTTCCGTGAATGCGGGCAGTCCGGGTCAGAAGGCAGGGTTGCGGGAAGGTGACGTAGTCGTTGCGCTCGATGGCAAGCCGGTAGCTGGCGTAGATGATTTGCATCGCTTATTGACCGACGCTCGGGTCGGGGTCAGCAATTCGCTTACAGTGCTGCGCTGGACCGAAAAGTTGAATCTGGCGGTCGTGCCCGAAGAGTCACAGTAGTTGGAGTGGCGTAGCTTGTGTGGTCGCGGGCGACTCGCCCGCGTGTGTGGATCGTCACAGGCCGCGTGGGGACAGCCGCCCTCGGCTGTCCGGCCGAGCGGAGCTCGGCAATTCCTCTTGAACGGTCATCCCGCTCAAGTGTTAAGCCGCAGCCGAGCTGCGCTCGGCTGAGCGGACGAGGGCGTCCGCCGCTACGTGGTTTGTCTTAAATCGTCGCCACTTCGTATAGATATTCGACGTGCGAGCGCACTGCGCCGTCGATTCCCTGCACATTCGGGTTTTTCGATTCGATCACGAAATACTCATCGGGCGCATGCGCACCGCTGCCATGCCCCATGCCAAAATGTCCCGCGGGCAGGTGCAGCGGGTCGCCGGTGAAGACGTAGCCGGGCCACGATCCGGCGCTGCGTGGCAGAATTATCGGATCAATCCCCTGGCCGCGATAGAACGCCACCTGGGCGCGAATCAGCGGAGCATCCGCGGAAGTGCTGTTGGGGTCGTACCCGCCTGTCATATTAACTTCGATGTCGCCAAAGCCGCGTTTGGCCAGGTGCGCCTTGAGCGCGGCCAGAGCTTCGTCGGCTTTCATGTCCGGTACCAGACGCAGATCGAGCTTGGCGACGGCACGATGCGGCAGAATAGTCTTGCCGCCCGGCCCGGTGTAGCCGCCGACCAAGCCCTCGATATTCACGGTAGGACGCGATTGCAACAGTTCGAGTCCTTCCTGATAAGAGACGTCGTGTATCCAGTGCTCGGTGCCGTACTGCTTCTTCGCGACACTCTCATCCAGCCGGCCGGCAGCTTCTGCAATCATTTTCTTTTCCGCGGCAGAGAGCGGACGGGCCTTGTCGGCGAAACCCGCAATCGCGGGAGTGTTTCCGTCGGGTGAGACCAGCGTAGAAAGCGCCTCCACCAGATGCCACGCCGGGCTATCGATCATTGCCTTAAGGCTGGAATGGACATCCTTGCGTGGACCTCGTCCCCACTTTTCGCCGCTCGAAACCAGTTCGAGTTCGATTACGCCCTTGGCGCCAAGTGTCATCGTGACTTTGCCATCGAGGTCCTGCTCGGCCGATGGTATGTACACACCCGAGCATTTTCGTAGCGCTGCCAGCACCTCGGGACGACGCACGATCTGCGGAAAGTGCGGTGAACCGATTTCTTCTTCGCCTTCCGCCACGAATACAAGATTCACGGGGAGTTTTCGGCCAGCGCCGCGAATCGCGTGCAGCGCTGCCAGGAATGAAGCTTCCGGACCCTTCTGGTTTACCGCTCCGCGCCCGATCACGGCTTTGCCTAGTCCGGGCTTTTCAATGATGGCGGCCTCGAAAGGTGGCGACGACCACTCGGCGGGATCGACCTGCTTGACGTCATACATGAAGTAGATACCGAGAGTTCGCGGCGCGCCGGCGTCGAGCGTGGCGAAGATGCCAGGCTGACCGTCGGTAGGAATTTTCGCGACCTCGCCGAAACCGGCGTCGCGCAGCATGTGCATAGCGAGATCGCAGCCCTCGTCCATCCCGCGGTGCTCGGCGGCAATCGAAGGCTGGCGAATCCACTGCTGCAGGCGCAGCACGGACTCGTCGTGACGCTTCTCGATTTCTTTCTGGATGATGGCGAGATCAGGGTTGTTGGCGGCGATCGCGTTTCGGGAAAAGGCAAGCGTGGCAGCACTGGCGGCGGTGGCTTGGAGGAATCTGCGTCGGTTCATGGGCCGGAGGATAATTGCAGGGGCTCGGATGTGTCCAGCGCGGTCTGTGGGGAGACGGGTCTTCGACCCGTCTGGCCGAGCGAAGCTCGGCTGTTGCGCGAATCTTCGAGAACGATCTTCGGCGCTACTGGTTGTCTCACAGAATTCTCACTGTCGGGCGTGCGGAAAAACAGCCGAGGTTCGCTCGGCCTGGACGGGTCGGAGACCCGTCCCCACACGGCCGTTGCCAGTGCTGGCACGCTGCTACCACTGGTACATTGCAACCACCGTCACCCTGTGTTAGCTTCTTGAAACAGCAGAGGTTAGCTTGCAAGCGACGATTCCTGCCGGGCTGGATCGCAAGGAAGCTGAAATTTACCAGCGGCTTGATCCGGAACGGCTCCCGAAACACATCGCCATCATCATGGACGGCAACGGTCGCTGGGCGAAACGCCGCCACTTGCCGCGCATGGCCGGACACCGCGCCGGAGTTACATCTGTGCGCTCCACGGTGGAAACCGCGGCCCGCATTGGCATCCCCTGGCTTACTCTGTATGCGTTTTCGGAAGAGAATTGGAAGAAGCGTCCCCGCAGCGAAGTCGATTTCCTGATGGGCCTGCTATGCCGCTATCTCAGGGCGGAAGTTCCCACGCTGAACAAGAACAACATCCGGCTGGAATACATAGGACGACAGCATGAGCTCCCGCCTTCGGTACAGGAAAAAATGGCGTGGGCGCGCGACGCGACCGCGAGAAATACCGGCATGGTGCTGACCCTGGCGCTTAATTACAGCGCTCGGACGGAACTGGTGGACGCATTTCGATCTATCGTGGACGCCGCCGCCCGTAACGGCGGTCTGGACCATCTCGACATTGATGAGGACGCGGTGTCGCAAAACCTGTACACGCGCCACTTGCCCGATCCTGACCTGGTGGTCCGCACCAGCGGAGAAATGCGATTGAGCAACTTCCTGTTGTGGCAGCTCGCCTATGCCGAAATTTATGTCACTCCCACCTTGTGGCCCGAGTTCCGCGGCGTGCATCTTTTGGAAGGCATCGCGGAGTATCAGAAGCGTGAGCGGCGTTACGGCGGGTTGGCCGACCATCCAACCCACTCCCAAGGCTATCCCCAACATCCGCACAAAACGGGCCGGAGCTAGAACGGCTTGCAACTACTGAAACGAATCCTTACCGCAGTTCTTCTGATTCCGATTGTCCTTCTACTGGTGCTGCGGGCGCCGGTGTCGGTTGTAGCTTTAGTAGCGGCGTTAGTTGCGTTGCTGGCAGTCCAGGAACTGCTGAAAATTTCTGAGGCCTACAAAGTTCGGCCCTTCCATTGGCCAACCTACATTTTTGTCGGTTTGTTCTTCCTGTTCCTGGCGGTGAATTTCGGGCGTGATACGCCGTTGCTTTCTACATCCGTGTTCGCAGGCAGTGCGGTGTTTGTGGCGGCCATAGCGCCCTTCGTCTTTCTGGTGATCGGCATGAGGCGGGCTGATCTCAGCGCCGGATTTCCTGCGGCCATGACGTCGGCGTTTGCGTTTGCGTATATTGCGCTGCCGCTGGGATGCCTGGTGCAGATTCGGGAACAGGCCTCGGGGGCATTTCTGTTGCTCTATCTCCTCTTGCTGGTGTGGGCTGGCGACATTTTTGCCTATTTTGTAGGACGTTCGTTGGGACGCCACCTGATGTCGCCGCGCGTCAGCCCCAAGAAGACGTGGGAAGGAGCTCTGGCTTCGATGATCGCAAGCGTTGGCGTGGGCATGCTCCTGTACAACTACGCGTTGCCCATCAGCACATCACTGTTGAACGCGCGTCTTATTGAAAAGAAGGATGGCTTGTTCGCCCTGGAGAAAGCGCCGCTGTGGCCGATTATCCTGCTTTCCGCGGCGATTAATGTCGCCGCCCAGCTGGGCGATCTGGTGGAATCGCTGATCAAAAGGGGCGCCGGGGTAAAGGATTCAGGAACGATTCTTCCCGGCCACGGAGGCATGCTTGACAGAGTAGATGCCCTGCTCTTTGCCGCTCCCCTGCTGTGGTACTATGCGGCTTGGCGCGTGATGCAGTAAGCCTCCCCCCTGGCTGCGCCCCACCTGAATTTCTTGCTCATGAAACCTATTGCCATCCTGGGATCGACTGGCTCGATTGGTCGCAGTACGTTGAGCGTGGTCGAAGCCTACCCCGAACTCTTTGAGGTAATGGCTCTCGCGGCGGGGCAAAACGTGGACGCCGCCTTCGAGCAGGTCCGGCGCTGGAAACCGAAGCTTATTTCGATGGCCACCGCCGTCGATGCCGAGATTCTGCGGTCGCGCCTGCAGACATCGGACATGAAAGGTGTTGAGGTCGTGCACGGTCAGGGCGGCGCCGTCAGCGTGGCGACTCATCCGGAAGTAGATTTTGTAGTCAGCGCGATCGTGGGCGTCGCCGGCCTCAAGGCCACATACGAAGCCGTCAAGGCCGGAAAGACGGTCGGGCTGGCCAACAAGGAATGCCTGGTAGCGGCGGGAGAATTGATCACCGCCGAGGCTCGCCGCCAGCGCAAGCCGTTGCTGCCTATCGACAGCGAACACAATGCCGTCCACCAATGCCTGCGCGGGGGACGAATGGAGGAGGTCGAGCGCATCTGGCTGACCGCCTCCGGAGGACCGTTTCTTTACACACCAAAGTCGCAATTTTCTTCGATCACGGTGGCCCAGGCCCTGAACCACCCCACGTGGAAAATGGGGCAGCGTATCACCATCGATTCGGCGACCTTGATGAACAAGGGATTTGAGGTCATCGAGGCTTGTCGTTTGTTCAACTTGCCGCCCAGCCGGGTGCAGGTGATGGTGCATCCCCAATCCACAATCCATTCCATGGTTGAGTTCGTGGATGGCAGCATACTTGCTCAGTTTTCTGTAACCGACATGCGCCTGCCCATCCTGTATGCGTTGACCTATCCGGATCGCATCCCGTCGGCTATGCGTTTCCCGGTCATGGACTTACGACATCTCGAATTCCTACCCCCGGATATGGAAAAATTCCCTTGTCTGGGTCTGGCGTATGAGGCGGCGGAGGCCGGGGGGGCGAAAACTGTTGCACTCAATGCCGCCGATGAAGTGGCAGTGGCAGCGTTTCTGCAGGGCCGTATCGGTTTCGACCATATCCCTGAAGTGATCCGAGAAGTCCTTTCTGCAACGGAAGTTGGGAAGTTGGAATCTATAGAACAGGTGTTGGAAGCAGACGCGGGGGCACGCGCGCTGGCCCGCGTAAGAGTCCAACGCGTTGGGAGCTCTCAGCCGGTGCCATCAAACGCAGTTAAGTAGGACAAATTATATTATGTCTGGATTTCTGATTGCCGTACTCTCCGTCGGCGTGATTTTGGGATTCATGATCCTGATTCACGAGTTCGGCCACTACGCGACCGCCAAATTGCTGGGAGTGCGGGTCGAAGTCTTCTCCATCGGTTTCGGGAAACGCCTGTTCGGCTTCCGCCGTGGCGACACCGACTACCGCATCGCCGCAATCCCGCTCGGCGGCTACGTAAAAATGTCGGGCGAGAATCCGATGGATGCCCGCACCAACGATCCGGGCGAGTTCATGTCGCACCCGCGCTGGCATCGTTTCATCATCGCCATCGCCGGTCCGGCCATGAATATTCTGTTCGCAGTCGGCCTGCTGACCTTCGTCTACATGGTGCACTACGAGTATCCCGCTGTGTTCGACGAGCCTGCGGTCGTTGGATATGTGGTGCAGGACACTCCCGCAGCGAAAGCCGGAGTCCAGGTCGGAGACCGCATCGTCCGGATTGACGGCATACAGAACCCAACCTGGGAGCAAGAGTTTTTGCGGGAAGCGTTGAACCCCAACCAGCCCCTCGAGGTCACCATCGATCGGGGCGGCCAAATCCTGACCAAAACCATCGTGCCCGAAGCCTACGGCCCTAATCAGATGGGCTCCGCAGGATGGGAGCCGAAGGAACCCAATTTTCCCATTACCGACCTGGAAGCCGGCATGCCAGCCGAAAAAGCTGGGATGAAGCTGGGTGACGAGATTGTCAGCGTTGACGGACAGCCGATCACCGGCCTCGCAGCCATGATCGAGAGCTTGAAGCGCACCCAGAGCAAGCCCATCGAGATTACAGTCAAGCGCGATGGCCAGTTGCTCAACTTCACCGTACAACCGGTCTTGTCCGACAGCCGAGGCGATCAACGATACCGAGTAGGCATCGGCAGCGCACCCATGAAGGTATCCGCACTACCCTTTGCGGCTGCGTTTCGCCAGTCGGTGAAGCAAAACAAGCAAGGCTCGTTGTTGATCCTGGAGTTGGTGCAAAAGATGATTCAGCGCAAGATCTCGATCCGCTCGATCGAGGGTCCGATCGGCATCGGCCGCGCCGCCGGTCAGGCCGCCAGCAAGAAAGGCTGGACCCCGCTGTTAGAGTTGACCGCTGGAATCAGCCTGAATCTCGGCATCTTCAACCTGCTGCCCATTCCCATCATGGACGGCGGTGTGATCCTGCTGCTGTTCGTCGAAAGCCTGATCCGCAGGGACATCAGCCTGAGGATCAAAGAGCGTATCTACCAGGCAGCTTTTGTATTCCTGGTCCTGTTCGCGGTGATGGTGATCTACAACGACGTGCTGAAGATGCTGCCCAGTATTATGCAGCGGACACCTTAGCTTTTGCCGGTGTGTGGGGCGGACACTGCTACCGTTACCAAAAGTGACACACCGTCTTTACTAACCTCCTCATTTTACGAGTGTTAAGCGCTGAAAGCTGAGAGCGGACAGCCGAGAGCCGCCTCCTCCCGTGTTAAACTAGAGCTTCTCCATGGCTGACATTCATCGCAGGAAATCTGTTGCCGGCTCGATCGGCGGCGTGAGAATCGGAAGTGATGCACCAGTTGTGGTGCAGTCGATGACCAACACCGACACCGCGGATATTCCTTCGACCGTCAAGCAGGTTGCCGCCCTGGCCAAGGCCGGGTCCGAGTTGGTACGCGTGACGGTCAACAACGAAGAAGCCGCAGCGGCCGTCGCCCCCATCGTGGAGCAACTCGAGGCGCAGGGTGTTCACGTCCCCATCATCGGCGACTTTCACTACAACGGTCACATCCTGCTCAAGAAGTATCCCGAGTGTGCTCGCGCCCTGGCCAAGTACCGCATCAACCCCGGCAACGTCGGTATTGGACGCAAAGACGACAACAATTTCCGGACCATGATCGAGGTCGCGGTCGAGAACCAGAAGCCAGTGCGCATTGGAGTCAACTGGGGGTCGCTTGACCAAGCACTGCTCACGAAGATGATGGACGAGAATTCGCTCCTGCCCGAGCCCAAAGACGCCCGCGAAGTGACGATGGAAGCTATGGTCGTGAGCGCGCTGAATTCCGCCAAGCTGGCCGAGAAATATGGCCTACGGCCCGACCAGATAATTCTCAGTGCGAAAGTCAGCGGAGTGCAGGACCTGATTGATGTCTACCGTTCGCTGGCTGCGCGCTGCAGTTATCCGCTGCACCTCGGACTAACCGAAGCCGGCATGGGCGCCAAAGGCATCGTCGCATCGAGCGCCGCACTTGGCGTACTGCTGCAGGAAGGCATTGGCGACACCATCCGCGTGTCGCTTACGCCGGCTCCGGGCGGAGATCGCACCGAAGAAGTCCGCGTGGGACAGCAGATTCTGCAATCGCTCGGCATCCGCAGCTTTACTCCCCAGGTAACCGCCTGCCCCGGATGCGGCCGCACCACCAGCACTTTCTTCCAGGAAATGGCGCAGCAAATTCAAACCTATCTGCGGGACCAGATGCCGGTATGGAAGGGACACTACACCGGCGTCGAAGAAATGAAAGTCGCCGTCATGGGGTGCGTAGTGAATGGCCCGGGAGAATCGAAGCATGCCAGCCTTGGCATCTCATTACCCGGAACGTTCGAGGAACCGAAGGCGCCGGTCTACGTGGACGGCCGCCTGTTTACTACGCTGAAGGGCGATAAGATCGTCGCCGAGTTCATGCAGATCCTGGACGACTACGTAGAATCGCATTACGCCGCGAAGGAAGAGTTAGCGGCAAAATAAATGTAGGCGCGAGCGTCCCGGCAGCGAGGCAGACTCAGATTCTCTTGCTGTCTTTCCCATTTCGAAACAATAATTTCAAGGTTAGCCAAAGGGCTGTCGTATCGTGCTCGCGTTGTGATATTCGTGTCGGATGAATCGAGTCGAATAGCGTCGTCACCTTCCTCATTATCTTCATCTACGCACCACCGCTGGATCCTGCCTCCGCATGCTCGCACAATTGTCCTTGAGTGTTGCACCTGGAGAAACGGAACCCACCTCAATCTGCACGGAGCCGTAGTCATGCCCGACCATGTTCATCTGATTTTCACCCCGCTCTACGATGGCGATAGCGCCGCAGCGTGGCCGAGATCATGCAAGCCATCAAGGGCGCCTCCGCGCACAAGATCAACCACTTGCTGGAGCGCACTGGGCAGGTTTGGCAGCGCGAATCGTTTGATCGAGTGATCCGGCGCGAGGAGAGCATTCACGCGAAGGTGGAGTACATGATTCGAAATCCAGTGCGGGCAGGACTGGTTCGAACCGCTGCGGAATATCGCTGGTTGTGGGTTCCGGGGCCGGCAAGGAGCGCATAAGGCACAGGCGAACGCTCCTGCGCTTGCCTCGCTGCCGCACGAGCGAGGGCGCTCGCGCCTACATTACGCCAACAGCGGTAAGTCTGAATTCGCCGTGTCGTCGTAGATCGGATCTGCGATCTTGCCCAGCTGGGGATAGTGCTTCAGCAGCGGCTCCGGCGCTTTCACGCGTTGTCCTGTGATCATGTTTTTGAGTTGCAGCGCGTTCACTCCGGCCTTGCCTTCGAAGTGATTGTTGGTCACTACGTACGTGACCTCGGCTTTGCCGGCGATGCGAACGATTTTGTCTTTCCATCCTGCCAGCTCGGCTTCACTGTACAGATAGTTGTAGCGATCAGCGCCAGTATCAGCGTCAAACCATTGGTTGTAATTTCGTCCGTGGAGACGCACGTAGCCCACTGGAGAAGTTACATGCTCCGTCGGTTCGAGCGAGCGGCCGATCAACGGCTGGTCAATGTTGCAGAAGGCGACATTCTTCTCAACGAAGTAGTGGATGGTGTCGGGATTGTCCCAGCTGTCGTGGCGCACTTCGATTACTCGCGGATACTCGATGAACTGGCGTATGAGGCGCTCGACGTATTCGCGGTTGAGTGATGTGTTCTTGAATGAAACCGGAAATTGAATGAGCAGCGCGCCCAACTTCCCTTCTCCCGCCAGGGTCTCCAGTCCTTCGCGCGCCAGGGCTTCGTCTTCGTCGTTAGGCTTGATGGACGCGGCCGAGGTGGGTTCCATGACGGCCATGGGATTGTGCGTGAATGATCGATGCAGCTTGGCGGTGAACATGAAGTTGGGATTCACCGCCTCCACTTTCTTTACCCAGAGTTTGGCCAGATGGGGCTTGATGTGTCCGTAGAACGAGGTGTTGATCTCCACCATGTCAAAGCAGCGCGCCAGAATCTCGAGTGGATGCTGCTTCCGGTGTTGCATTCCTGGCGGGTAGAAGACTCCTTCCCAGTCCTTGTAGGACCAGCCGGCAGTGCCTATCCGGATTTGGGAGGATGCGCCCAAGACGATGCGTTCGCAGAATTAGATGCCTGCAGACTAGCACAGGCATCGGGTGGGGTTTTGAGGGCTGACGTCCGAGTCGATGTCATCCTGAGAGACTTCAGTCCTGAGGGATCTGGCGCGCACCGGACAGTTGCCAGCCCAGCATACGCTGCGGTCCACGTTGGATCACTCGCGCGCTCGAAGCATTGCGGCTCAGCCTAGTAGAACAGAAGCGCGACCCAGTAAACACCAGTCGGATAACTGGCAGTGCGGACGTAGCACGACCCGACGGCAAAGGCACGGACGGAGTGGCTTGCAACGGCTTGGGACACGTTCTCGGGAAGTATCTGTGGCTGGGACGTCATATAGCGAAGAACTACACGAGCCAGGGGCGCGGGCGCGCGCAGCGAATCGGCCTTGGCCATGGTGCAGGCTACGTCAGTGGCTTCGCTGCTGTCCATGCGGTGCAACCCGGGCAGGCGATTCTTGGCCCGGATACGGTTGACACTCCGGCCTACGAGAACTTCCACTTCATCGTCAGAATGGGTGGGCAAGCTGTGTCCGAAGTCCTGGGTCACGTAGAGCAATGAGCCGCTGCGGACCACACTGAATCCGGCGAGGTTGTAACCGGCATTGAGCAGGTTGGCGCGGTGCGGTGGAGAATGCATCAGGCTGTCCTGCGCCTGGTCCACGCTGCCGGCGAAGGCCACGTTCTCCCCGGTTTGGTCGAGGCGGGTCTTGGTGTTGGCCGCCAGGCGGTGAACCAGATTGGGTTCTCCAGAAAACTGGTGAGAGAGTTTTTTTTGCGCTGCCATGGCAGCCCCGTGCTCTCGCGCCGCCTGGGTAAGTCCTTCATCTCTTTGCAATGGAGGAAGGCCGGCCCGGGCACGTTCGCGGTTGGCCATTTCGAGAAGCCGGCGTTCCGCCGCGGCGTCGTAAGTTGGAGAGGGCTGGGAATCATCTGCGGCAGTGGCCGCTTGCTGCGCCCGTAATGATGGAACCTCGAGCATTACGACGCCAGTCGCTAGAAAAATCGACAGAGCGGCTATGAGGGTACGGGCCATGTGAGTCGTCCTGGCGCAGCCAAATGGATGCGAAATCAAACTTCCGCTTTGCTTCCCTCACGCTAGACCCTAAAATCATGGTGAGCACCTTACGATGGGGACATTCCTGCTAGGCATACTTGTCGTCGTGAACGTAGTACTTCTGATACTGCTCACGGCCATTTTTCGACGGACTACGGGTTCTTCGCAAACCACTGAAATTACGGGCCTTGCTGAACAGACTGCTCTGCTGCAGCAATCCCTTAGCCAGAAGTTTGCCGACGCCACTCTCGACATGGCTACGCGGCTGGAGGGCACCAAGAGAGACCTGCGGGAGGGCGTGACCGATCGCCTGACCCAGGGCTTCAACGAAATCCGCAGTTCTGTAGAAGCCCAGCTTAGCGGCGGACGGCGAGAGCAGACCCAAGACCTGCGGGAGGCACGCACTGAACTGACCACCTCGCTGGCGCTGACGACCTCCCAACTCAAAGTCGAATTTGAGAACCTGAATCAGAAAACGGCGCAGAGCCTCGATTCGATTCGCGATCGCGTGGATGCCAAGCTGCTCGCCATCACCGACCAGGTGCAGCTAAAACTTGACCAGAACATCAAGGAAGGATTTGCCCAGTTCGAAAAAGTGCAGCAGCACTTGAAAGCGGCGGAAGAGCAGTTGCGCGAAGTGGGCGCACTGGGGCATTCCATCAACGATCTCAACAACATGCTTAAACTGCCGCATCTGCGCGGGCAGTTTGGCGAGGCCAGCTTGGAGCGCTTGCTCTCCGATTTTTTGCCGGCCCATATGTTCGAAATACAGTCCTCTGCCGGCGATGGCAACGGACGCGCCGATGCCGTCATTCAGTTTCCCGATCGTCGCCTGCCCATCGACGCCAAGTTTCCCCGCGAACAGGTGTTGGCACTCTTTGAAAGCAACGTCGAGTCAGAAATTGAAGAAGCGCGCCACGAATTTGTGCGCGTGATGAAGGTCGAAGCCAGGCGGATCAAGGCGTACATCCAACCCGAGCACGGCACGACCGACATTGCCTTGATGTACCTGCCCAGCGAGACACTCTACATGGAAGCCATCCGTAACCGTGAACTGGCGGACTGGCTCAACGCGCAGCACGTGTTTCCGGTTTCACCCAACACGTTGCTGATGACCTTGCAGACGATTGCACTGGTACACAAGTGGTACGAAGTTGCCAGCCGTTTCGAAAAGAGTCGCCTGGAGCTGGCCAAGGCCCAGAAGTCGTTTGATCACTTCCAGAACCAATTTGAAACTGTCGGCAAGAACCTGAATAAAGCGCAGGAAGCTTTCGATACAGCGCAGCGGCACCTGAAAACCTACCGCGGCCGCGTTACGGCGCTCAGCGGGCAGGAACAGCTGGAGCTGGATGCGGCGACCGCCAAAGCTGACGAAGAGCCTACCCTGCCTCTGATCGATAAAGCCAGCGCCTGAGGTTGGGCCTCGCCACCTGATTGACGACGCTCACACACCCTACGCCCCCCGTTTGGTCTTCAGCTCCGCCAGCAACTGCTCGATTCGGTCTTCTTTTTCGAGCGCCGCCAAGCGCTCTTCCACATCATCGGCGGCGATTTCGGACTTGGCCTGGCTGTGCGCTTCGGCATGGGCTACTTTGCGCTTCATACGGTCGAAGGCATTGGAGCTGGACCCATTACCGGCGGCTATCTTGGCGTCGCTCGCTTTGTCTACGGCTCGTGCCCGGCGATGCTGGGCAATCAGCAGGTCGGCTTTGGCCTGGGCCTCGGTGAGTTTCTGCTCCAGTTGACGCAGGGCGGTTTTAAGATTTTCCACCTGTGCCTTCTGATCTATCACCTGCTGGGCGAAACCTTCGCTTAAGTCGCGATAGCTTTCCACCCTTTGCAGAGCGGCACGCGCCAGGTCATCTTTTTTCTTGTCCACGGAGAGTTCTGCCTTGCGCATCCACTCCGCGACTTTGTCTTCGTTTTCTTTTTGTTTCTTCGTCAAGAGGTGCTGGTCGGCGATGGCAATCGCCACTTGGGTCTTGACTTGCAAAAGCTGGTTCTGCATGTCGAGGATCACCTGCTTGATCATTTTTTCCGGATGCTCGGCCTTGTCGACCAGGTCATTGAGATTGGCCCGGACCAGTGTGGAGACTCGCTCTAGTAATGCCATGATGAACTCCTTCTTTTAATCAGCCTCTAGCTTCTGGCTGCTGGTTTCTAGCGTGGTGCCTTTCGTGGACTTCCGCGCACTCCGCGCAGTTCGTGCTGCGAAGGTTGCTTCCGATTACGACTCCAATGGCGATGCCGATACCGAGCCAGGCCGCAACGTGGCCGGCGGCGACGCCCAACGCAGTGCCAACGCCGGCACCCAAAACGATGCCCAGCGCGATTTGCATCGATGGTCTCTTCATTTCTTTCCTCGCGTCTCTTTCCTCGCGCCCCAGGGATGGGCGGACGGGCCTGACGCCCGTCCTCCATCGACTGGCTTGCGCTATTTCCCCTTGCCGTCAGGCTTTTCCGTCTTGTCCCCGATCTGGCGGACTTTGCCCAGCAGCTCTGACATCGGCATCCCCGACAACGTTTCGAACAAGGCCGGTACCTGCGCCGCCATTTTTGCGATGTCGCCGGTGATCTTGTTCATCCCCGACGCGTCGCCGTTGCCAGTGGAGACGATGGTGATCTTGTCCACGTTGGCCAGCGGACTGGCCAACGCGCGCACAATCTCGGGCATTCCGGTGAACAGTTTGTCGATGACGGCGGCCTGGTTGTACTCCTGGTAGGCCTCGGCTTTCACGTTCATGGCTTTGGCCTCGGCTTCGCCTTTCTTGAAGATGATCTCGGCTTCGGCTTCGCCCTGGGCGCGAATCGCCGAGGCGTGACCATCCGCTTCCGACATGAGCCGCTGCTTTTCGGCGAGGGCCAGAGTTTCAATTCGTTGACGCTCAATTTCCGCGCCCTTCAATACTGTCGCGATCAGTTCTTTCTCGCGGCGGTTGATTTCGGCTTCCTGCACTTTGACCTGTTGCTCTTTCTCGATCTGCTGCACCTTCACCTGCTCGGCGATAACCTGCTGCTGCATGATGTTGGTCTGGATGTCGTAGGCTTTGTCCGCCTGCGCCTGCTGCCGCTTGGTGACTTCGACGTACTGCGCTTTCTTGACTTCGAGGTCGCGCTGCGCTTCCGCCTGTTTGGCCAGGGAAAGCGTTTCCGCCAGGACCCGCTCCTGATCGGCTTGAGCTCTGGCGACCGCAGATTCGCGTTGCGCCAACGCTCGCTTGATGGCGGTGTCACGGTCCGCTTCCGCCGTGGCTACATCGGCATCGCGCTTGATGCGGGCAACGTCGGGTTTGCCCATGTTGGTGATGTATTCGTTCTTGTCGCGGACTTCTTTGATGGTGAACGAGATCACCTCGAGGCCCATCTTGTTCATATCTTCCGCGCACGTGGAGCGCATGCGGTCGGAGACCATCTCCGGTTGCTTGACGATTTCTTCTACCGTGAGCTGTCCGATGATGCCGCGCAGGTGTCCTTCCATCACCAGTCGGATCAAGCCTTCGCGCTCCTGATCGGTCTTGGTGAGAAATTGTTCCGATGCGGTCAGGATGGATTCCATGTCCGACTTGACCTTGATCTGGGCCACCGCTTCGACCGTGACTGCCACGCCCTGCTTGGTGTAGAGGTCTTGCTGCGGGGCCACATCGAACGACATCAATTCGAGCGAAAGCTCGCGACAAATCTGGACCATAGGGAACACCAGCGTGCCGTGGCCTTTGACCACGCGGGTTCCGCCGAGTCCATAGACGATGAGCGCTTCATGCGGACCGGCTTTGCGATAGAGCCTGGCCATGCCACTCATCAGGAACAGGATGACCATCACTCCCAGGCCAACAAAAATCCAAATCTCGAAAATGTGTGAGATGCCGAACATATTGCCTCCTCTTTCGACGGCCCCCAACAAGAGCTTCAACCACAAAGGGCACGAAGGTACACGAAGGAAATCAAGAGCACTGCCTTCATGTATTTTCGCGAGCTTTCTGGATCTGCCTGATTGCGTTCAGGTCGTTCATGATCTTTTCCGGTTCAGCGTGGCCGAGAAATACTTCTCCGTCAGCCAGCATGATGCGAACACCGGTGTTGCCCCAAACGTAGGCGCGGCGCTCACCAGTGCCGCGAACCCCGTAGCCGTACAGTGGATTCCATGGCGCCACGGCATACGCCTTGATGCTTTGCAGCGGAATCGACCGCAGACGGAAACCCAGGGTGCTGATCTCAACCCCGTGAGAAGTGAAGCGATAGTGAAAACCGCTCCAGGCCAAAGCCGTGACGCCGAGCAGAAGCAGGGCGGGCAGCGCCATTACCAGTCGCAATCCGGGCAGAGGAATGACGGCGATCACGGCCAGTTCGATCGCGGTCAAAACCGCAAACAACAACGCCCACAGCGGAGAAGCGTGGACTTGTTCGACATCCGCCGCGGCGGCTTGACGGAGTAATACCCTGCCGCGCTTGGCTCCTAAGGCCACTCCGACGACCACAAATGCCGCGATGAAAACGATCACCAGTTCGGGCAAGATGTTCAGCGGATGGCCGTACCGGTTGTACTTCAACATTGCTGAGTTGACGCTCAGAAGCATGCCGACCACGACATAGAACATCGCGAGCAGGGCCCACGCGAGAGTATCTGGATTGCGAACTCGGGTGAGCACCCAGGTGAAAGTGGCAAGCAGGAAAGTCAGCAACACCAGGAAAAAGATGGCCAGGGCTTCCCGCGACATCCAGCCATTGGGCTGGCCTGCCGCTCCGAAGTGACTCGCCATTCGGGCGGGCAGCTGATTCCAGACCGTCCAAAACTGCAAGACGGTCAGAGGCAGCGCCATCCAGAGCAGCGCGGTCATTGTCCGATAGGATTTGCTGTCCATAAGACTGTCCTCTTCAAACCTGCGCACTTATTCGCGGCCAGCGTTCTTGGCGCGGGAGCACGAGCGTGGACGCTCGCGCCTACATCGAATCTTCTTCGCCTGAGATTTCCGTCCATGGGCGCACGAAGGCAATGCCTTTCTCGTAACGCGTGACCACCACTTCCGTTCCTTTGGCGATGGCGTTTCCGTCTTCGCCGCGGGCGCCACAGGTGCGCCGTGTTCCAGCTTGCGAGTAGATGATTTCTCCGGTGCCCTTGTCGCGAATCGAAACCGAGACTCTGCCCAGCACGCCCGTCATTTCATAGTCAGCGGGATCCATGCTTTCTTCCTGAGAGATCAGGACCCGGCTGAGGAAAAGAAACACAATCGCGCCGCCGACCAGGCCGCTGAATACGGCCAGCGATAGCCCGGTGACGAACCAAAAGCCGGAGAAGCGCGTCAGCAGATAACCGGTGCCGCCGAACCATGCCAGGAACGCGGTCAGGGTAACGAAGTTAAACGGCGAAAGGTGCGCAGCCGGGTGATGAACCACAGCTTTCCCGCCATCCGCTGGACCCGCTGACAGGCTGTTTGCGGGCGCGCCATGTGCCGCAGCGGATTGAGGCGGCGCTAGGTGCACGTGGGAAAAATGAGGCAGGTGCAAGTGCCAGCGCAGACCTCCGGCAAGGAACGAAAGCAGGCTGAATAAGAATCCCACCGCGAAACAGATCAAATAGAAATCGGCCCAGGTCATAGCCGTCGCCTCCCTTCTTTGCCGTGGCTTCCGCCGCGCTCGGGTTGCAGCGCCTCCAGCAATCGATCAGCCAGCCCCGGAGTCTCAAGAATCGCCCCCAAGAGCAAGAAGCAGCGTCGCGTGTCTTTTTCGCGGGCCGCTTTGATCAGAACTTCGCTCAGCTGCGGATCGCTGGCGAAGCGTTCCGAACCCTGCAGCAGCCAGACGTCCAGCTTGCCTTCCGTGGTCCGCAAGTCGGACACCAGTTCGGTGTGGTAGCCCTCGGGGTCATCCACCAGGAATCCGGGATGAACCTTGAAGAACCTGGCTAGCAGAGTCCGCGTCGATTGCGTCATGTGACGGCGCGCACCGCCCTCGATTTGCGAAATGTAGGACTGGCTGATGCTCTTGCGCTGCTCCCTGCGAATAGAGCTGACCAGTTCCTGCTGCGTCATGGGGCGTCCCAGGCCACGCAGCGAACCTTCCACTTCGCGCAAGTAACGTAATTTCTCGGCTACCGTCATTTTCCCGAATATTGCAAATCGCGATATTTATATCGCTATCTGCTATGTTCGTCAAGAACTGGATGTACCGTCTTTTCGTGGGGTTACGGTCGAGCTTTTCAGGGTGGTGAAACTAGAGACCGGCGGTCCGCTCCCAACCGCCGGGATAAACCGTGACTAGGCCGAGGTCGTCCACCAGCAGTTCGGCGGAAAAGCTGGTCCCGCTCTGGTAGCGGTAGCGCTGCGGACTGAGGCGGGTGTAGAGCTGGAAAAGAATTTCCAATTTCAGCTCAGGAAATTTGAGCCAGGCTGCCGTGACCTGCTGGCTCTGCCCTACTTCGAGATTGAGGCGGCGAATCGGCAGCGTGTTGGTGGCCGGCGTCACCACGAGATCAATATCACTACATTGACCGAGTGTGGGTAGCTCTTCTCCTGAACTGCGCCACACGCCCGAAGCCTCCACCACAAGATCAATCGAACGCGTCGTAGAACCTGTGAGGCAGGTCGCCGCGACGCGCCGGGTGTGCCAGAGCTGGTCACATTCGATGTGGTAATCAGCCAGCATGGGACGGCCATCGTTCAGCACGGCAATCGCGGTCCCTAGCAGCCGCCAACTGCTCCCAATCTGCCATAGAGAGCAGTAGTCGCTGCCATGAGTGGCGAGATTGCGCCAAACCACCGATCGCAGCAAGGTTCCGGGCGGGCCTGGAGGTCGGAACATATGGCACTTAGGCTAATCTTTCAGCGAGAGGGCGATGAAAGTATTTCATAATGCTCTACCTTCGGAAGCATCTCCAGCAGGAACTTCTCGTCTTGGGGATAGTAGACGGCCTTTTCGTAGTCAGCACCAGCAAAGGCCTTGATCGCATCCCAGGATTCCCAGTGCGAGATCAAAGTGAACTCGGCGAGGCCGTCGAAGAGTCGGCGCAAGACCCAGACACCGCGATTGCCCGGGACGGAGTCATACTCCTTCAAACCGGTTTCCTGCAGGTATTCGAAATAAGTGTCTTTATCGGTTTCACGAGTTACGCCTCGCCAGATACGCGCAATCATCTGCCCCCGCTTGGAAATATGCAGAAAGATTCTGGCAGGAAACAGTGACTATGACCAGTTCGGTCGCAATCCTCTGGCTGCCGCACGAGCGAGGCGCTCGCGCCTACATGAAAACGCCTCCGTTTCCGGAGGCGTTCTCACATCCTGCTGAAGAATGAGGCTGCTTACTGAACCCGTGCGTTGTGCTTCTTGCGATAGATGGCGCCTGAGGTGCGGTTTTGTTGGCGGTTGACCTGACGCCGCTCGGCGGCAGTCAGAGTGCCACCGTTGGCTACGCGATCGTTGTGGACCTCGTTGTGGATTGCAGCTTCGCGGCCTTCAAGGTGGGCGGTTTCACCAGCGGTCAACTGGCCGCTCTTGACGCCCTGGGCAATCCGTTCCTGCTGGTTGCGCTGCCGCTGTCCCACTTCGCTCTTGGGGTTTACGTTCTGCGTTTGGGCATCGTGTTTCTGCTTGTAGATGTCCTTGGACACCACATTCTGCTGCTGGTTCAGGGTGGCGCGATCGGCAGCGGTCAGGTGACCGTTGTCCAGCTTGCGCATATCGTGCTCTTCGTGGTTGATCTCGGATTCCTTCTTTTCCAGGTTCCTGGTTTCGCCTGCGGTGAGTTGGCCGCTCTGGATGCCGTTGGCGATGCGATCCTGCTGGTTTTCCTTGCGCTGGTTGATGGTCGCCGGCGCGGCTGCCGGAGCGGTTTGCGCAACCGCAGGCAGCATAAGTCCTGCCATCGCTGCGGTCAGAATAAGACCCTTTGTTTGTAGCGTCATAGTGATCTCCCTAAGCTCCCTTTTGTGCGACTGCGTTACCCGTGTTTCGGGTCACATCTTCTAACACCAGGCCCGGAGGAATGTTGCGGCGGATCAAGCGCAATCACAAAGTCGCAAGGCTTTGCCCGTGATTACTAAAGTTGCTGAACCACGCTCAAACTGGCTCTTTTATGACGGAAGGTGCGGGCGGTTAAGTAGATCCACGGCTAGATTCCGACTTCAATGCGCGAGCGCGGATCCAGAAAGTCGCGCAGTGCATCGCCAATGAAATTGAATGAAAGCACGGCCAGCATCACGGCAAACGCTGGAAAAAGCACGAGGTGCGGCGCATCGAAAAGATGGGCCCGGCCATCGTTGAGCATCGCGCCCCAACTGGCGGTCGGCGGAGCCACACCCAGACCCAGGAAGCTCATGGTGGCTTCGGCGAGAATGGCTCCCGCCATGCCGATGGCGGCCTGCACAATCACGGGCTGAATAATATTGGGAAGAATGTGACGAACAATCACACGCAAGTCGCTGGCTCCCAACGCCCGGGCAGCTTCGACAAATTCGCGTTCGCGCGCCGCCAGTACCTGTCCGCGAACCAGGCGGGCGTAGCCCACCCAGCCGCCCAGAGAAAGCGCCAGCACAAGATTGAAAATTCCCGGACCACGAAAAGCCACAAAGGCGATGGCCAGCAGAATTCCGGGGAACGAAAGAAACGCGTTCATCACCACCACGTTAAAAAAGCGGTCGATGTTTCCGCCGTAGTAGCCGGCAATCGATCCTACGACCAAGCCGAGGGCTAATGAGAGCGCCACCACGGAACTTCCCACCAGCATGGAAATGCGTGAGCCATAGATAAGGCGGGAAAGAATGTCGCGACCGAGTTCATCCGTGCCACACCAGTGCGCGGAAGACGGCGGCGACAGACGCGTGGGCAGATCGATGTAAGCGGGATCCTGGGGCGCGATCCATGGAGCGAACACCGCGAAGATCACGAAGATGATGACCAACACGGCGCCGGTGGCCGCCAGCGGGCTGTGGCGTGCGGCGCGAGGCAGCGACATGGAGAGGGTCGACACTTTTGGAAATCGAAGTTGCAGCAATCTTCGCCTTAAGTTTTACGGCGTCTTAGGGCTTGTCGTTCACCTTTGAGTAATGCATGTGCGTCACCCGCCACGTATTTCCCTGCCGCACCCAGAGGATGGTTGTCTGAAAGTCGGCTTTCCCCTCGGCATCAGCTGCATGATCAACTTCCGTCAGCAGGGCCACATCGCCGTAGAAGCGGAATTGGTTGTCGATGGTGCGCGAGACAACCTGCGGCTTCTCTCGCCGGCGAACCTGATCCAGATGCTGCTGCTTCGTCACTTGCCCAAAGTCTCCGGCCAGAGTGAAGGTATCATCCTCGATCTCGGACAGAGTTTTCACGTCGCCCGTGTCGTATGCCTTCAACAATGCATCGCGCTGTTGGATGATGGCGCGCTCATCCTGGGCGCGCGTGCTGGCAGGAGAGGCGCTTTGTCCGCCGGCGAACATCGAAGTTGTCAGCAGCAGTGTAATCAGCGTCCATCTCAAAGTGAACATCCTTTCTTTGCTACGCTTGTTGGCCACCACAGCCCTTCAACTCATTGTCTTATCCTCGGGTTCGCCACGGAGTAAAGCAGATCGGTCAGAAAATTCACCGCCACATAGGTCAATCCAATCGCCAGGATGCAACCTTGCACCAGATAGTAGTCGCGGTTGGAGATGGCCTGGATGGTTAGCCGTCCGATTCCGGGCCAAGAGAAAATTGTTTCGGTCACGATGGCGCCAGCCAGGAGCGCGCCAAATTGCAGACCCAGCACGGTAATCACCGGAATCATGGCATTGCGCAGGGCGTGGCCGTAGACCACTTTGGGCTCGGATAGGCCCTTGGCGCGGGCGGTGCGGACGTAGTCCTGGCCCAACTCTTCCAGCATGGAAGTTCGCACCATGCGGGTGAGGATCGCAGCCAGCGCACCGCCCATGGTGATTGCGGGCAGCACCAGGTGCGCGAAACTGCCCGAACCCGAAACTGGCAGCCAGCCCGCCTTGATGGCAAAAAGCAAAATCAGGATTGGCCCCAGAGCGAAGTTGGGAAAGGATAGGCCGAACAGGCTGACCACACTGAGCAAGCGATCATCCCAGCGGTTGCGCCGTTGCGCCGAACGCACGCCTGCCGGAACCGAGAGCAGGATCGCCACCAGCAGCGCTGCCAGGGTCAACTTCAGGGTGTAGGGATAGCGCTGCGCAATCAGGCGCGTGACACTCTGGTTAAACCGTACAGACGGGCCAAGATCGCCGTGCAGCACGCCTTTCCAGTAGTTCAGATATTGCCGGTTCAGGGGAAGATCGAGGCCGTAGGCATGGCGGGCAGCCTGCACATCGGTTACCGGCGCGCCTTCCCCCAGCATTTGAAGAATGGGGTCGCCGGGCACGAGGTGGATCAGAAGAAAGACAAGCGACACTACCAGCCAGATTACCGGCAAGGTATACAACACGCGGAGGGCAAGGTATCGCGGCATTCTCAAATCAGTTCTTCGTGGCTTTGCGGTGTCGATTTTTTGGCTGGGCCATTCTCGGCTTCCGGTGTCTGGTTTTCAACCCCGGTTCTCAGTTCTTAGTTCCCGGTTCTCAGTCTCCTATTTGGGGGACGGGTTTGGGCTCCAGCTTTTCGATCTTGACCTTGGCGATGCGGTGGCCTTCGATCTCAAGAACAGTGTAGCGGTGGCCTTCATATTCGAAGGTCTCACCTTGACGCGGGATTCTTTGCAGGCGGGCGAGGATGAAGCCGGCGAGTGTTTCGAATCCAGAATCGCGCGGCAGGGAGAGCTGATATTGCGATTCCAGGTCGCGAATGCTGACCGAGCCTTCGAGGACGACCGCGATCTCCCCTTCGACCAGGGCTTGCTGGGGTGGGGCGATATCAAATTCATCT
>Ga0210384_10001152_pt1 | contig 37036 bp, 33 predicted proteins | sample IncBWH2MmetaG_FD_160574 | JGI IMG/M metagenome (GOLD analysis project Ga0210384, IMG submission 160574) | Forest soil microbial communities from Barre Woods Harvard Forest LTER site, Petersham, Massachusetts, United States - Inc-BW-H-2-M | ecosystem: Environmental > Terrestrial > Soil >...
CTTGGACATGTGTATGAGAACTTGATGATCGACATGATGCTGACGAATGAGAAGCTTGCGGAGCGGGCGCTGCGGATGCTGGCGGAGGCGAGCGGGAAAAAAGTGTCTGTGGCGGGAGACGCTTTGCGGGCGGCGGGACACGATATGCGGGTGGCTTTGGTGATGTTGAAGAGGGGAATTGGGGCGGGTGAGGCGAGGAAGAGATTGGCGGGGGCGCGGGGTGATTTGCGGATGGCGGCGGGGGAATGAGCTCTTAGTTGTTAGTTTTAAGTTTTTAGTAAACAAAAAAATAGTTTCATTTTTTTCTGATGGTCAGCCAGAGTTGGGGTAAGCGGCGGCAAAGGATGAAGAAGAAGAAATAACGCAGAGACTCGCCGAGACACAGAGAGCATAGAGGACACGGAAAAGAATCAGGCGGGCCGGCTAAAGCCCGGCAACTACAAAGAGCGACGCAGAGAAGAGAAAAATCGAAAAGAGAAAGAGGGCGGCATAAAGCCGCCCGTACAAAGGCAAGGAAGAGCGAGAGCAAATGGATAAGTTTTTGATTAAGGGCGGGAAGGCGCTGCGGGGGACGGTGGCTATCAGCGGGGCGAAGAATTCGGCGCTTCCGGTGATGGCGGCGGCTTTGCTGACGGCGGAGAAGGTGACGCTGCACAACATTCCGAAGGTGCGCGACCTGATTACCATGAGCAAGTTGCTGGCGTTCATGGATGCGCGGGTTTCTGTGGCGGAAGTGCCAGCTAGCGATTACGAGATTGAGGCGCCGAGATTGAATCATACGGAGGCGCCGTATGAGCTGGTGAAGACGATGCGGGCGTCGATTTTGACGCTGGGGCCGCTGATGGCGCGGGTGGGAGTGGCGCGGGTGTCGCTGCCGGGAGGGTGCGCGATTGGGGCGCGGCCGGTGGATTTGCACTTGAGGGCGCTGGAGCAGATGGGGGCGGAGATTACTACCTCGCATGGCTATATTGAAGCGAAGGTGCGAGGGAACGGGCATAAAGGCGTGCGGTTGAAGGGCGCGCGGATTCATTTCGAGAAAATTACGGTGACGGGGACGGAAAATATCTTGATGGCGGCGGCGCTGGCGGACGGGGAAACGATTTTGGAGAATGCGGCGCGGGAGCCGGAAGTGACGGATTTGGTGGTGATGCTGCGGAAGATGGGTGCGGAGATTTGCGGGGATGGGACGTCGACGCTGCGGATTCGCGGCGTTGCGAAGTTGCATGGGACGGAGCATACGGTGATTCCGGACCGGATCGAGGCGGGGACGTTTTTGGTGGCGGGGGCGATTACGGGCGGGGATTTGACGGTGACGCATTGCGCGCCGGAGCATTTGGGGGCGGTGATTGCGAAACTGGACCAGGCGGGAGCGCCGATTGAGATTGTGGACAAGACTACGCTGCGGGTAAGTGGCGCGAAAAAATTGGTGGGGGCGGACATTACGACGGAGGAATATCCGGGATTCGCTACGGATATGCAGGCGCAGTATATGGCACTGGCAACGCAGGCGGAGGGCACGTCAGTGGTTACGGAGAAGATTTTTGAGAATCGTTTCCTGCATGCGAGCGAAATGATGCGCATGGGGGCGCATATTTCAATCGAGGGACATACGGCAACGGTGCATGGGCCGGCCGCGCTTTCGGGGACTGTTGTGCAAGCTTCGGATTTACGGGCGAGCGCGGGGCTAGTGCTGGCTGGGCTAGTGGCGAACGGGGAGACGCTGGTTGAGCGCGTATATCACATCGACCGCGGATATGAGGGGATTGTGGAGAAGCTTCGGGGCGTGGGAGCGGACATTGAGCGGGTACACGCCGTTGGCTCCTGACCGTGCAGTAGCTCAGTTTCCGATTTGCGCTGGAGGCGCTGGCAGCATGCACGGATGCCACTGCTCATCCTCAGCATGGGCGTCGCAGAACCACTTACTACACGTCGGGCAGCGCACGCTCGCCGGGTAGGTGCATTCCCCAGCGGCAGGCGAGACCCCCTGACACGACCGCTCCAGGTCCGCGCTCTCGTCTCGCTTTTCTCCCATGGAAACGATACGCCTCGTGCCACCATTCTACGCGCTTGCCGGTTTGTTGGAACAGTTAAGGTGGTTGTCCGGTCAGCGCTGCCGGCTCAGGCATGTGCCCGAAGTGCGGAATGTTTGACCCAGTCCGCGAAACGCATCTCGCCGAGTCGCGCGCCATCGTCGGGAAGGAGTGTGCGCTCGCTAAGCTCTACGCCGTAGTAGCTCGCATGCGGGTCCGCGACAACCTCGCGCGGATCCTTTCGTGCGGCAAGGAATTGCCCGACGAGTTCATCGAGACGAAACTTTTCCGGCCCCCCTGCCTCAACGGTGCCATTCACTGGCGCGCCCGTCGCGACCCGGCCCACCGCGCTGGCCACGTCGTCAGCCGCCATAGGCTGGATAAGCGCAGTTGGCAGGCGTACTTTGTTGCCGTCGGTGGAAAAATCGGCGATGCCATTGACGAATTCGAAGAACTGCGTCGCGCGGATAATTGTGTAGGGAATCGAGGAGGCTTTGATCAAGTTCTCCTGAGCCATTTTTGCGCGGAAGAAACCGCTTGCGAGCAGGCGTTCCGTTCCTACGACTGACAACGCAACATGATGTTTTACGCTCGCGGCTGCTTCAGAGGCGAGCTGGTTACGGGTTGATGTCTCAAAGAACGTCAGCACGGCCGCGTCTTCCCAGGATGGAGAGTTCGTTGCATCAACGACCACCGACGCGCCTTTCAGCGCTTCGGCCAGTCCCTCGCCGGTGAGCGTGTTGACACCCGATTTGGGTGACGCCGCGATTGCCTCGTGTCCCTGCTCGCGAAGCTTGGTGACGAGTTTTGATCCGATGAGTCCACTGCCGCCGATCACTACGATTTTCATGATGGCCACCTCTGTTTCGGTGTACCTCCATGCGTATCTTCCGTCAAGCGAACAAATGCGGTTCCTTAAAGTCCTGGTAAGTCGCGTCATCGGAAACTGACCCAGCGCCCCTGATTTTGCATTGACGCCGTAAAGCCGCAGAATAGCCGCTTTTGCCCGTTTTCCCCGGAAAATCGAGGCTTTCTTGATGAGTCTAAAGTACTTAGGCGCTGGTACTGGTCGCCCATTTAGCTCCCAAGCCCAGGGCTGGTAACCTGCCGCCCTCATGAAATTGACATTGCTGAGGGGCATCGTCGTCCTAGGGAACCTCGCATCGCCTTCGCTTCCCACGAAAGTGGCAAACCTGCGTTTGCGCACGAAGCTGCTGCTGTCGTTTGTGCTGCTCTCGGCGGGCCTGACTTTCGCGACGCTGGTCGTGGTACGGCAAAGCGCGCGGGTGCAGGTGCAACATCAGGTGGAGCAGGATGCGCGCAACGCTACGCTGACGTTTCAGGTGATGGAACGGCAGCAGCAGATGGCACTGAGCCGCAAAGCGGATTTGCTGGCCTCGCTGGCGTACATGAGGAATGGGGACAAGACGGCGATCGACGATGCGAGCGAAGACCCCTGGAAATCCGATGACTGCAACATGTTCGCGCTGGCGGACAAGAAGGGCAAGATTGTTTCGCTGCATTCCACGAATCCGGTATTCCCCATCCCGGTCGCGGAGGAGATGCTTCGCCGCTCCCTGAGCAATGGCAGTACGTCGGGATGGTGGATCGACGACAAGAATGTTTATCAGGTGGTGCTGCAGCGCTTCTACGAGGGAGCGCCAGGAAAGGGCAACCTACTGGGCACCGTGGTGGTAGGCCGGTCCATGGACGCCCGGGCAGCCGGTGAATTCGCCCGCATTACATCGAGCCAAGTTCTCTTCCGCTATGGCAAAGGCGCCGTGGTGACCACTCTATCCGCACTCCGGGAACAACAAGTATTGAGGCAGTTCCAGGATGAGCCCACACGCGAACAGGTGTACATCGAGAACGAACGATTCCTTGTGAGCACGGTGGCTCTGACGCCAGGATCGATTCCCACGGCAAACCTGATCATTCTGAAATCGTACAAAGAGGCGGCTGCCTACCTGGCGCGGCTCAACGATCTGCTTCTGGGACTGGGGCTGGTGGCGGTGCTGGCAGGAGGGGCGCTGATTTACGTGATCTCGGATACGTTCACGCGCCCGCTGGCAACGCTGGTGGAAGGAGTACATGCGCTCAAAGACGGAGATTTCACGTATCCGATCGAAGCGCGCGGGGGCGATGAACTGGCGGAGGTAACGCGCGCGTTTGATGGGATGCGCGGCACGCTACAGCGGAACGAGGCGCAGCGGGAACAGCTGGAAGAGCAGCTGCGGCAGGCGCAGAAGATGGAAGCGCTGGGGCGGCTGGCGGGCGGAGTAGCGCACGACTTTAACAATCTGCTGACGGTGATCAAGGGCCATAGCGAATTGCTGGTCGACCGGATGAAGCCGGCGGACGCGTTCTACGGAAGTACGCGGCAAATCATGAAAACGGCGGACCGGGCGGCTTCGTTGACCCGGCAACTGCTGGCGTTCAGCCGCATGCAAGTGCTGCAGCCGAAAATTCTGGACCTGAGCGCGCTCGTGGCGGACATGAGCAAAATGCTGCGGCGGCTGGTACGGGAAGACATCGAATTCAGCTTCCGGCTGGGCGATTCGCTGGGGCGCGTGAAAGCAGACCCGGGACAGCTTGAGCAAGTGCTGTTGAATTTGACGGTGAATGCCAGCGACGCGATGCCGCAGGGCGGGAAACTAACGATTGAGACGCAAAGAATGAAGGTGGATGAGGGATATGCGCTTGCGCGACCGCCTCTGAAGCCGGGGAAATATGTGCGGCTGGCGGTTACGGACACGGGGCATGGGATGGACGCGGCTACGATGTCACGGATCTTCGAGCCGTTTTTCACGACCAAGGATCAAGGCAAAGGAACGGGGCTCGGCCTGGCAACGGTGTATGGCGTAGTGAGACAGAGCGGAGGATTTATCTGGGTGGAATCCGAGCCGGGGAAGGGTGCGCGGTTTGAAGTCTATTTGCCGCAGGCGGTCGGAAAAGAAGAAGAGGCTTCGTCGGAGCGGGTGACGGGAAGGTCGACGCGGGGATCGGAGACGATACTGGTGGTAGAGGATGAGGATGATGTGCGGGCGCTGGCGTGCGAGTTCTTACAGATGTCCGGTTACAGCGTGCTCACGGCCAAGGACGGGGTGGAGGCACTGGAGATCTCGAGCCGGCTGGGCGGGTCGATTCAGCTGCTGCTGACGGACGTGGTGATGCCCAAGATGCGTGGAACAGAACTTGCGGAGAAACTTAAATCCGATTTTCCGGGAATCAAGATTGTTTACATGTCCGGGTACCTGGAGCAAGACCCCTGCGGCGGGGACATTCTCGAGAGGGCGAGCGTGCTGCAGAAGCCGTTTTCGCGCGACACCTTGATTCGCCAAATCGGGGAGGCGTTTGAAGAGCAGGACTCCGACCAGACGGAGCTTGAAAAGGCGAGCTGCTAGCCACGCCTTACCCAACCCAAGAAAAGCGGCTCCAGCAATCAGCGAGAAATTTTGGTACAATGCGCGACACGATTTCGAAGAGGCGTGCGCGCGGATTTGGTTAGGCGCAGCCCCGGGAGGCCGACTATGTCTAATGCTGAATTGCTGGCGCGGGTGGATGCGGCGATTGCGGAGAAGAGTTTGCTGAAGCATCCGTTTTATCAGGATTGGCAGGCGGGGAAGCTGAGCAAAGAGGCGCTGCAGCTGTATGCGGCGCAGTATTACCGGCATGTGGAGGCGTTTCCGGGGCACTTGCGAGTGCTGGCGGCGCGGACGGAGGGGCCGCTGCAGGGATTGATTCGCGAGAACCTGGCAGAGGAAGAGAATCCGGCTGGGGCGCATCCGAAGCTGTGGCGGGACTTTGCGGCGGCGGTGGGCGTGGGCGAGGATGACATTACGTGCTGCCCTGCCCTGCCGGGGACGCAGGCGGTGGTGCAGAAGTTCCGTGAGATTTGCGGGGACCGGACGGTAGCGGAGGCGGTGGCGGCGCTCTACGCTTACGAAGCGCAGGTGCCGGAGATTGCGACGACGAAGATGGACGGGTTGAAGAAGTTTTATGGGGTGACGCAGAAGGACGGGCTGGCTTATTTCGCGGTGCATGAGGAGACGGACAAGTTGCACCGGGCGGCCTGGCGCGGGTGGTTGGAAGAGCATGCGGACGGGAATGACGAGGAAATCCTAGCGACGACCAATGAGGCGCTGGATGCGCTTTGGGGGGCGCTGGATGCAGTGCATTGCGAAAAGGCAGAGATAAAGAGCTAAGTACGAAGAAGAAGAATTAACACAGAGTGCGCAGAGAGCACAGAGATCACGGAGAAGAGTTAAATAAGAAAGGCCCCCGACAAAGTCGGGGGCCTTTTTGTTTTGGCGTAATTGATGCTGGTTATTCGTGGGAGCCGGAATCGCCGCCGTTGTCTTCGCCACTGCCGGAGCTGGAGGTGGTGGTGCCACCGCTGCCGGCGGCGGCTTTTTGCTGCTTTTCGCGGGCTTCCTTGATCAGGGCTTTGCGCGAGAGGCGGACTTTGTTGCCCTCGATGGAGAGGACTTTGACGAGGACCTGGTCGCCGAGTTTGAGCTCATCGCGAACGTCGCGGATGCGATGCTCGGAGATTTCGCTGATGTGCAGGAGGCCGTCGGTGCCGGGGAAAAGTTCGACGAAGGCGCCGAATTCCGCGAGGCGAACGACTTTGCCGAGATAGGTCTTGCCGATTTCGGCGCTGGCGGTGACATCGCGAACCATGGCGAGAGCGGCATCGCCGCCGGCCCCGCTGGTGGAGAAGATGTGCACGGTGCCGTCTTCGAGGACGTCGATCTTGACGCCAGTGGCCTCGATGATGGAGCGGATTTTCTTGCCGCCCGGCCCGATGAGGTCGCGGATCTTGTCCTGAGGAATCTTCAACTTGAAGAGGCGCGGAGCGTAGGCGGAAATCTGCGCCCGTCCAGCGCTCAGGGTCTTTTCCATAGTGTCGAGAATTTCGAGGCGGGCTTTCTTGGCCTGCGCGAGAGCTTCGCGCATCATCTGGATGCTGATGCCGAGAACCTTGATGTCCATCTGCAAAGCAGTGATGCCGTTGCGCGTGCCCGCGACTTTGAAGTCCATGTCGCCGTAGTGATCTTCGGCACCGGCGATATCCGTGAGGATCGAATACTTGTGATCTTCGCCGACGACGAGGCCCATGGCGATGCCCGCGCAGGGCGCCTTCATCGGAACGCCGGCGTCCATGAGAGCGAGCGAACCGCCGCAGACGGTGGCCATCGAAGAGGAACCGTTGGACTCCAGAATGTCGGAGACCAGGCGCATGGCGTAAGGAAATTCTTCCTCGGCGGGGAGGAGATTCGCGAGAGCGCGCTCGGCGAGGGCGCCGTGGCCGATCTCGCGGCGGCCGGGGCCGCGCAGGAATTTCACTTCGCCAACGCTGAACGGCGGGAAATTGTAGTGGAGCATGAAGCGCTTGAATTGATCCTGGGCGAAGAGAAGATCAAGACGCTGCATGTCTTCCTTGGTGCCGAGAGTAAGAGTGGCGAGGGCCTGCGTTTCGCCGCGCGTAAATAAAGCGGAGCCGTGAACGCGGGGGAGCAAGCCGACTTCGCAGGTGATCTGGCGGATCTTGTCGAAGGCGCGGCCATCGGGGCGGCGGCGCTTGTTGAGCACGTCGTCGCGGAAGATTTCTTCGCGGAGGCGTTCGAAGGCGCGCTTGGTGAGAGTGCGCTTCTCGTCCATTTCCTTCTTGGGCTCTTCGGGAATGGCCTTGATGATCTCGTCTTTCAGAGCGTCGATGAGATGGTAGCTTTCCTTCTTGGGATGCTTTTCGGTGTTGACGGCGTCGTGGAGGCGGTCGCCGTATTTTTTCTGGAGGTCTTTGTAGATGGATTCATCGAAGGGCAGCGGCGCGACAACGACTTTTTTCGGCTTGATTTGCGCATGAAGTTCCTTGATGGCGGCGACGATTTTCTTGATTTGCGCGTGGCCGAATTCGAGAGCGTCGGCGACGGACTCTTCGGAAACTTCAAGGGCGCCGGACTCCACCATGACGATGGCTTCTTCAGTGCCGGCGATGATGATGTTCATCAAACTTTTTTTCTGGTCGGCGACGGTGGGGTTGATGACCAGCTGGCCGTCGACCAAACCTACGCGCACGCAAGCGATGGGCTTCTCAAACGGGAGGTCCGAGCAGTAAGCGGCGGCAGAGGCGCTGGTTACGGCAATGACGTCGGGATCGTTTTCGCTGTCGGCGGAAAGGACCATGGAGACGATTTGCGTTTCGTTGCGCCAGGATTCGGGGAAGAGCGGGCGCATGGGACGGTCGATCAGGCGGGACGTGAGGACTTCCTTTTCCGAGGGGCGGCCTTCGCGCTTGAAGAAGCCACCGGGAATTTTTCCGGCGGAATAGGTATTTTCCTTGTAGTCGACGGTCAGAGGCAGAAAGTCACGGTCATTCATTTGCGAAGCCATGCAAGCGGTGGTCAGGACGATGGTGTCGCCGTAGCGCGCAGTGATGGCGCCATTGGCCTGCTTGGCGATTTTTCCGGATTCGAGGACGAGCGGGCGTCCTCCGACTTCGACCGTAACTGAATGAGGTGCGGGTGAAACTGTATTTTCAGACATAAGCAATCATTTCCTTTGGCTCGGCGCTAAGGCGGAGCAGTTCTGGGTCGTTGGCTATTGTGAAGCCACCCCGGATGAAGAAAAGAGGCGAGAACTTTGAGAGGCGAACGAAACGGGACGGACTACACCACGAGAACGACCAGCACTAGTACAGCCGGATGCCTAACGACAGACTCCGTGCGGAATATGTCAGTTCGTGAGAACGCAGTGGATACCGCCCCATGGACATTGGAAATAAAGGGCGATTACTTGCGCAGGCTAAGACGTTCAACAATCTCGCGGTACCGATCCGGGTCGCGACGGTTGAGATAGTCCAGCAAACGGCGGCGCTTATTGACCATCATGATCAAACCGCGCCGGGATGCATGGTCTTTCACGTGGGACTTGAGGTGCGTGGTCAGATAGCTGATCCGTTCGCTCAAAAGAGCGATTTGAACTTCCGGTGAGCCAGTGTCTTTGACATCTCTGCGGAATTGTTCGATCAACACTGATTTCGGTGCGCTCAAGTGCCCCTCTCCGTCATCCCCTGAATTTTTCCTCTTCTCTTCGACACAATCAGGCTAACACAATCCTGATAAAAGTGTAAAGCAACGTAAATCATTGGTAGTGGTGTCATTTGATGCTGCCTGCCCGAAAGGGCAGCTAATCCTTTGGAACCCCTAAAGCACGCTGGCATCTTCCTGAGCACTTGCGCGAATCATAATCTAGGGGTATAAGATTGCAGACCCGGAGCCTGCTACCATGAAACCTCTGCACAGGGTCGCCTTGTTTCTCTTTTTGTTCACCCTCTATGCTTTGCCGTCCCATGCCCAAATACCTCAGCCTCCTGCTTCGACTCCTCAAATCGTAGTAATTAATTTCTTGGTAGAAGTTCGCCCGGATACAGTTAGTCAGTTCGTTCAAATTGTAAGTAGATTGCAGGCTGGCGGAACGAAAAAACTGATCATTCTGCTTTCTTCTCCCGGAGGGGATACCGGAAGTGCGCTTGCTGCATACAATTTCCTCAAGAATATTCCGATGGAAATAACTACGTTCAACATGGGAACCGTTGATTCTGCAACAGCTTTGATATTCTGTGGCGGCCACAATCGTTACGCATTGCCGAACTCACGATTCCTTCTGCATAGCAACATGAGTCCAACGAACGGTATACCCATGCTAAATGTAATGGACCTTGAAGCGCGACTCAACCTGATAAAAAGTATGAACCAAGTGACAGCCCACGTTCTAGCGACTGCCAGTAACAAGAAGGAAAACGAACTGGAGCAGTTGCTACGAGAGCAAACAATCCTGAGTGCTGAGCAAGCAAAGCAATGGGGCTTAGTTCAAGACGTTCGTTCTGACTTTATGGAACCCGGAGCGATATTTATGTCGGTTAACGCTCCCCCCGTAGAGGAAAAACCGCAAACAACGGTTCCGCCAAGCGTGACATCATCTCCGGTTCGTGTAACAACAAAGCAATAAACTGCATCAAGCAAAACTCAGCAAATCATTCAGTGACCAGACCCGGTCAGTGAGCTTAGCTTCCATTGCGGGAGTCACGCGGAGCGTTTGGTGGATTCTGCAAAAGTTGTAGTGCGCGAAATGCAACGCAAGTGCCGCTTTCATATTTTCCAGTTTCTTTGAAAAGGCATTCGTTAGCCGTGTGAACCTGCGAAGTTGCATACGAATCGTGAGATTCTGTCGTTCGATATGGGAAGTAGAGATGAGACGGGGCTTAGGATTACCCGTGATTGGGATAGTCCGAATGTCCACGATCTCGCCGGGGCTGTATCGCGTGTCAGCTTCGCCCGAACTGGAATAGACCTTCACCAGCATTGCGTAGTCAACGTCCATGCCGAACGCATCGTCCACCGCATCTTTGTAGGGCCGGAAGCCGTCGCTGGTTAGCTGGATACGGTTTGCAAGGCGCGCCTGCAAGTCTTGTAAGAAGTACCAAGTATTCGCAGCATTGCGCTTCCCGACCCGAAAAGAGGGAATGAGCTTCGTTTCGGAATCCATCGCCACAAAGACGTATTGATCTCCAACCACTTCCGGGTTGTCATCAAAACGAACGCGCTTTTCTTTCTTGGCAACGAAAGTCCAAATTTCGTCCATCTGTACCACCTTGCAAGGCAGACGGCGCATGCGCTCATTGAGCAGCCGCGCACAGTGATCTCCCGCGCGAAGCAGGACGCGCATTACCGTCTTGTGCTCAACGCCAACCATGCGAGCCGTAGCCCGAACGGAGTTTCCTTCTACAAGGGCATTAACGATCTGGATTTGCTTCTCAATCGGTAGGACGTTCATTTCGGCTTGCCTTTTCTAGCGGGAAGCCGATAATGCTTTTAGGGTTCGGCATGCGGCTTGCTCCGCTTGCTGGATTTGGCCTCGTTCTCGGTTACAGCCGGGAGCGGGGCTTTTTGTTTGACGCCTACAAGTGTATGCTTGCTAAGCAGGCATGTCAAGAGAAATCTTGATGCTTGCAAGGATTCATTTGACGGATGCCTGCTGGACTGCTATAGTAAGCATCTGGAGGTGGATTCAGATGGCTGACGAAGAGAAGAGTGCCCAAGCAAAGGGCGGGAAAGCCCGCGCAGAGAACCTTTCTGCGGAGGATCGCACTGATATTGCGCGGGCCGCAGCAGAAGCTCGCTGGGAGAAAGCTACTGATCGACCGCACTATCCCAAAGCGCTTTTTGGGTCACCGGATCGCCCGCTAAAAATAGGCGATCTAGAAATACCTTGTTACGTGCTGGATGACGGAAGGCGAATGATCACCCAAACGGGCATGGTTCTAGCGCTAGGAATGAGCCGTGGGAGTGCCACAAAAGGGGGCGGTGATCGGATAGCGAATTTTCTAAGCACAAAGTCGCTTTTCCCCTATGTTTCCAATGACTTGAGCGAAGTGATCATGAATCCCATTAGGTTCAAGGCTCATGGCACTTGGGCATACGGGTATGAGGCAACAAACCTAGCGGATGTCTGCGATTTGGTTCTCAAGGCAAGACAGAATGGTAAGTTAAATCACCAGCAGGAACACGTAGCCATCCAATGCGAAATTCTTGTAAGAGCATTTGCCAAAGTCGGAATAGTTGCCCTAGTTGATGAGGCTACAGGCTATCAGGAAATCAGGGATCGCGAAGCACTGCAAAAAATCCTTGAGCAATATATCTCACAAGAATTGATCAAGTGGGTGAGCACTTTCCCGCTTGAATTTTATAAGCAGATATTCAGGCTCAAGGGATGGTCTTGGAATGATGGCAAGATGCCCGGAATCGTTGGGCACTACACAAACGATCTTGTCTATGCCCGATTAGCGCCGGGAGTTTTGGAAGAACTTCGCAAACTAAATCCGCCTTCGGAAAAAGGGTATCGAAAGCATCGGCATCACCAGTATCTGACTCGCGATATAGGCCATCCCGCGCTGAGTCGGCATCTCTATGAGCTGGTGGGTATGATGCGTGCTTCGGAGACATGGGATAAATTCTTTCGCATCGTAGATCGCACGTTCCCCAAGATCAATACGACTATGCTCTTGCCTTACGAAGAGACTGAGGCTACAAAGGCGTGAGCAATTGGCGGCCCACTTTGGCTAGGCCGCCACCACCGATCAAATCAAATGACACCACTACCAAATCATTGGCGGCGGACGACTCCAGGAGGCTTTTGCAAGCTCCCCGTGAGAAATGGAAGAAACAAGTCTGCGTTTCATCCGTCTTTTGAGGTTGAAAGCATTCGGGGTTGCACTCGGGAGACAAATTAGGTTCAATGCTAGGGCTGAGTTCTAAGGGGGAAACGATGAGAAAACAGTTTGCGTTTGTGGGAGTAGGATGTGTGGCGCTGTTCTTGATGGCGGCGCTGGGATCGGCGCAGATGGACAAGGCCGCGAAGCCGAGTCCGGCGGCGAATGCGTCGTGTGATTTAGGCAGTGGCAAGAGCATCACGGTGGATTACTCGAGCCCACGCGCGAAGGGGCGCAAGATTTACGGCGGGCTGGTGCCTTACGGCGAAGTGTGGCGCGCGGGAGCGAACGAGGCGACGACGTTTGTGACCACGAGCGCCGTGATGGTGGGCGGGACGCACGTGGCCGCGGGCAACTACACGATTTTTGCGATTCCGAACAAGGACAAGTGGACGCTGATCATCAGCAAGAAGACGGGCGAGTGGGGCATTCCCTACCCCGGAGCCGGCGACGATCTGGCGCGCGTGGACATGAAGGCTTCGAGCTTGCCTGCGGCGGTGGAGAACTTCACGATTGCGTTTGACAAGACGTCGGGCGGGTGCACGCTGCGGATGGATTGGGAGACGACGCGGGCTTCGGTGGATATCGGCAAGATGTAGCGCGGAATAATTTGTTCGAAAGACGAAAGAAGGCGCCGGTCGAGAGACTGGCGCCTTTTTATTTTTGGGGCACGGCTAGTTCTTGTGCGGCAAAACGTCCATGTTTAGCAGCGTGGTGCCGCGATCGATGAGCATTACGGCTCCGATGACCATGGCGGTGGAAAGGAGGACGCTGAGGGTGATGGGTTCGCCGGCGAAGAGCCAGCCGAGGAGGACGGCGACGATGGGATTGACGTAGGTGTGCGTGGCGACGAGGGTGGGCGAGTAGTGCTCAAGGAGCCAGTTGTAAGCGGTGAAGGCCACGACCGAGCCGAAGACGATGAGGTAAGCGAGCGAGAGCCAGGAACGCATCGAGACGGAGGCCAAAGAGAAGCGGCGGTACTCGCCAACCACGGTACCAGCCAGAAGTAATTGGATCGAGCCCGCCAGCAAGGAGAGCGCGGATAAGAGAAGTGGATGGCCGGAGAGATGCGAGCGCCGGGAATAGACGATGCCTATGGACCAGGAAAGCGCGCCAAATAGGATGGCGAGGGAACCGACGAAGACACCTGGGCCGGCTGTCAGAGCGCTTCTGCCCATGAGGAGGGCGACGCCTGCGACTCCGAGACAGATGCCAGCCAGAAGTGTTGCGTTGAAGCGCCACTTTTTGGCGGCTGCGGAGACGAGCAGGAAAACGAGGATGGGCTCGGAGGCGATGACGAGAGCAGCAAGGCCGGAAGGGACTTTTTGTTCCGCCCAGTGCAAGCTGCCATGGCCGCCGAGAAAGAAAAAAGCGCCGATGATAATGCTGGCGCGGATTTGTGGCCAGGTGGGACGCAAGCGTTTCGCAAGGCACCACGCAAGAAGAATCGCCCCTGCGGTGAAGTGCCGGATGCCGGCGGTGTAGAGCGGAGGGATGGTCTCGACGGCATAGCGGATCGCGAGGTACGTTGAGCCCCAGATCAGATAGATGGAGATGAAGGAGAAGACGACGGTGAAGCGATGCGAGCGTGCGGGGGAGGACGAGGAAACAGAAGAGGTAACGTCGTCAAGAAGAGTGGGGCCCTGGTTTTCGCTCATAGTGCCTGCAGCCTTGGAGGGTAACTCGCGCGAGGATGGCCAACCAGCGCCAAAATGGATTTCAGCGGCTGCGCGTTGGGAAAAACCGGACAGCGAGGAATGTTTGTCTTAAATTTAGCTCTTTCTAGTGCGGATCAAAGCTAGAAATTCGTCGCGGGTCTGCTTGTTGTGGCGGAAACCGCCTAGCATGGCGCTGGTGACGGCCTGACCATGCTGTTTTTCGACGCCGCGCATTTGCATGCAGAGATGACGGGCTTCGATGACTACGCCGACACCTTCAGGGCTGATTTTTTCCATGACGGCGGCGGCGATCTGGCTGGTCATGCGCTCCTGGATTTGCAAGCGGCGGGCGAACATATTCACCAAGCGGGCGATCTTGCTGAGACCGAGGACGCGCTTATTCGGCAGGTAGGCCACGTGCGCTTTGCCGAAAAAGGGTAGCAGGTGGTGCTCACAAAGGCTGAAGAACTCGATGTCCTTGACGATGACCATTTCGTCGTAGGCGACGCTGAAAGTGGCGCCGTTGAGGAGGACATCGATGTTCTGGTGGTAGCCGCTGGTCAGGAATTTGAAGGCTTTTTCGAAGCGCTCGGGGGTCTTGCGCAGGCCTTCGCGGTTGGGGTCTTCGCCGACGAGCTTAATGATTTCGCGCACGTGGCAGGAGATCTTGCGGGCGTCGAGCTCCTTGGTTTCGTTCAGCAGAATTTCTTCCGTAGGTTTGGTCACGGGCGATTCCCTTCTAGGTTGTTCCCAGTGTACTCAAAACTGTTCTTGCCGGTTTCTTCGACGCGGACGCGTTCTAGCCTAGCCTTGGGGAAGGATTGCAGGCGCTGAAAGATTTCGACGCATAAATTCTCTGTCGTGGGCACCTGGTCGCGAAAGGCCGGGACGTCTTCGTTGAGCGACTTGTGGTCGAAGTCGTCGAGCACCTGGCGCTGGACGAAAGCGTCGAGGTCGGCGAGATTGGCGATCATGCCGGTTGCCGGGTCAACTTCACCCGAGAGGCCGACTTCCACGATGTAGTTGTGGCCGTGGCCGTAGGGATTGTTACATTTTCCAAAGACGCGGCAGTTCTCCTCTTCCGTTAGATGCGCGGAATGCAGCCGATGGGAGGCGGAAAAACGGTAGCGGCGGCCGAGTTGGAGTTTGAGGGAGCTGGTCATGGCTTCCCTGCTGCAGCGGCGCCGTTGCGATAGCAATCGGCGAAGAGGTCGGGCGATTCGTAGAGACGCACGCGGTGCAATTTGCCCTGGGTGATTTTGGGATCGAGCAATTGCCAGATCACGCGGGCGATATTCTCCGTTGTGGGAATCTGCCCGGCAAGCTCGGGGACCTCGTAATTCAGATGGCGATGATCCATGCGCTGCATCACTTCGCGTTCCAAGATGTCTTTCAATTGCTTCAGGTCGAGCACCATGCCGGTTATGGGGTCAGGCTCGCCGGCTACGGTGACTTCGAGCGTGTAGTTGTGGCCGTGGCCATGGGGATTGTTGCACTTGCCAAAGATGCGACGGTTCTCCTCCGCCGAGAAATTCGGGTTGTTGTAGAGATGCGAGGCGGAGAACTCGATTTTTCGTGTGATCAGCACCATTAGATTTGATTCACCCTGGGGGCGCGGGATTCCACCTATTTTAGCGTACCTTGGGCTTGCACGGGGTATTCGCGGCCTTTCCAGGCGACTTTTCCCCTGGCGTGATGCCGGAAGGAGGACCACAGCACGGCCGCGTACAAGAACACTGCGGGCACGTAATAGAGGATGAGGGAAAAGGGGAATTGGTTACGGGTGAGTTCGGAGGCGTAATTGATCTGGCGGAAGATGAGCAGCCAGACGCCGAGGAACATGGCGAGGGGAAACTTGATGCCCAAGAGGATGACGAGAAATGGAATCCAGGGAAAGGCGGACTCAAGTTCGCGGAACGTGGAGAGGCGAGTTCCGCCCATGAGGGGGTAGAGATTCTTTGTCCAGCCTTCCCACATGGAGGAAAAGGAGCGGTACATGCGGACACGAACGATGCCCTTTCCTGAGTTGAAGGCGAGGCGGTAGCCGGCGGCTTTGGCGCGGCGGGCGAGAGCGACGTCTTCCAAGATTTCAGAAGCAACGCTGGCGTGGCCGCCGATGGCGTCGTAGGCGTCGCGGCGGATCAAGAGGAATTGGCCGTTGGCGGCGGCATCGGGAGAAGCAGGATCGTTTACCGCGGCGTAAGAGAATTTTTTGGAGAGGCGGCAGTAGATGAAAGGGATCAGGGCCTTCTCGTCCCAAGATTCGGTGATTTGCTCGGGGGAATAGGAGATTAGGGCGGCGCCGGTTTTTTGGGCGACCTGCAAAGCGCTGGAAGCTGAGCTGGGCAGGTGCTCCGCGTCGGCGTCGGTGAACAGGAGCCAGGGTTGCGCGGCTTTGCCCGCGCCGAGCGCGACGGCATTGTTTTTGCCGACCCAGCCGGGTGGAACACCGTTGGTCTCCAGAAGGCGCAGGTTTGGAATCGTGGCCATCAAACCGCGAACAATTTCGTTGGTTTTGTCGGTGGACTGGTCGTTGATGACGAGGATTTCGGCAATTTCGGGCTGGCAGGCAAGCGACTCGATGCAGGCGGCGATCGTCGGCTCTTCATTGCGTGCGGGAACGACGGCGCTGATGACGGCAGGAGGGGTGGGAGCGGCGATGGAGGATTCGTTGGTCATGTTTTGGCGGAAAGGAGGGGTTTGTTTCCGATCTAGAGTGAATAGGCTAGTATAGCATTTGATGGGAATCACTCGGAAAATTGCGGTGTGGGCTGTGGTACTGGCTGCGCTGGGCGTGGTGTTGCTGTTTGCCATGCCGAGCTATCGACAGGGCGAGGCCTCGATTGCGGGGAAAACCGCGCAGGACTTTCCAGTAGATATTGCTGGCAAGCCGGGGCATCTTTCCGACTTCAAGGGCAAAGTGGTGGTGCTGAATTTCTGGGCGACGTGGTGCCCGCCGTGTGTGGAGGAAACTCCAATGCTCAACCACTTGCAGAAGTACGTCGCTTCTCGGGGAGGGGTGGTTCTGGGTGTCGCGGCCGACGAAGATGCGGCGGCGTATGACAAGTTTCTTCGCGATCAGGGCGTGATCTTTCCCACGTATCGCGATCCGGCCACGAAAGACAATCATTCGCCCATTGCGCAAACTTATGGCACGTCGATGTACCCGGAAACTTACGTAATCGACCGGCACGGCAAGATCGCGCGCAAAGTAATCGGGTTTCAACAGTGGGACTCGCAGGAGATGCTGGCGTACTTCGATGCTGTCCTCGGACAAAACTGATTTGCACTTCTCGTTGCGAAGCTAGCAGGTGAGACATACAGTGCCGGCAAATCGAAGTACGATGCGAGGATACACGGCATTTCTGGTGTGCGGACTCTGCGTGGCGCTGAATGTCCTTGCCTATATCCCTTCGCAAACTTTTGAACAAGCGGAGACGACTGAATTCACGGTTACACTCGCCCTAGTCGTAACGTTTCTCATTTCCTCGATCATCGGCCTGGTTCTCGCGCTGAAAAACCGCAGAGATGTGGGCCTGATTGCGCTATTGGTCGCGTCGATTGCATTTGTCACGTTGAGCTACTACAGAGGATCATTTCAACTCCACGTGCGGAGAATTGTGGATCTTTCGTATGTGGTTGGTGTTCTTGGAGTAACGACGGTTCGATTGCTGATGCTCCGGCGCTCGACTGAGTAAGGGAGGTTACTCGTAGCGTAAGGCTTCGACGGGGTCGAGCTTGGCGGCTTGCATGGCGGGGAGCCAGCCGCTGATGACGCCGACGAGGATGAGGATGGCGGTGGAGAGCATCATCGTGAGGAGCGAAAGAGATAGCTTGATGTCCACTTTGCCAGAATCGTCTTCGTAAGCAGGGCCGAGGAACGGCAGTGTGCCGATGGCGGACGTGATGGCGGCGGAGAGCAGCATGCCGATGACGCCGGCAGCCAGGGTCATGACCAGGGCTTCGAGCAGGAACTGCCAGCGGATGTGAGATTTTTTTGCGCCGAGCGCGCGGCGCAGGCCGATTTCCTTGACGCGTTCTTCGACGGAGACGAGCATGATGTTCATCACTCCGACGCCGCCGATGCCAAGAGTGAGCGCGCCAACAAAGAAGAGCAACGCTTCGATGCCGATGGTGATTCCTTCATAGATGGGTTTGAACTCTTCGCGGCCAAACATGGTGATGGCGCGCTTGTCACTCGGTGAGAAACGCTGGCGGTTGGCGATGGCCGCGCGGAATTGCTGCATGGCGGAGGCTTCGAAATTCGGCGCGACGGGTTCGAAAAGCATGACACTGGCGTAGCGGGCGTCCCACAAGTCGCCGGCCGCGGTGTAGGGGATAAAAACCGACTCGTCGTCGCTGGTGAAATAGTTGCTGTCGGAGAATTTCGTGTCCATGGAGCCAATGACCGTGAACTTGACGCCGTTGATGCGGACGGTTTCGCCGACGGCGGGAGTGCCGCTGAAGAGTTTCCTCCGAAGGATGGCTCCGAGAAAGGCCACGCGGCGGCGTTCGGCGATGTCTTCGGCAGAGATCCAGCGGCCCTCGAGCGGAATCTCATTGCGGAGTTCCCCGTATTCCGGGAAGACGCCGCGGATGGCGGTGTCGGCGAGGCGCTCGTCGTGGGTGATGCCTTTCCAGCGGACGGTTTCGCGCGTGACGCGCTTGATAAGCGGTGATTGAGCGAGGACCCAATCAGCATCTTCTTGTTCGAAGCGTACGGCTTTGCCGGCGCGTTCGCCGCCGGCTTGTTCGCTGGTTGTTCCGGGCCAGCAGACGACGGCGCCTTTGCCGAAGACCTCGAAGGTGTACATCAGAACATTCCGAAAGCCAGAACCGTAGCTGAGCAGGAGCGTAACGGCGACGATGCCCCAGGAGATGCCAGTCATCGTAAGAAAGCTGCGCAAGGGATTGCGGCCAAGTGCGGCCCAGGCTTCGCGGAAGATTTCGAAGAACATCTAACCTCCGGCCTCGAAACGTAGGGCTTCGATGGGGTCGACGGAGGCGGCGCGATTGGCCGGGTAGAGAGCGGAGAGGACGGCGATGAGGCCAAGGAGCGTGATGGAAAGAGCGCCGAGCTTCCAGCTTGCGAGGAGGCCAGCGAAAAATGGGGGCATGGGGAGCAGATTGACTAAGGCGCAAAAGCCGTAGGAGAGGATTAGGCCTGTGCCGCCGCTCAAGGCGACGACGATTACGGTTTCCAGGAAGAATTGGCGGAGGATGGATTCGCGGGTGGCGCCCAGCGCTTTGCGAACGCCGATTTCGCGGGTGCGCTCGCGAACGGAGACGAGCATGACGTTCATGACGCCGAGGCCGCCGAGAAACAGGGTGGCAACGCCGACGGCGCCCATGAAAACTTCCATGCCGACAATGATCATGCGGTTGGCTTCGGCGTTTTTGACGGTGTCCCAGATGCCGGCGGCTTCCTTGTCGCGCGGGTCGAAATTGTGGAGGCGGCCCAGAGAGTGGCGGATCTGCTTCACGCAATCGGCGTGAGTTGCGAGCGACCAGGGCGCGACGAGCAAGCGGTCCACGCTGTGTTCGGGAGAGGGAGGCTTGTTGGGAAAATCGCGGCGCATGGCGTTGAAGGGGATAAAGATTTTCCGGATGTCGGCGCCGTCGTAGCTGGAGTTCTGGTCCTTGGGCAACATTACGCCGATCACGGTGTAAGGAATGCCATTCATCCAAATGGTTTGGCCAAGAGCTTCGCGATCGGCGAAGAGTTGTTTCTTGGCGTCGCTGCCGAGGAACGCGACGTTGCGAGCTTCGATGTTGTCCTGCTCGTTGTAAAAGCGGCCCTGGGCCACGGTGATGCTGCGAATTTCAGTGAAGGGAGGAAGCGCGCCAACGGCTGGGATATCGCCGCTATTGAAGAGACTGTGCACCTGGACGTTGTTGCCGAGTTCCGGCATGACGTATTTGCAGGCAGGGGCTTCCTTGGCGACCTGGAGGTAGTCGTCTTCTGTCCAACGGATGATGCGGCCGGAACGCATGCCGCCCGCCTGCATGCTGGTGCGGCCGCCGAAAACGATCATGACGTCCTTGCCGAAGGATTCCTGATTTTTCTGGATGCCCACGCCGAGTCCTTCACCGGCAGCGACCATGATGGTGATGGAAATGATGCCCCAGGCGATGCCAAACATGGTGAGCAGGGTGCGGCGCTTGTGGGCCCAGAGGGTCGCCAGCGTGTCTCGCAATAAATCCTGGAAGGACATGGCGCTCCGCCTGTGAATTCAACTACTGAAGGACGACTTGCTGTTTCTCGTTGAGACCTTCGAGGATTTCGGTTTTGACGCCGTTGGAAATGCCGAGCTTCACGCTTAGTTTTTTCTTGCCGTTATCGGCTTTGGTGTCGGGGATTTCGACGGAGGCTTTGCGCTCTTTGTCGTAGATGAGCGCGGCTTCGGGAATCATCAGGACGTTTTTCTTTTCTTCAAGAAGAATTTCCGCGTTGGCGCTCATATTGGCTTTGAGCTCGCCGCCGGGATTGGAGATGGAGACGCGGACTTCGAAGGTGGTTACGTTGTCCTTTTCCTTGCCCAGAGGAGAAATCTTGGTGACCTTGCCGGTGAATTTCTTGTCCTTGAAGGATTCGACGACGATGCGCGCGGGCTGTCCGAGAAAAACTTTGCCGATGTCGGCTTCGTCGACTTTGCCCTGGACGTAGACTTCGCTGACGTCGCCGAGCGTGAGGATCAAGGTGGCTTGCGAGCCGAGGACGAGGATGGAGCTGACCGCGTCGCCGACGTTGACATCGCGAGAAAGAACAAGACCATCGATGGGGCTGACGATGGTGGAATTGCGGAGGTCTTCTTGAGCATTTTCAAGGGAAGCCCTCGCCTGCGCGACCTGCGCTTCAGACTTGGCGATTTCGGCGCGGGAAACAGCGAGGTTGCGCTGGGCGCTGACTTGCTTGTTCAGGGCGAGCTGGTAGTTCTTTTCCGAGTCTTCGACGAGGCTCTTGGACATCACGCCGTCTTTGAACATCTGCTCAGCGCGCTCCATGTTCAGCTTCAGAAAGGGCACGTCAGGGCCTTCGGCATCAACCTTGTTGCGTTCGAGGGAAGCTTTGGAGGAATCCAGAGCGGCTTCGGCGGCTTGCAAGCTGGCGCGCGAAGCGCGCTCGGCGGCTTCGAGCTGCACCTTGTCCAATTCGGCGAGGAGTTGGCCTTGCTTTACGCGATCGCCGTAGTCGACGTAGAGTTTCTTCACGATGCCGCTGGCCTTGGATTTGATCTCGATTTTCGAGAGCGGCTGAATTTTTCCTGTGGCCACAACGACGCGCGCCAGGTCGCCACGTTCAGCGGCGGCAAGCTTGGAGGGATCGATGGTGCGATTGGGGCGGAGCGCGGCCATGACTCCGTAGCCTCCACCGCCCAGGACTACGACGGCGACCGCGGCCCAGACGATGCGGCGGCGGCGCTTCTTGCCGCTTTTCCCGTTTGCTAAACCATTGCCGTTACTGGACATACCGGACCCCCGCTGACTCGCGCTTGCAGCTATAGACAAGTACGCAAGTTCGATGGAAAAGTTCCCTCGGCGTCACGCTATAGACGATTCACAGAGGCGTTGGTCTTGTCGGAACCGAGTTCGAAACGGGTTTGACGGGATTCCGGGGAGCAGCCTATGATGCCGGGCATAGGTGCCTTCTCGTCATGCTTGGTGACACATTCGCGCACTACGTGATCCTGGAGAAGGCCGGCGCGGGCGGCATGGGCGTTGTCTACCGAGCCCGCGACGAGAAATTGCACCGCGACGTCGCACTCAAGCTGCCGAACGTGAGTTCCCTCACAAACGAAGAGGCACGCGCGAGGATGCTTCGCGAAGCGCGTGCCGCTTCCGCGCTCAACCATCCGAACATCTGCACGATTTATGAAGTGGGCGAAGTCGAGGGGCAGCCGTACATCGCCATGGAATACGTGCCCGGCGAAACGCTGAGCAAGCGCATTCCAGCGGAGGGGCTGACGACCGAAGCCGTGCTGGATTTTGGCTCCCAGATTTCCGATGCCTTGGACCATGCCCACACACAAGGGATTCTTCACCGCGACTTGAAATCGCCGAATGTGCGGGTAACTGCGGCGGGCGTGGTCAAAGTATTGGACTTCGGGCTGGCGATGAGTATCAAGGACTCGGCGTTCGAAGGAGTTACGCGGACGACAAATCTGGATTCCAAAGAAGTAGCGGGCACACTGGCATACATGGCGCCGGAACTTCTGCAGGGCAAGAATTCGGATGTGCGCACGGACATTTGGTCGCTGGGAGTAGTGCTGTACGAGCTTGCCGCGGGCACACTTCCCTTTCATGGCGGGACGAGCTTCGAAGTGAGCTCGGCCATCATGCGCGAGCCGGCGGCGGCATTGCCGCCGCATGTGACGCCGGGATTGCGCGCGGTGATCATGCGGTGCCTGGCGAAGGAACCGGAGAAGCGTTACCAACGAGCCAGCGAAGTGCGGGCGGCGATGGAAGCACTGCAATCGGATACGGGGGTCACGCAGCGAGTGGAGCTGTCGCCTGCGAAGAAGCACATGACTTCCTACCTGCTGGCCGCAGTGAGCCTTCTTGCGGTGGCCGCGATTGTTCTATTGATCTACGGCCGAGTGAACAAACCGGCGGGCGGGCCAGTCAGCGGCGGCAAGTTGCGGCTGTTTCTCTCGTCGCAAGGGAACCTAAGTGGTCCCACGCTCTCGCCGGACGGGAAGATGGTTGCGTACATCGATGACAGCAACGGCGGGGACGATCTCTACGTGAGCCGAGTGGCCGGCGGCGAGCATGTGAGGCTTACCAACGATAAGGACCAAAAAGAGGACCCGCGATTTTCGCCGGATGGGGAGAAGATCGCTTTCGTTCGCCGCGTGGCGAATTCGTCGCAGCCGGAAATTTGCATCGTCCCATCACTGGGGGGGAACATTGTTCCGCTCATTTCCGGAGCCGCACTCCCTGCATGGTCGCCCGACGGAAGCCGCCTTGCATTCATCCAGCATAAAGAGGGAGGGGCGGAAGCGGTGGCAACCTCTGCCGCGGACGGCTCCGACTTGCGCGTTGTTTTGAAAAGCGACGATGTATATCCCTTCTTTGGGAGTATTTCGTGGTCTCCGGATGGCGCGATCTTGGCGATCTCGCGAAGCCGCGGGGGGATGAATCGTGAGATTTGGACGGTGCCCGCGCAAGGAGGGACGGCGGTACGGTTGACGAATGATCAGCAAGGAGTCGTCAGCGACATGCCGGTTTTTTCGGCTGATGGACGCGGCATCATCCATCGTTCGAACCGCGGGGGCGCTTCGAATCTGTGGTGGCAGCCGGTCGAGGGCAAGAGTCCGGTGCAGCTGACGACCGGCCCCGGCCCGGACACTGCGCCGAGTGTCGCGCGCAGCGGGGTAGTCGCATTTCTAAACTCGCGATCGCGGAGCACGCTTCTTCTTTATTCCTTGTCGGATGGCGTTAGCACAACGCTGCTGACGGATAGTTCGCGATTGTGGGCACCAGCATTTTCGCCGGATGGGAAAGAGATTGCTTACTCGCGCGATCAACCGGACGGGTCGTGGCATGTGTGGATGGTTTCCGCGAGCGGAGGAGCGGCGCGGCAGGTTACGACGGGGAAAACGCCGGAGATTTATCCGCGGTTTTCGCCGGACGGGGCGACGATTTACTTCAATACCTGGGGAACGGACCCGCTGACGATTTGGAATGTGCCCACCAAGGGTGGCCCGGCAAAAGCGGCGACGAAGCCGAGTGCGGGGAGCGATGCTTACAGCGACGTCTCACCCGACGGCAAATGGCTGGCGTTCACGCGAACGGAGAACAAAGTTTCGCATCTTTACATTGGCGCTGCGGATGGGAACGGGGATCCACGGCGGCTTCTCGATACTCCGGGAACCGTGCCGCGATGGTCGCCGGATGGAAAGTGGATCAGCTTTAGCCCGAATCGGGGATTTTCGGGGGGCGTTTACCTGGTGCATCCGGACGGAAGCGGCTTGCGGCGGTTGACGGAAACCGGCGGATGGACGGTATGGTGGCCGGACGGGGAGCAGATTGGATTTCAAGTCGTGGGGCCCGACGGGAATCAGCAGATTCAGGTTTACAAACTGAAGACCGGGGAGACACGGACGCTGCCGAATCTTCATTTCATCGGGACGAATTTTCCCTTTGATATTTCGCGGGATGGGAAGTGGCTGGTTACCGATAATTTCCAGCATATTTCGGATGAGATTTGGCTGCTGGAGCCGGCGGAGAAAAAATAGCGATCCGCGCGAGGGGCAGACTTTAGAGAGAAACTTTGCGGAGACGGAGAGCGTTGGCGATAACGGAGACGGAGCTGAAGCTCATGGCGGCGCTAGCGAGCATGGGGCTGAGCACCAAGCCGAACGTTGGGTAGAGGACACCGGCGGCGATGGGAATGCCGATGGCGTTGTAGAGAAAAGCGAACAAGAGATTCTGTTTAATGTTACGAATGGTGGCGCGGCTTAATTTGCGGGCGCGAACGATGCCGCGGAGGTCGCCTTTGACGAGGGTGATGCCGGCGTTTTCGATGGCGACGTCGGTACCGGTGCCCATGGCGATGCCGACGTCGGCGGCTGCGAGCGCGGGAGCGTCGTTGATGCCGTCGCCGGCCATGGCGACGATGCGGCCCTCTTTCCTGAAATTCTTGATGATTTCGCTCTTGCCCTCGGGTCTGACTTCCGCCTTGATTTCTTCGATTTGCAGCTGAGTGGCTACGGATTTTGCCGTCTCCGCGCGGTCTCCAGTGAGCATTACCACTCGCATGCCCTCTGCCTTGAGCTGCGGAATGGCTTCGGGTGCTGAACTCTTCACTTTGTCGGTCAACAAGAAAGCGCCTGCAGCTTTGCCGCCAATTGCAGCATAAACCACAGTAATCGATGCCGTTCCAACGGTGAGGGCCGCCATACTCTTTCCTGCTGGAAGCTGAACACCACGCTCCTTTAAGAATTTCGCGGTTCCGACTATAAAGTGCTTGTCTGCGACCTTGCCCTCCGCGCCCCCTCCCGGTGTCGCCCGAAATTCTTCGACCGGTTGAGTCGAGAGCTTCTTATCCTCCGCGGCGCGCACAATCGCCTTTGCTAGTGGATGTTCGCTGGCTCGCTCCACGCTTGCCACCAAACGAAGCAGTTGCTCCCTGGAAACGCCACTTTCCTCAAAAAGTTCGATATTCCCGACCTGGGGCTTGCCTTCCGTGAGCGTACCGGTTTTGTCGACGACGAGAGTGTCGACTTTTGCGAGCGTCTCCAGGGCTTCGGCGTTGCGGATGAGGACGCCGGCGTGAGCGCCGCGGCCGACGGCGACCATGATGGACATGGGCGTGGCGAGGCCGAGGGCGCAGGGGCAGGCGATGATCAAAACGGCTACAGCAGCAACCAAGCCGTGAGCCAGGCGAGGTTCGGGGCCGAAGGAGGCCCAGGCTGCAAAGGTGAGAATCGCGGCGATGATGACGGCGGGAACGAAGTAGGCGGAGACTTTGTCGGCGAGGCGCTGCATCGGCGCGCGGCTGCGCTGGGCTTCGCTGACGAGTTTTACGATTTGGGCGAGCATGGTTTCGTTGCCTACGCGCTCGGCTTCCATGATGAAACTGCCGCTGGTGTTGAGGGTGCCGCCGGTGACTTTGTCGCCTGCGGCTTTTTCGACGGGCATGGGCTCGCCGGTCACCATGGACTCATCGACGGCACTGGCGCCTTCGCGAACTGCGCCATCGACGGGCACGCGTTCGCCGGGGCGAACTCGCAGGTGATCACCGGACTTCAGCAAATCGAGGACGACATCTTTTTCGGTGCCATCAGCCGCAAGAAGATGAGCTTGCTGGGGCGCGAGATTCAACAGAGCGCGAATTGCGCCGCTGGTTTGCTGGCGGGCGCGCAGCTCCAAGACCTGGCCCAGCAGGACCAGCGTGGTGATAACCGCTGCCGCTTCGAAATAGACTGGAACTGCTCCACGCATATCGCGGAAGGAGGACGGAAACATTTGTGGAAAGAGCGTGGCCGCCAAGCTGTTCAGGTAGGCTGCGCCGGTGCCCAGGCCGATCAAGGTGAACATATTCGGGCTGCGATTCACGAGTGAGTTCCAGAAACGATGGAAAAACGGCCACCCGGCCCAGAGCACGACAGGCGTGGCGAGCAGGAGTTCGATTCCGTTTAGGACATTCGGCGCGAGATGGAGACCGAGCGATTCGCCGAACATGGAGAGCAACAACAACGGAAGCGAAAGCGCTGCGCTGAACCAGAAGCGGAGACGCATGGAATCGTACTCGGGGTCGGCTTCTACCTCTGCGAAAACATCCATGGGTTCGAGGGCCATTCCGCAAATGGGGCAAGTGCCCGGGCCCATCTGGATAATCTCGGGATGCATCGGGCAGGTGTAGCGTGCGCCTTGTCTTTGAGGCGCGGCTGTGTCGGCGGAGTCTGATGGCAGGTGCGATGAATGTTCCTTCGCGGGATGGTGCGCGAGGTCATTCTGTCCCATGCCCGCGGTCCCTGGCCTGCTTAGAAACTTTTCTGGCTCCTTCGAGAAGCGATCCGCGCATCGCCCTGAGCAGAAGTAATACGTTTTTGCGTTGTGCTCAATCTTGCCGGCGGCCTTGCCGGGATCGACCATCATTCCGCAGACGGGATCCTTCACCTTTGGCGCTCCCTGCAAAATGGGGAGCGGCATTCCGCTTGAGTCTTGTGAATTCACCTGGAAATCTCCTGTCGTTTTGCCGGACTAGCGTAGATGCTTATAGATGAGTTCGAGCAGCTCTTCGTACATGGCGGCGGTCTCTTCCTTCTTGCCGCTGCGTAAGGCCTTGGCGGCACAATGGTTCAGATGATTCTTCATAAGGTTGCGGGCAACGCCGCGCAAAGCTTCCTGCACGGAAGCCACCTGGGTGATGATGTCCGCGCAATAGCGGTCTTCTTCGACCATTTTCTGGAGGCCGCGCACCTGGCCTTCGATGCGACGAAGGCGCTTGCGATTGGCGGCCTTCAAGCCGGGATCCACGCCGGCAGCCTTGCGGCCCTCGCCCACGGCTTCGCAAGCGCAATTGGCAATGGAGCTGTGAGTATTCGCCGCCCGCGAGCCAGTAGAGTTTTTCTTTACGGAAGTAGTCATCATACCCCCTACCCCTATACATATACCCTACTCCCCTATCAGCCGTCAAGCTCGTGGAGAGCCACCGAAAGGCATCCATCGGGGGAGGGCTGGTATAATGCCGGCATGACACTCGTGGAAATCACCTATGAACTGCAGTCGCCGCTGACACAAGATCAGTTGCGGCATCTCGGGGAATTCGCGAACACCTATGGATTGCGGCGATTCCGTGTGGACGAGGCGAAGAATCAGTTGTCGTTCGAATATGACGCGTCGCGATTGCGGGAGACGCAGGTGGCGCATGTCCTAGGGCAGGCACGGATTGCGGTAACACGCAAGGTAAATTGAAATGTACTGGCATAGCGGAATCCTTTTTCTGGTGTTTTTTATTTGTGCGACTGGCAACGTAGCAAAGGCACAGTGCGAAGACGCAAAGAGCACATTGCAAATCAACGAATGCTTCGCAAAGGAATTGAAAAAGGCTGACGCGGAACTTAATAGTGTCTATCGCTCAATTGTAAAAAAGCTGGAACCTGATGACGCGATCCTTTTGCGGAAAGCACAGCGCGCATGGCTTGGTTACCGGGATGCCCAGTGCCAAGCGGAGCATGCACTCTGGGGTGGAGGCACGGGCGGTCCAGCAGCCTTGATGAATTGCAAACTAGAGCTGACGCGGCAGCGAACGACCGAAATCCAGAACACGTACAAGAATCAATAAACCCAAGGAAAGGCAGTAGAGAAAATAGTGGGGCTCCCGCTTGGGACCGGGAGCCCCTGAAGACGCGTTCCGTTGCTGGCGTCGTTTTCACACCAGCGCGTGGGGTCATCCATCCTAGCTTCCCTCTCAGAGGCAGGTGGGAACGAAATGTAAAAAGTGACAAGCAAGCCCCTTCCCCCTCGCTTGCCTCTCTCCACATCTCGTCATATGGAACGCGTCCACGCCTTCCCTAATGCACGGCCTGCGCCAATGCGCGTTCTGGGGACAGAGCGCATAAGTGCCTTCTTATCTTCAAGGTCGGGGCGCGATGACACCGACCCCCTTGCCCCAAATCTGTCCTCGGGGTCCGAATTGGAACGAAACCGTTTGCTGGGGACGGGATCGGCACCCATTTCAACATTGGAGAAAATCGCCGAGGCTTGGTTCCAGGACCCGGGTAACAGGATTCCCGGCCTTGCAGAGCTATCGGTTTTTCTTGAGAAGGTCTTCAGACTGAGTTCATGCAGCGGCCCCTCTTCCCCTCCGTTTCACCTCGGACACCCTTCGATAAGTGTTGGCGCATGGGAGTGATGTTCCTGGCCTGCTCTCTACCGGTGCTGGCGGATACGCCCGCCCTGTTGAAGAAAGTTAGCGCAGGAGGATGTTATTGCCACTGTGAGGAGTCGCACCGGCGGGCCGGATGCGTGAAGATGTGCGATTCGAAGAGAGTTGCGCCCCGCTGGTGGGCGACCACTTGCGCGAAGCCCCACATGCAATCGCCTGCTGAGGATTCGAATGCCGGGCCGCGATTTCCTCATCCGGGACGTGCGGAGCACGCGCGACTTGAAGAAAAGTAGTAAGTCCTTAGTTGTAAGTTCTTAGTTCTAAATTCCAAGATCAAAGGTGCAGAGTTGCTCGCGCTAGTCTGCGTCTGCCACGATGGTTGCAGGCACGGCCTGTTGCGATTCGCGCTGCGATTCGCCGAGGAGTTTTGCGAGAATCTCGGGGATTTCGAAGATGGCGCGGTTTTCCTGGGCGGCGACATTTTTTCGGAAGTCGGCCAACGTGGCTGGATCAAGCATCTGTCGAACGCCTTTCACAATATCTCGAAAACTCTTGAGTACGATGCCGACGCGTTTTTCTGTGACCCACTCGGCGTTGTAGCGCTCCTGCGGGAGCGTCCAAGCATTGCATTCAATCAGGACCGGGAGTTGACGCACCATCGCTTCTGCGATGCTGCCCGGGCCGGGTTTGCCGATGAGGAAATCGGCGGCGAGCATCAGTTTGTGGACTTCTTTTGTGAATCCAACGATGTGCACAGGCATTTTCCACTGGCGAGCGCGGAGCTTTGCGGCAAGCTCTTCGTTGCGGCCACAGATCAAGATAAGTTGGACCGGCAATTCGACTGCGTCCAAGCGCTCGGTGATGTCGTACATGACTTTCGAGCCATGCCCACCGAATAGGACGATCGCAGTCGGCAAATCCGCGCGCAGACCCATTTCTTTTCGCAAAGGCACCGGGTCGGAATTGTCAGGGAGATAGAAGTCCGGGCGGAGGATCATTCCTGAGGTTCGAAAGATATGAGCGTCGTCATGGTTCAAGGCGCGAGCTTGTTCCGCGGCTTTCTCCGTACCGGCGATGACAAATTGCTCTGGAATTGGCTCGATCCAAAACCGGGGTGGAAAATCAGCCAAATCGGTGATGAGCGTGACAAACGGGCGGCCTGGATACGTGTTGTTCCAACTCTCGAAGATTTGGCGATTGAAATGAGGTATCACCGAGACGAGCAGATCGGCCGGCTCTTGGCGCCAGAACTCTTCCAGCAGGTGAACCAACGGCTTGTGAAACACGCGAATCGTTGTTTGCAGCACGCGTAGAAGGTAGGTGCTGCCCAGTGTCCAGCCGTTCTGAAGGAGGATGTTGTACTGCTGCTGGATGCGTATCCCGGTGAACTTGCGCAGGACGTCGAGGCGGTCGGTCAAGTCCTGGAACTGCACGAGTTCAACGTCCCATTCGCGATTCTGCCGGACAATGATGGACTGCAGAGCGACTGCGGCATTGCGGTGTCCCCCACCGCCATCGTGGAAAACGAGATGAATCTTCTTCATTAGGGAGATTTTGGCACAGAATTGGTTCCTGCGAGAGAGCACACTGCATGCCATGTGGATAACTTTGTAACCCTATTGTGTTCAATAAGTTCCATGAGCACATTCATCTAGATTTCGTCACGTCTTCACAGGCTGTTCATATCAGCATCCGACAATTGAACCATGCGCTGCGACCTCCATGTTCACTCGATCGCTTCGGGCATGTTTACAGTTCCCGGGCTGGACCGCTTTTGCCGGGAATCCTACAACGATCCCGTGGAAGTCTATAACCGACTGAAACGGCTCGGGATGTCCATCGTTACGCTGACCGACCATGACTCCATAGATGCCGCGGAGGTCCTCCGACGGTATCCGGACTTCTTTCTGAGCGAAGAGGTGACCGTTCGAATGCCCAGCGGGACGGAAGCGCACTTGGGCGTCTATGGAATGGCGGAACGGGATCATGTGGAGATCCAGAGGCGCCGGAAAGACTTTGTTTCGCTGCTGATGTACTTGACGGAGCGGAAGCTGTTCTTCAGCGCGAACCATATTTACTCGGGGCTGACCGGACGGCGCGAAGAAGAAGACTATCGCTGGTTTGAGTCGTACGTTCCGGCTTTCGAAACGCGCAACGGGCAGATGTGGCCCAAGGCAAATGCAAGCGCGGCGCGGTTGGCGGCACGGCAAGGTAAAACAGCGATTGCGGGAAGCGATTCGCACGCCATCGCGGGCGTCGGACGCACTTACACGGAAGTGCCCGGTGCGCGCACGGCGGACGATTTTTTCGCGGGGTTGCGCGCGGGACGGGGCCGCGTTCACGGCGAGCATGGGAGCTGCGGCAAGCTCACCCTGGATGTGTTCAGCATCGTCAGTTCCCTGTTTGCCGACAAGCCGTGGACGCTGGCGCTTTCGCCGCTGGCGGTGTTCGTTCCGGCTTTCACGGTCGGTCATTGGCTGAACGAGATTCGCTTTTGCAAGAAGTGGTCGGCGCGGATGGAGAGTGGTGAAAAGCGCCGGCGGATGCTGTGGGATTTGGACTCGAGTCTGGAGACGAACTTGGCGGGTTGAGGTGACGCGATGACCGTCGCACGCAGCCTCTGGGGCTACATCGAACGCCGCGATCAACGGTTGATGCGGCGGATGAACCGCTGGCGCGCGCCGCGGTGGATTCGCATCTGGATGATTGCGGCGACACGGCTGGGAGACGGCTGGATCTGGTATGGACTGGGAATCATGCTGTTCTTTTATGGGGGCCCGCGGCGTTTCTCGGCCGTTAGCGCCGCGGGGACGGCAGCGGTATTTGGCATCTTCGTTTTCAAAGTTTTGAAGAGGCTGAGCCAGCGGCCGCGGCCTTGTCAGATCGAACCGCATTGCTGGTCGAAGGTATTGCCGCCGGATAAATTCTCGTTTCCATCGGGCCATACGATGACGGCGTTTTCCGTGGCGCTGGTGGTGAGTTATTTTTATCCTTCCCTCGAACTCATGCTTTTTTTTCTGGCGCTGAGCATTGCGGTGTCGCGCATTGTGCTGGGGATGCACTACCTGAGCGACGTCCTTGCGGGTGTGGTGCTGGGCGTGGCACTGGGGTGCGCTTCGATCACTGCGTTTGCCTCTTTCGGACTTGCCTAGCTAATTGTCCTTTCTGAATTTATTTTGAGAACAGTTCGAATCCAGCGAAACGATTCGGCACATGCTGTTGATTTGAAAATCGAGGAATGCCCCGAGCCTTGTATAGTGGGGCAAATGTCCGAGGCCACGGTAACACTCCCAAAGGATACGAGTTCCAAGCAGCAAGTTTCTGGCCTGGCCTTCTTGATCCAGGTGTCTAGGCCTGGGTTGTGGTCCACGACGGCGATGTTCTACTTGATGCCGCTTGGCCACGCGGACTTCCTCCATTCGGCCAGGCTATGGCTCGGATTGTTTTTCGTGCTGTTTCCTCTTGGTTTGGTGCTCTACGGGGCGAACGACATTGTGGACGCGGAAACGGACTTGGTGAATCCGCGCAAGGGCACGTTTCTGTTTGGTTCGCGTGGCGCGCGTGAACAGCTCGCCGCTTTGAAATGGCAAATCGCCGTGGTGCAATTGCCATTTCTGGCGGCGTTCTACTCTCTGATTGGGCCGCGCATCTTGTGGTGGAACGCGGCTCTGCTGCTGGCCGTCGGACTTTACAACGCGCCGCGATTTGGATGGAAAGGGAGGCCTCCGTTTGACGTGCTAATTCAGGCGAGCTACCTGCTCGTATTCGTGTTGAGCAGTTGGCTGAACAACGCGCCACAGCTTCCCTGGCAAGCCTTCCTGTTTGGCGCCCTCTTTGCGATGCATTCGCATGTATTCGGAGAAGTGATGGACATCGAACCGGATCGCTTGAGCGGCCGGCAAACGACGGCGACGTTCGTCGGCAGAGTCCCCGCCAAAATCATAATCACCGGCTTTTTGTGCATCGAAGCGGGGCTGGTCTACTTCTATTTTCAGGACCGTGTCATTGCGGGGTTTCTTGCGATTGGCATGCTTTGGTTCGTTCTGGACGCGGTAGCGCTGTGGAAGAATCGCCCGTATAGCCCGAGGCAAATGCGTCTGTTCCTTTGGGGCTGGAACATCGCGTCCGTTTTGGGAATCTTTTGGAATTGGAACAAGGGCACGCTAACGCATGTGAAGTTCCTGAGCGGGCTCTGAGAATGCGACCGAAATACACGCTTGAAATCAGCGTTGAATCGATTGAGGCGGCGCAGGCAGCGGAACGCGGCGGGGCGGGTCGCATCGAGCTTTGCGGCAACTTGTCCGTTGGCGGCGTTACGCCAAGTGCGGAGCTCATGCGCGTGGTTCGCGAACAGGTGCGCATCCCCATCTTCACAATGATTCGGCCGCACCCCGGTGATTTCGTTTATTCGGCGGCGGAATTTGCCGAGATGAAAAATGAGGTCGACGGCGCGAAGAAACTTGGGATGAATGGCATTGTGCTGGGTATTCTGAACTCGGACCGGCAGATTGACGTTGTACGAACTAGAGAGCTAGTCGAGTTGGCGCAACCGCTTCCCACCACGTTTCATCGCGCGTTCGACGAATGCGCCGATTTGCTGCGGGCGCTCGAAGAGGTGATTCGAACGGGCGTGGCGCGCATTCTAACATCCGGTGGGGCGCCCACGGCCTTGGAAGGATCTGCGATGCTTGCAAGCCTCGTGGCCACCGCTCAAGACCGCATCGTTATCCTTCTCGGGGCGGGAATCAACGCATCGAACATCACGCAAGTTGTAGAGAAAACGCGGGCACAAGAATTCCACTCCGGGCTGGGCTCCACGCTTCCGTATGGGAGCCTGGACTACAAGAAATTCGAAGCCGAAGTCCGAAGCTTGGCGCAAGTCCTTTCGCGCTTACCGTAAGAGCATGAGTCGAATTCCAAATAAAAGGGGCGCAGCATGCTGCGCCCCTACAAGAACCAATCGTGTCTATCGACTGCGGTGAACTATGCTTTCTGCGCCTGGCGGCGGAGGAAGGTCGGGACGTCGAGATCGTCGGCCGGAACCTCGTGATTCACTTCGCGGATGTTTTGCTGAACCTGGTGGACGATGTTCGGCGGATCCTGTTGCATGGGGGCTTCAGGAATGTCGCGCCCGGCCTTCCAGGTCTTTGGCAGGAAGGATGGCTTCTGGTGCATGTTCTTCTTGTTGGCGTCCTTGAAGCCGGCGGCGATCACGGTGATCTTGACGGTGTCTTTCATATTGTCATCCTGCACCGCGCCAAAAATAATGTTGGCGTTTTCGTGCGCGGCCTTTTGGATGACGCTTGAGGCTTCGTGGACTTCGTGCAGCGTGAGGCTGGAGCTGCCGGAAATATTAATGAGAATTCCCTGTGCGCCTTGAATGGAATTGTCTTCGAGGAGCGGGCTGGCGATGGCGCGATTGGCGGCGTCCACAGCGCGGTTCGTGCCGGTCGCTACAGCGGTGCCCATGACCGCATAACCCTGCCCGTGCATGATGGCTTTCACGTCGGCAAAGTCACGGTTGATGATCCCGGGCACGGTGATGATGTCTGAAATGCCCTGCACCGCCTGGCGAAGGATATCGTCGGCAATGCGGAACGCGTCGAAAAAGCTGGTGCCGCGTTCGACGGTTTCCATCAAGCGCTCGTTGGGAATCACAATAACCGTATCCACGGCTCCGATGAGTTCCTGAAGCGCCTGTTCCGCCTGCATCATGCGGCGCTTGCCTTCGAATGCGAAGGGTTTTGTGACGACAGCAACACTGAGAGCGCCGAGTTCGCTGGCGAGTGAAGCAACGACCGGGGCCGCGCCACTACCGGTGCCTCCGCCGAGGCCGGAGGTGATGAAAATCATGTCCGAGCCTTCGAGCGCTTCGATGATTTTTTCGGTGTCTTCGAGCGCCGCCTTGCGGCCGACTTCGGGATTCGCGCCGGCGCCGAGCCCTTTGGTGAGCTTCGCGCCGAGCTGCAATTTCACGGGCGCTTGCGAAAGTTTGAGCGCCTGCAAGTCGGTGTTTGCGGTGATGAACTCGACGCCTTCGAGCTTGGCGCGAATCATGCGATTGACCGCGTTGCACCCGCCCCCACCCACACCGATGACCTTAATCTTCGCCGGCTGCAGTTCCTCACTGAAGCTCATGCGAATTCCTGCTTCTCTTGCTGTCATATCTCCCCCAGACTTCTCCAGTTTCGCCAGCCGCTCTCGGGCAGGGTTAAGACGCGCCTGCGAACATGGCTTTCAATTTGGACACAATATTTCCAGCACGCTGCGGCGAGCTGCGCCGCGTCCGCGCGCCGTACAAGACAAGCCCGACTACCGTTGCATAATCCGGCTGCGCCACCTGTTCCGGCAGATCAGCCAAGCCCTTTGGTTCCGCGATGCGCACCGGTAGGTGGAAGGACTGCTCGGCGAGCTCATCCAAGCCGTGCAGACGTGCGCCGCCGCCGGCCATAACAAATCCGGCGGGAATCTGGCCATCGAGTCCGGCACGCTGCAAATCGTCGCGGATAAGAGAAAGCAGTTCCATGGCGCGCGGCTCGATGATGTCCGTGAGCATGTGAGCAAAAATGGTGCGCGGCGGACGGTCGCCCACGCTGGCAATTTCGATCGCGCCTTCTTCTTTCTTCATGAAAGCGGAAGCAGCGCAGCCGTGCCGGCGTTTGATGCGCTCGGCTTCGGGAATCGGCGTGCGCAAACCGACGGCCAGATCGTTTGTGAAGTGATCGCCACCGATCCCTACCGCACTGGTATGACGCACGACCCCGCCACCGTAGACGATTAATTCCGTGGTACCGCCACCGATGTCCAGCAAAGCGCAGCCGAGATCGCGCTCGTCTTGCGTCAGGCAGGATTCCGCAGAGGCGAGAGGCTCGAGAACCGTATCGCTGATGAGGATGCCCGCCTTGTTCGCGGCGGTGACAAGATTCTGGGTGGCGGCAACGGAAGAAGTAACAAGGTGAACATTGGTCTCCAGCCGATGGCCGACCATGCCGATGGCGTCGCGGATGCCGGTCTGCGCGTCCACCATGAATTCGTGAGGGAGGACGTGAAGCACTTCTCGGTCTTCGGGAAGGGTGATATTGCGCGCGGCGTCGACGGCGCGGCGAACGTCATCGCGTTCGATGTCGCGCGGGCGGTGGCCCAAGGTGATGCCACCGCGGCTGTTGACGCCGCGCACATGGCCTCCGGCCACACCAATTAGCGCCTCTTCCACCGGCACATTGGCCACGCTTTCGGCTTCTTCGACAGCGCGGCGAATGGAACTAACGGTGGCGTCAAGATTGACGATCAGACCCTTGCGCAGTCCCTTAGACTCCGCGGCGCCCAGCGCCAGAAACTTGACCAGTTCGCCTTCCACTTCGGCGATGAGCACACAGGTTTTCGTGCTGCCGATATCCAGCCCAACCAGGTATTTGTCTTTCTTCGCCAAGCCGCCGCTCCCGCGATGAATCTATTTAGTTTTTTTCGAGGCCGTACCCGCGCTGGTGTCGGGATTCACAACCACTTGCCGCATGTACTGCAAATCGATGGATTGCACGCGACCGGTATTCGCCTGCCACTGCGAAAAATTGTCCACTAGCATTTTGTACTTGCCGGTGAATTCCCCGGAGCCAAAGTGAATAGTCACGGCTTGCGAATCGGTGGGGCCCGCCAGTCCTGTCATTACAACGCGCAAGTCCTTGGGGTTTGCAAGCTCGACCTCGCTGACGCGCTCCGAGGAGCCCGCCTGCACCAGATCGACGTCCTTCATAAACTCCTGAAAGACCTGCATGCGTTTCTCGCGCTGGTCGAGAGACAAGTCCTCCGAGACGCCGCTGACGATCGGGAACTGCAGATCTTCGCCCTGAGGACGGTCGAGGATGACGCCATGCGCGTCGATCAGCGCCAGTACGTTGCCGTTTCGCAAGAACGCTATCGGTGTGCGCTCGGTCAGCTCCACGCGAATGCGGTTCGGCAGAATGCGCTGCACGCTCGCGGATTCCACCCAGGAAATCTTTCCGATTTCGCCGCGGCGGATGTCCAGTGGAACCTGCAACACACTGCGGTTGCGGTCACGGACAAACTGCTGCAGCACAGCTTCGCGGGCCACGATATGGTTTCCGCTCAATTCGATCTGGTCCGGCTTCAGTAGAAGCATGGTAGGGGAATAAAGCAGAAACCGCGTTCCATACACAGCCGCGGTTATTCCCGCAATTCCGGCGAGGCTGAAAACCAGCACGCGGCGATAGAAGGGCCATCCTCGCGCGGTGAATTTTTTGCGGCGGATTTCGACGGGTTTTTGGCGGCGCAAATAACGCGGTTCATCGTCGGCAATGAGCTCGGGCCGGTAAGCATCGGCCTCGGCGGTCGCGTTGCGCTGCATGGGTTTCACGCGTTCCAAACGACCACCTCGTTCTCCAGTTCGACACCGAAAGCTCTCTGCACGCGCTCGCGCACATCGGCGATCAGCGCCAGCATGTCCTTGGCGGAGGCTTTTCCTGCGTTCACGAAGAAATTGGCGTGGCGGTCACTGACGCGCGCATCGCCGACGGAATGGCCTTTGAGGCCGAGTTCATCAATCATGCGGCCCGCGGACGCGCCGGGAGGATTCTTGAAGATGCATCCGGCGCTTTTCTGGCCGAGCGGCTGGCTGGATCGCCGTTTTTCGTTGCAGATACGAATACCTTTGAGGATTTCTTTGAACGGATTGGAGGGTAGTTCCAATGTCACCGCGAGCATCATATCATCAGGCGCAAAAGAA
>Ga0210384_10001154_pt1 | contig 37029 bp, 20 predicted proteins | sample IncBWH2MmetaG_FD_160574 | JGI IMG/M metagenome (GOLD analysis project Ga0210384, IMG submission 160574) | Forest soil microbial communities from Barre Woods Harvard Forest LTER site, Petersham, Massachusetts, United States - Inc-BW-H-2-M | ecosystem: Environmental > Terrestrial > Soil >...
CTCAGGTTCGAGCAAGATTGACGTCAACATTGAACATGATCGAGGGCCCTTCAACGGCCGTGCGGAGATCGCAGGCACAGTGGCTGATCAATGGGGCGGAGCGCTGGAGGGAGCTACTGTGACCGCGCGCGAAATCTCCACAGGAAAGACGCGCACGGCGCGGGTCAATGCCGACGGCCAGTTCAGGCTCGGCGCCCTGCCGGCGGGTGATTACAAAGTCGAGGTTTCCACCGCATCAGAAAATGTATCGAGCAATTTCAAGCTGGAAGCGCGGGACCACGCAAACCTTTCCGTGTTTCTCACGCGCGAACCTGCTGGAACTGAGGTGGCGGTCAATGAAGACGCGGGGACCATGGACGACTTCAAAGTCCTGGATGTCAACGGTGTCGCAATGGGCGGGGAGTGGGGCAGAGGTATGGGCGGGGCGATCGGCGGAGCTATAAGAGAAGAGCGACCACTCAATGTCCGCAATGAGATGGCCCTCATGCAACTTGTCCCAGGCGTTGCAAAGGCTGCTCCTGCGCCGCCTGCTACGGCTGAAGCGGTTGAAGTCATGGACGCAGCCGCACAGGTCAACACTTTGACGGTTGCCAAGAAGGAAGATAAGAGTAAAGATTCCGGTTCATCGGCTCCGCGGGTGCGCTCGTACTTTCCGGAGGCGCTCTATATCAATCCGGAAATCATTACCGACCAGGATGGACGCGCCAGCATCACCATTCCGATGGCGGATTCCATCACTACGTGGCGCATGGCGATGCTGGCTTCCACGACGCACGGCGCACTGGGCAGCGCGACCTCGAGTCTGAAGGTCTTCCAGGATTTCTTCGTGGATCTCGACCTGCCGGTCACGCTCACCCAGGGGGATTGGGTCTCGATCCCGGTGGCGGCTTACAACTACTCGGGCAGCCGTGGAGATGTCAATCTGCAACTGCAGCCTGACGACTGGTACTCCCTGGTGGATGACACCTCGGAAAAAACCGTCAAAGTAGATTCGGGCAGCGTAGGTGGCTCGCAGTTTAAGTTGCAAGCCAATCGCATTGGGAAGTTCAAGCTGACGCTTTCGGCGCGCATGAAAGGCGAAGTTGACCGCGCCGACATCGTGGTCCGGGAGATCGAAGTCATTCCTAACGGACGCGAGCAGAACCTGGTCTTCAACGGAAGGCTGGAAAGCACGGTGCAGCACGACCTTGATTTCCCGGCGGCTTCCATCCCTGACGCGAGCAAGATTTTCGTCAGACTCTATCCTGGCCCACTGAGCCAGGTGGTCGAAGGAATGGATAGTCTGCTGCGCATGCCGTACGGGTGCTTTGAGCAGACGTCATCGAGTACGTATCCCAACGTGCTGGCGCTCGATTACATGAAACGCACCAACAAGCTCACTCCTGAGGTGCACGCCAAGGCTGAGGGATACATCGCCAATGGCTATCAGCGGCTGCTGACCTTTGAAGTCCCGGGCGGTGGATTTTCGTGGTTCGGTCAGGCGCCGGCCAACAAGATCCTGACGGCTTACGGTCTGATGGAGTTCTACGATATGTCGAAGGTCTACGACGTAGACCCGAAGCTGATCCTGCGAACGCAGCAGTGGCTCGCCGGCCAACAACAGGAAGATGGAAGCTGGAAGCCGGACACTTACTTCATCAACGAAGGCGCGACCAACCGCTATAACACCGACGTACTGCGCATTACGGCTTACCTTGCATGGTCGCTGGAAAATACGGGCTACCAGGGACCGGCGGTCGAGAAGGCCAAGCGCTATATCGAAAAGCACATGGATGGAAAAACCGATTCCTATACTTTGGCAGTCCTTGCCAACTTTGCGGTGGACTACGCCAAAGACCGCGACTTCACGCGCCAGGCGATGCAACTCCTGCTGGATGCACGCACCGAGAAAGATGAACAAGTATGGTGGAGCACAAATGAGACCAGCGTCTATGCTACCGGCGAGAGCGCCAGCGTGGAGACAACCGGCCTGGCCGTGCAAGCGTTGCTCAAGTGGGGAGAGGCTTCAAGCACAGCACGCAAGGCCCTGAGCTACATTGCTTCCAAGAAAGATGCCGCTGGCACATGGGGCACCACTCAGGCCACCATCATGGCGCTGCGCGCATTGCTCTTGGCTACCGAGAAAGGCGCAGCCGATGTTCGCGGCACGCTCGAAGTCCTGCTTAACGGTAAATCAGTTGAGAAACTCACGCTGACGCCGGAGAACAATGACCTGCTCCATCAGTTTGTGTTCAAAGAGCTCAATATGAAAGGCGCAAACAACGTGGAGATCCGTTTTGACGGCAAGGGCGGCCTGGCCTACCAGGTGGTGGGGAGCTACTTCCTGCCCTGGGACGAAAAGCCGGTGAAAGAAGCCCTCTCCATTGATGTGGCCTACGACCGCACACACCTTGCGCAGGATGACATCGCAAGCGCGACTGCGACCGTCAGGAATAATCTGGATAAGAGCGCGAACATGGTGATGGTTGACCTGGGCATTCCTCCGGGGTTCGACCTGCTCAGCGAAGACTTGCAGGATTACCAGGAGAAGAGCGCAGGCCAGAAGAGCGGACGCCTGGAAAAATTCAGCCAGACGGCCACGCAGGCCATTCTCTACTTCGATTCGTTTGCGCCGGGAGACACGGTCAAGCTGCACTTCCGTTTGCGGGCGAAGTATCCCATACGCGCTAAGACGTTCCAGTCGCGGGTCTATGAATACTACGATCCCAAGGTGAGTTCGATTGCGCGTCCAGTGCAATTGGAGGTTCGCCAGCGGTAGCGCGTGTTGGTATTAGTATGGAGAAGCAGAGGCGGATTCGCTCTGCACATTGCTCACCTCTGCAGAGGCGGTTACAATGAAAGGAGTTGTCCGGCCACTCTGTAGGCGCGTAGCTCAGTTGGTTAGAGCGCTACCTTGACACGGTAGAGGTCAGGAGTTCGAGTCTCCTCGTGCCTACCATTTCTTTCAATGACTTGGCCCGGTTTCGCGCCGGGTACAAGGCTCCAAAAGGCTCCTATAAAAACGCCATGGGCAGCTGACCTGAGACCACGTTGCACAGGTCTGGGAATCGGTTGCATCTTTGGCTAGGCCCAAGTGAGTGCGGGATAACCACCGACCTTTGTATTGTGAGTTCAAAGGGAAACTGATTTGGAAGAACTTATAGGCGCACCCATGACACCTAAGCACCTGTAAGTTCCTGTAAGAAACGCAGCGTAGTCCCTCGTTTAGTCCCTCGTTTTGCCCACCTCGTTGGGTTGAACGTCCAACGGTTCCATCGTCCCGCTCTAGTGGAGCACCCTGGCGAGTTGTCGACCTTGTTGTTCCACCTGGGCTATTCGCTGCACGAGCGCTGCAATGTCATGCTGCAGGGCTTCCAATTGTTCCTGTTGTATTGCGATCTGCTGCTGTTGCGTGGCGAGCTGTTTCTGCTGGGTTTGATTCAGGCGCATCTGCTCTTCATTTTTCTTCTGCTGCGCTTCGATCAGCCGCCGCTGCTTCTGCACCTCATTCAGCAACATGGCGTTCACGAAGTGGTAGCGCACAGTCTGCGGCTTTCCCTCCCCATCGAAGACCACCAGATTGGGCGCGATCTGCGCCACCTCTTCCGCCACCAGGCCATACTGCCGGGTGTGGGTGGAATCGAGCTCAGGCTTGTAGTAGAAGGCCACGGGGCGCAGCTTCATCAGGATGTCGCTCTCGACGCCCAGGTCGGCGATGTCTTGTTTGAAGCGTCTTGAGGAAGTGGCCGTGCCCAACTGTCCGGCAGAGTTGACGAAGACATTCACGCCACTGGCGCTAGTGGCTCCAGAGATGCCGGCAATGAAAGCGGCCGTATGAGTGCCGGCTGTGCCGATGCGGATGGTGTTCGATTCGCCGCCCACTCCGGAATGACCGATATCGATGTTGTTGCTTTCGGCCCCCGGTGAAGGTGGAACCAGAGCCGATGCCAACTGCGATGTTGTTGCTGCCGGTGGACAAGCTTGCCAGAGCGTGTGTGCCGAACGCTGCGTTGCTGCCACCCGTGGTGTTGGCCGCGAGGGCGGCGTTACCAAAGGCTGAGTTGTTCGCGCCGGTCGTGTTGGAGAGGAGCCCGTTGTTGCCGAAGGCGGAGTTTTGACCACCCGTGCTGTTAACACCAAGTGCCTGAGCACCGAATGCCGAATTGTTACTGCCCGTGGTGTTTGTAGAGAGCGCCAAGGCGCCGAAAGCGGAGTTGGTATTCCCTGTTGTATTGTGGGCCAAGGCGTTATTGCCAAAGGCAGCGGCCGACGCCAGTGGTGTTGGCGTTGAGTGCATAAGCGCCAAAAGCGGAGTTTCCGTATGCGGTATTGGAAAAGAGGACGCCAAAGCCGAAAGCGGAATTGTTGTTGGCGGTGGTATTGGCCGCCAGAGTGCTATCGCCAAACGCAGAGTTGTACGTACCTGTGGTATTGGCGATGAGCGCGTGGAAGCCAAACGCATCATTGCTCACGCCCGTCGTGTTGTTCTGCAGTGCGCTGGTGCCAACGCCGCGTTGTTGCTGGCCGTGGTATTGGAAACAAGGGCATCGATGCCGAAGGCGGAGTTCGCTGCTCCAGTGGTGTTGGAATTGAGAGCAAATGAACCGAAGGCAGCGTTGGATCCGCCTGTCGTGTTGCTCGCGAGCGCTCCGTTGCCGACGGCGGCGTTGAAAGATCCCGTGGTGTTGGAATAGAGCGCAAAAGCGCCAAGAGCGGAGTTGTCGTGGCCTGTCGTATCTGACAGGAGAACGCTGCTGCCTACTCCCGTGTCACCTACGCCTGACAAGCTCAAATTCCCGGCTGATGCACCTACGAAGGTGTTCAGCGCCCCAAAGTTATGCAGGAACGGCGCTCCTCCCAACGTCAGCATGCCGACCGAGGCCGATGCGGTATTGGGCAGCGCCAGGTTGCCACCCAACGTGATGCTGCTGGCAGAGAAGTTACCAGAGTTGTCGCGGCGCACGATGGCATTCGCTGTGCTCGCGGCAACCGCATTCGAAACCACGGTTGTTCCGGGCGGTCCCGTGACCTCTCCGGCCAGATTCGGCAATCCCGATGCGGGAAAGGTTTGGCCAACGGCAAACACGATGTTGCCGGTCATCACTCCGCCCCCCAGTTGCAGATAGCGCAGATCAGTAGCAGTGGTGTTGAGCCCCACTGTGGGATTCAGCGGAGTCCCGCCGATGGCAATGAAAACATTGCCTTCGTTCACACTGTTCACTCCGGTTGCGCCGGGAAAAACCTGTCCGCTGCTGAAAGTGACGAGGCCATTGCTGCCGTTGATGATGAGCCCGTTGTTGCCGCCAATCACAACGTTGCCGTTGCTGACCGTGATCGGCGAGTTACCAAGATGGCGGGGATTGGCATCAAAGACAGGCACCGTGCCCGGCGTCCCGCTGGCGTTGAAGAGAAGCTGGTACAACACCGGACCATCGGGCCGTTGAACTGTGGGCGAAGTTCGCTGCCACATCAAGCCTTGGCCAGGCCGCAAGCTGGCCAACTGCTGCCCGGCGCCATAGATTCCCATTTCGGGAGCGGTTGTCGGCGACTGGGCCAGCGCCGGCAAACTTGCCACCAACAGAAAGATGGCTATGACAGCCAGGGCCAGACCTTTCCAGTAAAAATTAGAAACGCTGATACTCATGCCGTTCTCTCCTTGTTGCGCCATTGTGTTCATCTCTGGTCCTGCGAAGCACCGTTCTGCGCCTGCCGATCCTGCCCGCGCTTCATCAGTTCGGGATGACGCTCCCACTCGATCCCTTGCTCTTTCGGTGCGCCATAGAGTTCGGGATGGATGTAGTGGCCCTGCAGCTTCTCTTTCTTCACCTCTTCCACCACCAGGGGATGCGCCTTGGCCCACTCGTCCTGGCGCACTCCTGTGACCTGCCAGGAGACTTCTACGTTGGGTACGCTGGTGCGAATCGTGAATTGATGGTTGTGAATCTTGTGGGCCACAATGGCCTGCGCGAACTGCCCGATCACCGTGAGCTGATAGCGGAAGTCTCCGTTGAGGGCCTCAAACCAGTTGGGAAGCTCGACGATTGCCTGGCCCTGCGCATCGGTCGTGACGTTGCCGGTGTAGATATTCATCATCTCCGAGGATTCGACCGAGGCGTGTACCAGGTATTTGTTGGCAGGATCCAGAGGATGATCAATGCGGAAGTTCTTGGCCGAACCGCTGATGGCGCCGGAGCACTGAAAACCACCGCTTCCGTCGATAGTGCAGCGTCCACTACTACCAGCAGCAGCAAATACGGGCCCACTGCCGAGATTCTCCACTCCAAGCGTTTCATTATCGCTGCTGTTGTTCAGGAATGCGCCGGCCTGCCCGCCGTCGGCTGTTCCGAAGACGGCGAGTCTGCCAGGGCCAGCGCCGCTGTCTCCCCAAACACCAGCGCCGAGAACACCTGCGTATGCGGCACCACTGTTGCTGGCCGAGACGTCGGCGCCATAGACTCCAATGCCAACGGGACTTTGCGAGAAACCCTGAACACCTTGCGCTGTTCCCGTGCTGGCGGTAGCCCGTCCGATGACGCCGCTGCCAGGAGAGGTGACCGTACTGCTCGTATCCCCGAGGATTCCGTATCCGGGACCGCTGCCATAAACGCCGGCGGATGGATAGACAGCGCTAAGGGTGCGGCCGGAAATGCCGTTGCTGACTCCCGTCGTTGCGAGATTGCTTGCGGACCATAGGGTGAAGGCCGGTGATGAAAATTGAGAACTCAGGAAATTGGTTGTGATCCCGTTCGCGCTGAAGTTGCCCGAGGCGTCGCGCTTCACGATGGCGTTGGCGATGTTGGCATTGGTAGGCGCCACCTTCCAGTTCAGCGTCAGCGTCCCCGAGGTGGTCACCGGCGAGCCCGTCACGTTGAAGTCCGAGGCCGGCGCTGACAGGCCCACGCTGCTCGCACCTCCTGCGCCGGGAAAGGTTTGCCCGTTGGCGAAGCTGATGATTCCCGTCGTGCCGTTGATCATGGTTCCATTGCCACCGCCGATCAGCACATTGCCGCCGCTCACCGTAATCGGAGAATTCGTCAGATGCCGTGGATTGGTGTCGAAGGCCGGCACCGTTCCCGGCACTCCGCTGGCGTTGAAGATGAGTTGATAGAGCACCGGACCATCGGGCTGCGGGACAGTGGGCGACGTCCGCTGCCACATCAGGCCATGGCCCGGCCTCAGGCTGGCCATCTGTTGTTGCGCATAAGCGGTCACGCAGAAAAACACAGTCGCCAGCATAGAACCAAGAAGAGAAAGCCGCATTAAAGTAACCTCCAGAACATCGAAAATATGGATCAGAGGCGTGAGTTCCTGGGCCTCCGTTCCGGTCAATGTTGCTCCAAAATGTTGCTCCAATCTGACTACAACTTCGAAACCATGCCGGGCGCGCTGCCGCTGCCAAAGGGGCCCGACGATACCCAGATATTGGCGCCGTCAAAGGCCAACCCCTCTACGACCGCTGTCCCGGAAGGAAAGGTGCCTAGGGAAAAGACGCCGAGGTTCGCCCCATCGCTCGCTCGCAGCTTGGTTACGGTGTCGTCAGAGAGGTTTCCAACCCAGATATTGGCGCCGTCGAAAGCCAGTCCGCCGGCACCGCTCGCGGCGAAAGTGCCAAGGTTGGCCCCGTCACTCGCCCGCAGCTTTATGACCCTGTTGCCGAGCAGGTCTGTTACCCAAATGTGGGCGCCATCGAAGGCCAGTGAGTTGATATTGTCGTCCACTGGGGCCACAGTAAAGGTTCCGAGGTTAACCCCGTCACTCGCTCGAAACTTCATGACGGTGCCGTCCGCGTTGTTGGTCACCCAGATGTTGGCGCCGTCAAAAGCTATGTCCGTAGGATGTCTGCCCCCTGGAAAGGTGCCGAGGATGACTCCGTCGCTGGCACGCAGCTTTGTAATGTTGCGGCCGAGGTAATCTGCCACCCAGATGTTGGCCCCGTCGAAGGCCAACTGGTCGGGGCCGTGGCCGGCGGGGAAAGTGCCAAGGAGGAAACCATCGCTTGCCCGCAATTTCGTAATTGTGTCGTCGTCGCCGTTGGAGACCCAGATATTGGCGCCATCGAAGGCCAGGCCAAGCGGGTGGAGTCCGACCGGGAAAGTGCCGAGATTGGCTCCATCGTTCGCCCTTAGCTTTGTTACGGTGTTGTCGAAAAGATTCGCCACCCAGACATTGGCCCCGTCGAAAATCACAGTGCCCGGGCTAGTGCCCACGGGAAACGATGTTGTCAGGTTGGCCTTGTACCAGTGTTTAAGAGCGATTTGGTTCGGATTCTTGGTCGAATTGACCACCCCGCCTTGCGCCAGGGCTGATATCGGCAGTGCCGCAAGAACCAGTGTTACCACCAGGCGCTTCCAAGCCGTCTTCATGAGTCGAGACAAAGATTGCTTCATTTCTTTCTCCTTTTCGGTTGTATCTTCATTTCTGCTCCGCCCCGTGCGGGCGTTCTGACGAACGCCGCCGAGGTGAACGCAATGGGTTAACTGCTTCGACTGCCGCTTCACGGATGCGCTCGCGCATTTCTACAATCCGACTCGGGTACCGTGACCTTGGTTAATGGTGTGGGCGAGGAGCCATCAGCATTCATCACCCAAACGTTGAGGGCTTCGTTGGCGTTGGTGGCATCGCTGCCGTCCAGGGCACGATCGCTGACGAACACGATCTTGGAGCCGTTCTTGGCCCAAACCGAGGCCTCGGCCAAGTGGACGTTGTTCAGGGCATTGGCGAGGGCAGTCAGGTGCCCATTGCCGGAACCATCGGCATTCATGACCCAAATGTTTTCGGTCGCGTTGGCGCCGTTGGCCATGTTGCTGCCGTCGAGCGCACGGGTTGACTTGTACGCAATCTTGGCGTTGTTCGGAGACCAGGCTGGGAACAAGCTGTCGACGTTGGCGGCATCCAACTGGGTGAGAGCCGTGCTAACCGGAGTTCCGCTGGCGTTCACCACCCAGATGTTGTGGGTATTATTCGTGGTTTGCGCATCGCTGCCGTTCAATGCGCCATCCGATTGGAACGCGATCTTGGTTCCATCCGGCGACCAGGCAAGGAATGCCGCCGCGACTGCGCCCGTGTTGTAACTGGTCAGATGATGGTCGTTGGTGCCATCGGCATTGATCACCCAGACATTGATGGCGCCGGCAACGGCGGCCATAGCGTTGCTGCCGTTGAGAGCACGGTTGGAAATGTAGGCAAGCTGTGTGCCGTCCGGCGACCATACCGGAGATCCGGCATGGACACCGGACACTGTCAGCGAGGTCAAAGGCGTGGGGCTGCTGCCATCGGCCTTCATCACCCAGACGTTGACCGGTTCGAGGCATGGGCTGCAGGCAATCACCGCGTCGGAACCGTCGAGAGCGCGGTCCGAGTCAAACGCGATCTTGGAGCTGTCGGGCGACCAGACTGGGAAGCTGGTGCCGGCCAGCGCGGCGGTCAGCTTGGTGAGAGGCATGGTTCCGGTACCATCCGGATTGGCGATCCAGATGTTGAATGCGACGACGAAGTTCGGGTTGTTCGGATTGTCGCTGCCATCCAGGGCGCCGCTCGAGCGAAACGCGATCTTGGCGGCGTTAGGCGAGAAGACCGCGGCCTGGGCGATTGCTTTGTTGGCGGTGTAGTGCGTGAATGGAGTGGCGCCGGTGCCGTCGAGGTTGACCCCCCATATGTTGCCGTTGCTGGAGTTCGGCAAGATGTTGTCGCTGCCATCGAGCGCGCGCTCTGAATCGAAGACCACGTCGCGTGACGGAATCGGCGTGGGCGTCGGGGTCGGAGTGGGAGTTGGCATAGGTGTGGGCATAGGAACTGGGATCGGCAACGGTTTGCTGCCCCCTCCTCCGCATCCAATCAGCAGCACGGTAAGAATAAGGAGCGCAGCAGGCCATCCAAGCCTTTGGCATATCCTTCGCTGCGCGCGTATGAATATTTCGCTCTCCGTCGCTGATCGACCTGAAGTCTCGATGACGCCTTTTGTATTTCTCTCTTTCATGACTGACTCCTCGTAGTTTCTCTGGGTGTCCTGTTCCCTTCACGGACGCCGGACCGGCTCTCCAAGAAGCGCCATGGACCTGGGTCCAGTGGCGCTTCCAAGGCCTTCTTCCCCTTATGGCCTGATGGATGGCAAGAGGCGTGATTTATTACCAAACTGGGATTTCCAAAGACGAAAAATGTACAGAGTTGACGAGGAGCGTAGGAGGTACAATGACCACTTTTCCTCCTGCTTTCTTGGACAATCTTTGAGCTGGCAGTACCGTAGGGTTCCCTGGATACTTCTTGCCGTTGTACCGAAGTCGGGCCTCATAGCCTGGACTGGCTCCTCCTGCCACGCCGACCCCTAAGTCGTGCCAGCCGTTTGTCTTCTCTGGCAGAACGAGAATCGGCAGTTGGGTGACGCTTGTTTTCGTGATGACTTTGAAGGAGGAGCCACTCGGAGCCAGAATAAGAGCTGCGCAACCGCCGCTTCCGCACCAATTTGGACCGATGAGGTAGACGATGGCCTCCTCGGTTCCGTTGTCCCTGAGATCAGCGAAGGCAACGGCGTAGCGGGTTGTCCTTTCGCTCGGCGAGCTCGGGTTCCCGTCGTACTTCTGCAGGAATCTCTTGAGGTTATCCGCTCTTGCAGGAGCGCTTTGCGCACACGCGTGGACCAGACTGCCGCCAACCAGCAATATGCAAACCGTGAGGACCGAGACGGTGGCAAAGGATCGCAGCCAGATGCGGGTTATTGCATTTCTCTTTTTCATATCTGCCCCCATTGTGGTTCTTCCTGGTGTTGGCGCTCGTTTCACGGATGCCAGACCGGTTCGTAGGCGCTGGTCTTAGCGGCGGTGTATTTTGTAATAGGCTGCTGGTTCGAACCGTCGGAGTTCATGGTCCAGACATTGGAGACGCTGTTTTTATTCAGCGCATCGTCGCCGTTGAGCGCGCCATCCGATACAAATGCGATCATGGTGCCGTCGGGCGATATCGCACCTGCCACGGCTCCGCTCGGGAATCCGGTGCTGGTAAGCTTGGTCAAAGGAGCGGCGGCCGAGCCATCGGCATTCATGATCCAGACGTTCATCGGTGCGGTAGGACTCCCGCCGTTGCTGCCGTCCAACGGACGATTGGAAGAGAAGACGATCTTGCTGCCGTCAGGCGACCATGAAAGCCCGTCAGTAAACTCGTTGCCCGTCAGCCTGGTCAACGGCGTAGCGCCGGAGCCATCGCTGTTCATCACCCAAACGTTGCCTGCGTTGAATGGGCCTACGTTATCGCTGCCATCCAGCGTGCCTTCTGACACAAAGGCGATCTTGCCGCCATTGGGCGACCAAACTGGATCGAAGGCAGATGCTCCGCTCGCAGAGTAGTGGGTGAGTTGTTTGTTCCCTGAGGCATCCGCGTTCACCACAAAAATATTGAGTGACGGGTCTCCGGCTCTATAGGCGATCCGTGTGCTGTCCGGCGACCACATGATGGGAGACAAAGGCTGCAATTTTGTCGTCTCTGAGAAAGTCACGGGCCTTGGCCCGGAGCCATCCGCATTCATGACCCAGATGTTGGAGACGTAATTCGTGTTGGCGGCGTCACTCCCATTCAAAGCCCGAGTGGATAAATAGGCGATCTTGGACTTGTCAGGAGACCAGGCTGGGCTGTACGCATCCGCAGCTGTGAGTCTGGTCAACGGCATGGTGAAGCCGCCCCCACTTGTCATGACCCAGATGTTGGAGCCGACGCCGCCGCTGGCATCGTTCCCATTCAAGACACCGGTCGACACAAAGGCGATCTTCTTGCCATCCGGCGACCAAGCTGGCTGATCGTTGGAGGGAATAGTGGTTCTGGTCAACGGTATGGAAATTCCCATAGCCGTCGCCCAAATATTTGGACTGGCCGACGGGCTATTGGGCGTATCCAAGCCGTCAAGATTGCCCGTGGAAACGTACACCAGTGCTCGCGTGGGACCCCCGCAGCCAACCAGCAGCAGGGCTAGAACCAGGAGTCCACATCCCAGCCTCTGGTGTGCCGTTAGCCGCAGCGTGCAGATAAACTGCGTCGCTAAGCACAACGCATTCTTGGTCGTGGTCGTGACTCTTCCGATCCTCTCTTTCACGGTTGCCTCCTCATTTCCATCCTTACTACTCGTGCTGCCTGTTTTGTGGCTTCTTCCTTCTTACGGCTGGATGGACGGCAAGAGATGGGACTTATTACCAAGCTGTGCTTTTTCAAAAGGCCCTACCTTTTTGAAAGCCAAGAAACGGGGGAATGAATGCTGTCACCATGACTATAACGAGGCCCGCTCAAGAGCATTTCCCTCCTGCATAGGCGGATCCCTGGCGGTTTTGAATGCTCTCAAAGGTCAGGCAGGAGGCCGGCGGATGCAAAGACTCGCGATGATGACTTTTGTAGTAATGCAAGAAAAACCACGCGCATGGTAATAAGCGCACCGCTTGGCTCTCCTATTGAGCAATTGCAAGCGAAAAGGAACATCAGCAAATTGCGTCTGGTAGAAACCGGCGGGCGGCAAGCACCTGCCAGATAAGCAGGCGCCAAAGGAGAAACCATCATGAGAAACAGATTCGGGTTGGGCGTGTTCGGCGTGGTTGCAGTATTCGCGACCTTGGTTGCGGGCCAGGCTTCTCACGGTCAAGCCCAAAACGGTACGGAGACTGACCCTTGCGCGATGACCAACCTGCCTGCAGAAATTCAAAATAAACTTACGACCACGTATGCTGCCTGGAAGATTCTAGCGCCGGCGCTCCTCACTACATCAGAGGGCCGACGGTATTGGTTGAAACACCATCCTAAAGAATGTCCAGGGATCCTCACAGGCACGTTCTCTGACGACAACCAAGTCGGATATGTTCTGGAGTTGACGCGGCGGAAAAAAGGCGAAATCTGGCAACAGGTTCTGTACTTTCATCCAAGTCGTGATGGGTTTAGCGTCGAAATCTTGAATCCATCGCGAGTCGTAGATCCAAACTTTCCAGTTTCAATTGACAAGCTGCCGCCAGATAGGAGCGTCAAAACAGATCAAGTGTACGTTACTTTGGGGGACGAAGACGGGTCAGGTGTAACTTTCTATTGGAAACAAGGGCGTCGACATAAAATTTTTAGCGGAGATTAACTTCCGGAGTGCACGTGAGATGTGTGGTTTTGGCGAAATCGCCCCGCGATTTTGTTGCACTTTTGGGTACGGCTGGTACCGACGGGCGGCAAGCACCTGCCACATAAAGCAAGCTAAAGGAGGAAGCCATCATGAGAAACAGATTTGGGTTGAGCGTGTTCGGCGTGGTTGCAGTATTCGCGGCCTTGGTTGCGGGCCAGGCGTCTCCTGGTCAAGCCCAAAAAGGGACGCCGACCGACCCTTGTGCGACGGCCAAGCTGCCTGCAGAGATTCAAAATAAACTTACGACCAAATATGCAGGCTGGAAGATTCTAACGCGGGCTCTCCTCTATTCAGATCAAGAGATCTGCATGGCCAGCGACGACACTTGTAAAGAATGTCCAGGTATGGTCACGGGCAAGTTCTCTGATGACAACCAGATTGGATATTTCGTGAATTTGATAAAGCAGCAAAACGGCAAAACCTGGCAGCGGATCCTCTATTTTCATCCAAGTGCTGGTGGTTTTAGCGTCGAAACTGTACAGGCTCCATCACGAATCGAGGATCTACAAAATCTGGAAGTACTTGAAAATATGTCGAAGAAAGACGGGCGGCGGTATTACCACATCAAAACGGATAGCGTGTGGGTTCGTGCAATGGGGGAGTCGCGCTGGAGGGTCTACTATTGGAGACAAGGACGCCTAAAGAAAATTGACGTTGATGAGGCGAATCCATAGGAAGGCGATCAGCCCACAGATCGCCGCACTGCTCGTAAGACTCCCGCAGTCCATCGAATACCCAACTATCGGACCCGCCTGACGCCGCCATTGCCCTACTTACGACCCGCTTGAGAGACCGGCGCGGAATTCCCAACCTAGCGGGTGCATTTCCCCACCGGCCCTACCTTTTTGGAAACCGAGAAACGTGGAACGTGGAGCCGTCACCATGAATGCAGGAGCACCCTTTGGGCTGCGAGGGTTGAGAGGACTCTGCTCGAGACCATCAAAGCCGGGCGTTAATAAGGAACTCTGTTCTCACGACGAATAGAAGGTTACAATGGCGGGCCAGAGACTCATGTCGAAGCAGACATCAAGATGGCGATGGCTGCCAGCCGTACTGGTGCTGGGCGCGGCGATACTCGTCGCGCAGTCGCAGCCCCAATCACAGCCGCAGCCGCCGACTGCTTCACAACCGCAGGCCCAGCCTTCCGCTCAGCAGCAGGCGCTCGAAGCGCTCGCCGATAAGCTCATTGCAGCGCCCGACGAAGAGGCGCGCAATACGCTGCTTTCTACAAACGGCGATTTGTTGACCGTCGACCTGATCCACATTCTTCATCATCGCGCAGGCGTTCTGTACGACACCAGAAAAGACCTTTCCCACGCCCTGGCGGCCGATGAGATTGCCTTGACGATCGCTCAACGAATCAACGACAAAACGGAAATCGCCAATTCTTTTCGCGATGTCGGTGTGGTTCTCGATGCCCAAGAGGACCACGAAGCTGCTTTGGACTACTTGCGCAGGGCGATCGCCCTTTCCGAGGAGATCAATGATCCTGGCCTGGCTGCTTCCTACAGCCAAATTGGCGTCACGTTGAGACACATGGGCAGCTACCAGGAAGCCGCGGATTACCTGAACCGCGCCGTGAAGCTGAGAGAGGCTCAAGGCGACAAACCCGGCCTTGCCCGGGCCTCGTTCAATCTCGGCAACGTATACCAGGAGCTTGGCAACCAGCGCCTGGCTTTGCAGCAGTACCAGAGAAGCATGGAAATCAGCAAAGAGCTGGGGATTGAGAGCGGGATTGCTTACAACGCAAATGGCCTGGGCACAGTCTACGAAGCTCAAGGGGACTATGATTTGGCCCTTTCCTACTACCAGCAGAGTTTGAAGCTCAAAGAGAAGTTCGCCAATCCGGCCCAGATTGCAACCACCCTTATGAACATCGGCCAAGTGTATCAGGATATGGGCAACGTCTCCCTTGCCCGCGAGAACTACGAGAAGGCGCTCAAACTCAAAGAAGCCAACGGGGACCAACAGGGGACAGCCCTCGTTCTTCACAACTATGGCTGGATGCTGCGAGAGCAAGGGAACTTCAGTCAGGCGCTGGAGATCTATCAAGAGAGCCTCAAGATAAGCGAATCTCTTGGCGACAAATTTCTCTTCTCCCAAACCATGATCGAGATGGCCAGGATCTACTGCGTCCAGCACGATTACGCCCGTGCCCTGGAGTTGGGGCAGCGTGCCTCCGAGATCGCCCGCGAAATGGGTAACACGGAAGTACTCTCCCAGGCATTGGATGTAGTGGGCCTGGCACTGGCTGGATTGGGCAGGGCCGAAGAGGCCCACTCGACCATGTTGCAGGCCATCGCTGAAGTCGAGGAGCTTCGTGGCCAGGTTGCCGGCGCCGAGGAAGAGAGCGCGGGCTTTCTTGACAAAAAGATCGAGCCTTACCAGCACATGGTGCGGATGCTGGTTTCTGAAGACAAATCGGCAGAGGCCTTCGAATTTACCGAGCGCGCCAAAGCCCGCGTCCTGCTGGATGTAATGCGCAGCGGTCGCGTTCACGTTGACAAAGCGATGACCGCGCAGGAGAACGAACAGGAGCACAAACTCCTCAGCCGGCTGGCTTCACTGAACGTGCAACTCTCGGCGGAGAAGGCAAAGCCCACTCCGAACACGACGCACATCGCCCAGCTCAACGCCGATTTGGACCAAGCCCGCCTCGATTATCGCGATTTTCAAACCTCGCTCTACACCGCTCACCCTGAGCTCCAGGTTGCACGCGGTGATGTAAAACCCGTATCGCTCGCCCAAGCGGCCCCTTTGCTCCCTGATGCCAAGACCGCGCTGCTCGAGTTCTTAGTCACAGCAGACGAGACCTATCTCTTTGTCCTGGTTAAGGCAGCTGACGCGAGCACGCCCCAGCTCACGGCTTACACCCTGCCGATCGGAGAGAAAGAGCTGACCACGCGTGTGGACCGCTTTCGCCAGCAGCTTGCCACTCGCGATCCTGAATACGGGCAGCCGGCGCGAGCGCTTTACCGGCTGTTGCTCCGCCCTGCGCATGCTGCTCTCGCCGGCAAGACAATGATGGTGATCGTTCCCGATGGGCCACTGTGGGAGCTTCCTTTCCAGGCCCTTCAATCTTCAGACGGTCATCATCTGCTGCAAGAGGCTGCCATCTCCTATGCGCCTTCACTGACCGTTCTGCTTGAAATGGCTCGACGCCACCGCGAGAGCCGAAGCGATGCGCCGCGATTGCTGGCGCTGGGCAATCCGGCATTCAAGGGCCAGGCCGCCACTGGAACACAGATTTCGCAGCTGGACCCTGACCCAGTGAGCCATGCTCAGGAGAACGATGCCGAGCGGAGCAAATCTGGAGACCTGCCCAGCGCCGAGCGCGAGGTTGCTGGATTGGGCCGCCTTTACGGATCTGCACGCAGCAGCGTTTACATCCGGGCCGCGGCCGACGAGAAGACATTCAAGGAGGAAGCCCCGAAATACGATGTGTTGCACCTGGCGACACACGGTGTCTTTGACGATCGCAGTCCGATGTATTCACACCTAGTGCTCTCCGCGGGAGATGATCCCGGCGAAGATGGGTTGTTAGAGGCATGGGAGGTCATCAATCTCAACCTGAAAGCGGATCTTGTGGTGTTATCAGCTTGCGAAACTGCTCGTGGCAAAGCCAGCAGCGGCGAGGGACTGATCGGCATGTCATGGGCATTCTTCGTCGCGGGCGCTCCCTCCCTGGTTGCCAGCCAATGGAAGGTTGACTCAGCCAGCACAACGGAACTTATGTTGCACTTTCATCGCGGGCTTCATCCTACCGCAGGAGCACAAGGCCATTCCTTGGCAAAAGCCAGGGCGCTGCAGCAGGCTGAGCTAAGCGTGATGAAGCGACCCGAATACCGCCATCCTTATTATTGGGCAGGATTCGTGATCGTCGGCGATGGATTGTAGCTTTTGCTCGGTCGGAGCGATTCAAGACACGAAATGACGAGGCTAGTGCTGTTTCATACTGGATCTGATGGGAAGCTTCGAGACTGTATCAGGGCCCGACTTTAGTTAGAAGGTCGCGGAAAGCTTTCCGCTAACCTTTCAAGACTTGTGCCGAAGTTGCTGCAGGCTCGCCAACAGCTCTTTCGCTACGCTGGAATCAGGATTCGCCGCCACCAAGGCGCCAAGCTCGCGCTCTGAATCGTCCAGTGCACCGGCACGGGCATAAAGTATCCCCAGCAGCAAATGTGAGTTTGCGTGTTCCCGTCTGGCTTTTTCGAGTTGTTCCGCCTCAGTTTGCGACAGCACCTGGAACCGCGCTTCCGGCGCAGGAGGAACGGGCGCACGGATGGTCTTGCCCTTGACCGACGCTCTGACCTGCCAAGTGTAAATCGGGCCACGAGCCAGGACGTGATCGGCTTCCCAATAGTTTTGGGATATGCGTGGGCTCTCCACCACCTTGTGGAAGCGCGAATCGTAAATCGAAACAACGTATCCGGAAGCACCCGGCATCGGCTGCCAATGAAAAACCGGCCTGTCAGCGAGTACGACCGTGCCAATCGGAGCAACGAGCTCGAAGCTTGGTGGTGTACTCGTACCGCTCAGCAACTTGCCTCGCGGGCTTGCAAGTTGCGAGAGAACCGCTGCCTCCTCAATTCTCTTGCTCAGGAGCGCGTCCTTGATCTTTTTCTCTTCTCCTGGATCAAATGGCGAAGGACTTACAAGCTGCCCGGTGGAATTCAGCTTGATGTTGCCGCCACCATCGCTGAGCTGCACCAGGACAGTTGGCTCGGTCTGGGGTTTGGGGCGATAGAACCGGTAACCGACAAAAATCGCCAACAATAGGCTGGCGGTGGCGCCAGCCCACAGAGGAATGATCCATGCAGACCGCCGCCTCGGCCTGAATTCTGTTACCGGATGCGGTCGCGCCGGTCTTGCGAGGTCATCCCGAAAGCTTTTGAGATCTTCCGCATCCTCACGGCATTGAGTACAAACTCGGAGGTGTTCGGTAATTTGCTGCCGGTCTGCTGAGTTCCAATCGTCCTCGGCGAATGCAACTAGTTCGTCATGCGAAAGATGCCTGGAACCCGGTGGCTCTGAACCGGTAAAGGCACGCCAAAGAGTAGCATCCCTGGATGTGCCTTTCTCCATGCGACCAAGGGACTCGCGGCAATCCCCACATTCGGCGAGGTGATCATCGGCAGCCAGTAGGGCGGCCGGTGACATGCTGCGTTGTCGATATCGCCTGAGTTCCTCTTCGGTTAGGTGGCCAACTTTCATCTATACCTCATTGAGGACAACTTCCTCCGATTATTACCGTCCGCAGCTACTCTACAAAATCAGTAGCGGCATTTTGACTTGCTATCCTGCGCCGCAGGCGCTCCCGCGCCGACTTCCGGAGATTGATTACTTGCTGCCGTGTGATGGCCAACCGCCCCGCGATCATCTGATCGTCCACCGGAAGCTTATTCCAAAGCTCAGCAAACTCTTCGGCAGGGATGTTCAACACTTCCGCAATCTGCCTGATGCTGGCAATGCCCATGAAGGGGAGAATCACAATGGGTGAATCCCCCTCGCCGGAGCGAAGATTGAGTAGCAGCGCAACCCGCTGGGGAATAGGAAGGTCCCGAATTTCGTGCCAAAGACGCTCCAGGCTGCTGCGCTGAACCAAATGTGATTCGGGATCGGGCACCAATGAGCTATTCGACTTCTCCGGGTCGATGGTCTCGAGGCGATCACTAACTCCCCAGAGCCTGGCGACGATGCTGACCAACTCGTCCAATAGAATGGGGCTTTGCACAGTGTCGAAGATAGTGGCAAGCATGGCCACGACGCTCCGCCTGGAGCGGTCCGTAGCTCGTATCGAAATATCCTGCCGGCCTGCAGACAAGCGTCTCGCCGGCTCGTTGCCTTGGAGTTGCCATGCCTTCAGGCCGCAAAGCCAGGCTCGGTTTTGCCCGGTTACGTTCTCCCACACTGCGAACTGCGGTTCGGTGTTCAAAACGTAGCGCAGCTTGGTCTTCAACCGGCGGCGCTGCGGGTATTTGCGGCGGAGGTATTCATCGCAAGCGTGATGGGCCGCGGTCGCAGCATAGCTGGAGACACTTTCAATCGGAATGGTGCTTTCTCCGTCCCGGAAGGCACGCAAGCGACAAATCAACCCAACGACAACCTCTCCGCACACATCATCTCGGTCTTGAAATTCGGCTGAAGTGCAGAAGACGAGTCTGCGCTGGACAACACTTTCAATAACCGGGCGAACCACTCCGACCAGCTTCTGCAACAGCTCCTCGGAAGCATCCGTTTCGTCGCACTTCGCGTAGCTCTCCAGTAAAAGATCCAAATGGAGACCTCCAGTTCATACCCTTTCCTGCCCGGCGCTGCCAGGAGCCACTCTTAAGTTTGCCAATCACCGACGCCAGTGTCTAGTGGGTTCTGCGTTGTGAAGACATCGTAATCGAGGACATTCACGAACCTAGTCCAAATAATCCGCCAGTCATCATCCTTATTACCTCCTTCTACTGGAGGAATGACTATTGTCCTTCGCCAAAACTCTGGTCTATTGTGAATTCAACGAGTTCAAGGGAGACACGCACTTGGTGCAACACCAGGTGCTCTACCCAACAGGTTCCCACAGCTAGTCCTTCAAATTGAATGACTTGTGACATTCATTCAGGCGATCCGAGGAGAGCTGTAGGCAATTCTGTGGCTGCGAAATCCTCCAGTTTCATGAGGTTTCTACTCGATTTTTGTACTCGATCTGAAGTGGATCAGATGGGAACCAGAACACGTTCCGGAGGATTCCGTGCAAACGCAAAATCCCGCGTTACTTTGTCAGGAGGAAGCGCCTCGACCATGAACATTTTGCGGAGAAGGCTACAACTAACACGATCGGGGTATGCGATTCGCCGACGGGACGATACAGTCGAAGTACTGAGGTAAGCAGATGAAACCTGTCGTCCGCAAAAACCACATGGGAACAATTTGTAGCACGTCAGAATCCCACGTTCACTCTTAATACTGGTGCCCTAAGAATTGCTATAGGTCATTGTCGCGTGCCCCCTGGATCGCCGCACGTACAGCGGCAACCTCATGAACGACGAACACCGCGGGAGCGCCTTCGTGTGTCATTCATGTGCCTCGACTTTGGTGGGTAGGGTGAAACAAAAGCTGGCGCCGCGCCGTACCGGACGCGTCACGTCACCATCGACATCGATCCCGACGGGTCGTCGCATCCATTTTCGTTCTGGGATTCAAGCACAAATGGCTGGGAGGTCGCGTATGGTGAGTACACCTTGTACGCGGGTGACTCATCGCGTCATACACCGTTGAGTAGAGAGTTCTCCTTGAGTAGGCGCCACAACTGACGCTCGCAGGAATCAGGGCACATCTGTTTTCTCCGCAGCCTTCGGTATCAGCCGGAGGCTGCGCTTAGGGGTCAAAAATACCAGGCTTTAAAGCGCGTAAAATTCGAGTCCTATGATAAAGACGGAGGAAGGTAAATGATCTGGGCGCGGATGTTGGCATATATCACGGGAACAGTCGAGGACCTAGAACCCCGGGGCCCGAAAGGGCCGTGACGGTTCGATTTCGTCCCTGGGCCACGATTCCAAACCGATCATGAAAATTGGCCTAGCGGCTGGCAGCGACGTGCTTCGCAGTGGTGGCCCCTACCTTCACAAACGTGACATCACCGTATCGATCATTTCCCGTCGTCCAGCCCTCAGCGGCCTCGCTCTCGAGCTGTGTAAGGTCTGCAAAACGCTTACTTTCTGCGCCGTCGCTGGTCACGGCGTGCGCCTTGATGCCGTGCAGCCTGATTTCGTACTCCCGCAGCGCCGGTGTATAGGAGCCAGTGGGCGCATCCGAGTCGAAATGGATTGTCGTTCCATTATCGCTGGCGACCAGGCGTTGCTGGTAGAAAGCGCCCTTCTCGTAGTCATATGTAATGCCGTCGTCATCATAATAAGTGAACGATATTTCCGTTTTGGTTGGAAACACGTCCAGGTAGACCCGTGTTACGGGATGCTCTCCGACATATTGCTGTACGTCCTCGGTCGGCAGGATCGCACCTTCCCGTATGAAGAGAGGAATATCTGACCACGTCTCTGGATCGACGGAATAAGTTATAAACTTACCCCCTTCGTATCGCTGCCCACGAAAATAGTCAATCCACTGGCCCCGAGGCAGGTAGATACTGCGGTGCGCCTGTCCTTCACCCAAGATGGGCGCAACGAGCAGTTCGTCGCCAAACATCCACTCGTCACTGATGTATGCTGTGTGAGCGCTCTCTTCCGGGAAATCCCAGAAGAGCGGGCGCACGATGCCGGTGCCGCTTTCGTGCGCCTGACGCTCATAGGCATACATATAAGGAGTCAGGCGATAACGCAGCTCGATCGCCGCCTTGGCGTCTGCTTCAGCCTGACCGCCGTAAATCCAAGGCTGGCGGTGTTCATTGAGGTCTCCATGCACTCGCATGATGGGAACGAAAGCCGCGAATTCTATCCAGCGGGCGTAATTTTCAGCACTGGGATGTCCCCCGAAGCCGCCGGTATCCATGCTCCAGTGTGGCTCACCAAGATTGACCGCTGAGAGCATCCGCGGCGCCTGCCAGGCCATGCTGCTGAATCCGGTCCGTTCATCGCCCGACCACTCTCCGTAGGCATAACGTTGCGCGCCCAGATAAAAATTGCGGCTGATCGACCACACTCTTTGGTTTCCGAGAGAGCGTGCGCCTTCATACATCGCCCTCTGCATGTTCGCGTGCTGGAAATTGGGAAAGAAAGCATTGCCGATCGAATCGGCCTCATCGTTCCAGAAATACTGGATTCCCGAGCGGTACGCCGGAATCATGTGCTCCCAGAACCATGCGCGAGCCGCGGGTTTGGAAAAATCGATGTCGAGCGCAGGCCGTTTCGAAAAGTATTCCTCGTACGGCTGCTCCCACTCGAAGAAAAAATTATGGTCGTAGGCATACTTGGCAGCCGTGGTCAATGCGCCATCTGGGTTGCGCAGCAGGATACGGGGCTTGAATATGCCTGCCAGCTTGATGCCCTTACCCAGCATCTCACGTGCGAATTCGCCCGAGGCGCCATCCGGATATTTGTTCGGATGGACGTTCCCCGTTCCGCTCGTGCTGTTCCATCGCCATTCTCCGTAATCGTCTTCTCCCCAGGCCTTCCAGTCGAAATCCAGAATAAAACCATCAATGGGGATTCCCTTTGCGCGATAGTCGGCAACGATTTGCGTAACCTCCGATTGCGTTGTTCCCCACTGACTGTTCATAAAGCCAAGCGTCCACTTGGGCATCATCGGCGGGTGACCGCTGATGTCGGCCACGCCTTGCAGAATCGCCTTTGGGTCACCTACGATCGCGAAGTACTCGACATCGCTACGCGAACCCCCGCTGAACTGGAGCATGCCGCGCGAGAGATCGAATTCTCCGCCGTCTGAATCCACCAGCAAGCCATACGTGGTCGTGTATGCGAGTGGCGCCCCGCCGTCCCCCTGACGACCGGCGCGGACCGCGCCCCCGGAACGCCGCATCCCGGCACGAATATCCTGGTACGGATCGACATTGTTCGCCGGCAGGCTGGTTCCCTCGATGCCAAAAAATGGGCCCGAGTTTTTGTAAGCGAAGCGCAGGCCGCCTCCGTACACGCCTCCCTCCTTCGGCTCCTCGAGCAGCAGGCGATTAGCGGCATCGTAGATCGCGAACCGCACCGGCTTCTTCGAGATCTTCACGATCATCCGATCGCTCGAAATCACCATCGGGTCCGACTCCGTATCGATCTTTGCAGGAATGTCATTGCGCCAGATGCGGGTGGGATCCAGCACCGGAGTGGGTGGGCTCGTCTGGCCTTGGGGGCGATAATGGACCCGAAGGATATTGGGCTCCACGATCTGTGCGATGAGCGTATCTCCGCCGACGCGCAGCGTAAGCGTGTCGCCGCTTACCGCGAGGCTCTCAAGATTCCCCACTCCGGGCGGCGATTGCTTCGGCGCTTGCTGCGCCTGAACCCAGATGGCCGCAGCAAAGATCAATACTGTACAGAAGACGAACGTGGCTCTCTGCCGAGGCTGAGCGCAGGGCAGATCGTTCTTATAGCTCACTCAGACCTCTCGCGTTTCCAGCTCAGAATACGCATCGCGATCATAAGGTTGCCTTAGGCTGACTCGTGTGTTCGCGAAAGAGCATGCGTCTGCTCGCGTCAATCGCCCGATTCCCCAGGGCCACTGCGACGCCAGCTAGTAGCTGGAAGCCATTAGCTTCTCTCAGAACGTGATTTTTCCCGCCAAGGTTACCGCGCGGTTACCGCTCGCTGTGCCGGTTACCAGGCCATAGCTGCTATTGGTCAAATCCACTGTCGGAAGATCGAACTGCGGCGTGTTTGTGGCATTTAAAGCTTCTATGCGCAGCTCCATTCCGACGCGTTCAGTAAATGAAAACCGGCGCGATACGGAGGCATCCATGTTGAAAAACTTGGGTCCAGCAAATGCATACCGAGCCATGTTCCCCAATGTGCCGTTGGGCACAGCAGGACAAGGCGAGCCCGGCGCCGGACTCTGGGTCACCGGGCAGAAGGCGGCAGTATCAAACCACGGGTTGCCTTTGCCAATTCCGCCCAGTATATGGAAAGGTGCGATCTGGATTGGCGTCTGTGTCGTGCCGTTGGCGTTGAGCGAGCTGCCACTGGCAACAAAGTGGAGCGGCCTGCCTGTCATGAACGTCGGCACCGCGCTGATCTGCCAGCCTCCGGCAATCCAGCTTTCCCATCCTGACTTCAGGAACATTTTTCCTCTGCCGAAAGGCAAGTCATAGATGAAGCTTTGCGTCAGGACGTGCCGGCGATCCTGGCTGGTGACAGAGTAGTTGCGATGGAACCCCTGGGCCGTAACACCGTTGATGGTATCAAGGTAGAAGGTGGGGCTCCCGCCATCGCTTCCCAAGTCGGACCGGAATGCCAAAGCCTTGGAGAAGGTATACGAGGTGGTCATCAGGAAACCGCTTGACCATTTATGGTCGAGCTTGACCTGTAACGCGTTGTAATTCGAGGATGTCCGTTTGAACAGGAAGTTGCTGGCGCCTGTCCTGCCGAACTGGTCGCAAATAGGCCGGATGTGACAGTCATCTTTCATCAGCGTGGTGGGGGTCGCTGTAGGCGCGCAGCCGCTGCTAGCGTTCGCATATTGACAGATTCCTGGAACCAGAGCGGCGTTCAGATCGATGGTCATGGGCACGCGCACACCGTGATTGCCCACGTATGCTGCGTCTACCACGAAGTTCTTCGGCAAGGCGTATTGGATTGCGAAGTTCCACGCTTCTATGTAAGGCTGGCGGAAGTTCTTGTCAATGATGTTCAGGCTGTCACCAGAATGGGTTGTGGCCTGGGCGGGTCCGGCAGGCAGCGTGCGGCGGTCGGGAAGCACGATGATGCCGTTGGCGGGGATGATAGCGGTCACGGGAGCGGGGAACCCTTTTGCCATACTGGCTGCTTCCTGGCCTCTTCCGTAATCAAAGGTGGGGATGGAATGACTGTCGAGGGCAGTGGCAGCATTGCCCTGGCGTACCGGGAAGTCCCAGGCATACTGGTTGTTGGTAAAGGGTTCGTAGCTGATGCCGAAGCCGCTGCGCACCACCAGTTTTTCCGTCAAGCGGTAGGCCACGCCAAAGCGCGGAGCAAAGTAGGTGTAGGAGGTTGTGCGTCCCAGGTTCAATGGGTTGCTGCCGATTCCGGCCAGAACCAGGGAGTTGGTCGTCGGGTCATAGTTGGAGAAGCCTCCGGAGTGATGCGGCGTCGGCGGGAAGTATAGCTCCCAGCGCAGGCCAGCGTTCACCGTCAGCCTTGGGTTCACCTGCCAGGTGTCTCCCGCATAGGTAAACATCTCAGTCTCACGCCAGGACCCTGATTGAAATGAGAGATCACGGCCAACCACGGTTGGCGCATCCAGCAGAAAGGCAGCGAGATTATTGGCAGAGCCGGTTTTGGATGATCCATTGTCGGTCGTACCCGTGCCGAACCTGAAGACCCCGCGCGGCGAGAAGTCCTGCGACTGCACCAGGTCGTCGCGCAGCCTTCGCAGGTCGAGCCCCCATTTGAAGGTATGGTTGCCCCAGATCTTGGTCCAGTTGGTCACGCCGTTGATATTGGTCTCGCCGCGGTCCCAGGGTTGGCTGGCCGAGTAACCAACCATCGGGCTGGAAAAGCCACCCTGGATATCGATCCCAGTCAGCCCGCTGGTAAAGGGGTTGAGGTTTACGCCTTTTATGCCCAGGGCGTCGGAGGCATTCGAGCCAAAGTCGCTTTGATGGGTGACATTCCTGTAGTGATCAATGCCGATGCGCGTCTCGGAGATCAACGTTGGCGAGAAAACGTGGGTCTGATTCAGAGCGCCGCTTTGTACGTGCTGGACTCCGGTGCCCTGAAAGCCGCCGCCTTTGGGACCGCCGGCCAATCCAAAGACCGGCTGATCGCTGACGTTTGCTACGGCCCGGCTGAAGCGGAAGGCATAGCGATCGTTCTCAGTGCGGTTGAAGTCGAACTTGGTATCAAAAGAAGTCGTGGTTTTCAGAAAATTCGTTACTGCCTGGTAGTTCGGGCCTGTCCCAGGGTTCAATACGTTCGTTCCCGGAACCAGGCCGAGGATTTTCTGCGAGAGGGTCGTAATGCGGCTTGCAGGAATAATATTGCCAGGGAATGGCGTTCGGCTCGCGGCTGCCACGGGAATAGGGTTGCCGTTTGCGTCGAGGACCAGAGTCCGGTGTGTGGCATCGGTCGTTTGAAACGGATCGTAAATGACTGTGTTAGGAAGGACAGAACTGAAATCCCCGTTGCGGAACGCCGCCGTCGGCAGGGTGAACTGGTCAAACTTTCCGCGCAAGTCATCGATCCGCAGGATATCGCCAAAGAAGAACAACTTCTTCTTAAAAATGGGTCCGCCAATGGTGCCGCCATAGTAGTTATAGACGCCCTTGCCCTTCGGCACTACTTTCGTATCCTGAAAAAACGGCACTGCCGCTAACGCGCTGATGCGGTTGTATTCGTACACCGAGCCGTGGAATTCGTTGGTACCAGACTTCAACTGCACGTTGGTCACTGCCCCGCCCGCACGGCCAAATTCAGCAGAGTAGTTGCCCGTGGTCACATCCACCGTCTCGATCGCCTCCGCGGGTGGAATGTAGACCTGCAGCAGACCGGTGCGTTCGTTGTCATCCACGCCATCAAGCTTCAGATCATTGAACTCTCGCGACTGGCCGTTCACCTCGGTGGACAGACTGTCTTGCGAATTGAAGAACTCGGAGTGCTCGCGATGGGCGCGCGTGGTGCCGGGTACAAGGTTCAACAGGTTTTGGAAGTTGCGGTTCGTGCCCAGAGGAAGCTTCGTCACTTGTAGAGCCTCCATCTTGCGGCCGACATCGGCGCGATCCGTTTGCAGTAACGGCAAATCTCCCGTGACCGCCACGGTTTCGCTGACTTCTCCCAGATCCAACCGGAGATTGACCCGGACCGTGCTGTTGACCGCGACCTCCACCTTGGGTCGTAACTCTTTTTTGAATCCCGGATGCTCGACCACGACCTCGTACACGCCGGGCGGAAGATCCGGGAACTCGTAGTTGCCGCTGGCATTGGTGGTTGTGCCGCGCCCCACGCCAGTTTTCAGTTCGGTGATCGTCACCTTTGCGCCGCTCACCACCGCACTCGTAGAATCAACTACGGTTCCCAGCAACGTGCCATTCACTGCCTGAGCCAGCATTGGGTTCGAAGCAACCACAACCAGCAACGCGCTCGCCAGAATTGCTATTATTCGAGATGTGAACTGTGTCCGCAGCATTGTGTCCTCCTAAGTAAGGCCGTCGACCGCTTTAATGCAACGAATCCCGAGCATGGAAAACGAATCCAAGAAAAACGATTTTTCTAGACATCTGACGTAAGGTAATCGATTACCTGAACCCGTTTTGTCCCACATTACGAGACTCCGCCAGCGAGGGAAAAGTATAGCCCCTTAGAAGCCAAAACGTGCAACTAAATTTTTCGAAAGGTTGCTTGGCGGACAACGATCAGATCGGCTCGACCAGTTCGTCGTCCCACGGTGGACAGCGCATTGCTTCGGAGCATCGTTGCGAGGCTAGCCTAGGGTCAGATTAACGTTAACCCCTTCGAAAACAACGTATATGTAATCGTTTACTTTGCATATGTAATCGTTTACTTTTACAAATTGTGCTTGACAGCAGCAGCTTCTCTGGATAAACTCCGGCCCTGCTCTTGCCGGTACCCCCATTGTGCAGAGCTTGTCTTGGAAATGAGGAGGCCACATGGCGGGAGAAGCGGGAATTTGTGATGTGGTTTCGTCGAAGACAAAAGCTAGGGAAAATTATGAAAATGAAAAATCCGATTGCAGGTCTGACCGCCATAATGCTTGCCATAGCAGGCCTTTTCCTTCCACCAAGCGCCCGCGCTCGGAATGAGGCCGATGCCGACTATAAGGCCTACAATGCAGCTTTCCTGGCGCAGAAGAGCGACGGCAATTTTGTGCCCTCTAGCTATACGAATGCGCTTTGGGCCAGCGGTATCCGCGGGAATCTTTCGTTCGAGACCGGCGGCAATCTGCCTGTCCACTCCTCTTCGACAAGTCCGCTATTGAGCGCTGCCTTCACATCCGCCAATGCCGACACTCTGATGAATTCCTATAACAATGCTTTTTACGCTGGGAACAACGGCAAGGGCTATTTCAAGAACTACCGGACCGGCGGCGGCACCGGTTTCTGGCAACAAGCCGAAGAGATTGAAGCCGTGGAAGACGCCTATGAGCGATCGGGAAATTATCGAACGATGATTGTTTCTCTGCTCAACGGCTTTGCCAGCATTCGCGGCAGCAACTGGTCGTCTAACATTTTTAACGACGATATCATGTGGGCGACCATCGCCTTCGCGCGTGGATACCAGATCACCGGCGATGCCACGTTTCTCAGCATCGCGGAAACCAACTACGCCATTGCTTTTAACCGCGGATGGGACCCTGTTGCCGGAGGCTTGTTTTGGACTACCGCCAAGAATTCAAAGAATGCATGTGTGGAAGGTCCTGGTTCGATCGCCGCCCACCTGCTTTATGAAATTACGGGCAAGACAAGTTACCGGCAGCAGTCGGCGGCCATCTTCAATTTCCTGCAAGCGCGGCTTTGGAATTCGAGCATTGGCAACGTTTATGACAATTTAAGCAACCATGGGGCCACGACCTACAACCAGGGCACGTTTATTCGCGCCGCTGAGCTCAATGGAAACATCGCTGCCGCGAACTTGGCTGCCAAGTATTTGATGAGCATGGGCAGCACCACTCCCGCGTCCCATGGATATAACATCATGCCTAATTACAAGACCGCCAACAACAATTCCGGCTTCAATAGCATTGCGATTCGCTGGGTAGCGCGGTTCATGAAAGATAAGGGCCTGCAAAGCACCTACCTGGGATGGTTGCAGGCCAACGCCCAGGCAGCCTGGAATGTTATTCGAATCTCGGATGATCTCTCCTGGCAGGACTGGCATGATGTCCTTCCAGGCGGAACGCTCGTTGGTTCCTGGGACTGTGTCAGTTCGGTTACGGCGCTGCAAGATGTACCGCCACCGCAATAGGCACGTCATCCTGTGCGTGCGGGGTTGCCCTTCGGATTTCTCCCGAGTCACGGCAAAACCGGCAGCCATTCTCGAGATTGCACCGCGATTCAGTTGCAACGTGTGCAATGCGGCGTGACTATCCCACCCCAGAGAAGCGGATATCGCAGTTTGTGAATCGCCATGAACATTACGGCACCAGCGTTATCGCCAATACCTCGACATTGGCGTTGTCCGGCAAGCCGATTGTGCTCACCGTCTTGCTGTTGTTGAGCGCGAAGCTGTAGCTATACAGGTCGACAGTACGGGTCTGCGTTGTTCCGTCGCTTACATCACGATGGCTCATGGTGACGGCAATGGATTCTCCGGGAAAACTCTGCGGATGCACCCAATCGCTGAAGCTCTGTGTGAACGACGATGTGGTCCCATCCGTGTACGTCACCGTCAGGGCCTGCGACGACTGGTTTCCGTTGACGCCCGTGGCCAGCATTTTCAACAAAGAGAACTTGCCCGAGGGCAGGCTTATCGTCTGTCCCTTTGCGCTTACAACATCCGTTGCGTTCGCCGGACCCAGATTGAACGAAATCCCATTGAAAGTTACCGTCGAGCCCAGCAGGTTGGCAGAATAGGAGCGTCCGCTGCCATCTAACCCGCCACCCGTGAAGACTGTGCCATCGGTGACGATGCCGGAACTCATGTTGAATGCTCCCGCGAGGTTTGCTTGGGCCTGGCCTGCGGGGGCGTTGCCCGACAAATTCATGGCCAGCACGACTACATTGACGTTATTGGGCAGTGCAACGCTGCTCACGGTCTTGTTGCTGTTGATCGTGAAACTGTAGCCATACAGGTTGACGGCGTGCGCTTGCGTGGTTCCATCACGGATATCGCGATAACTCATGGTGAGCGCAGTCGTCTCACCCGGAAAATTCTGGGGGTGCGCCCAATCGCTGAAGCTCTGCGTAAATGACGAGGTGGTTCCGTCCGTGTAGATCAGAGTGAGGACTTGGGAAGGTTGATTGCCGTTCAGCCCGGTTGCCAGCAAACTCAACATCGAAAATTTGCCCGCCGGGAGCGCGACTGTCGAACTGGTTACGCCGTTCGCCGTGTTCGGGGGGCCCAGGTTGAATTGCGCGCCGCCAAAGCTCACCTTCGAGCCCAGCAGCTTTGCCGAATAGGCGCGTCCGCCTCCGTCCAATCCTCCACCGCTGAAGGTCGTGCCATCGTTGACGAACGCGGGGTTGACGTTAAATGCCGACGACAAATTTACCTGCACCGTCATCCCGGCTGAACTTGTCGCCATCGCCTGGGTCATGAGCGACGACCACTGCTGCGGATTCGCCTGGCCACCGGGCATGGCATCGAAATATTGCCAGCAATCGACTCCTCCGAAATCCGGATGCTCGGCGACCAATTGCTTTACCGTGCTGGCAACGGTGTTCATATCGACGAACCCGCTGCCGTCATTCGCGCTGCCCAACATTCCTGCTACCAGCTTGCTTGGTGGTAAGCCGTGGCTGACCGCATTGTCGTAGTCCGTGGTCGAGGACAACGATCCAAAGCCGCTGTAATACTGCACGTTGAACCAGTTGATCTGGTTTCCAACATCGCGAAAAAGTTGCCCATAATCAAATCCGGAAAGCCCTCCTCCGCCCTCAACGTCAGTCGCCACCGGCGCCAGCGTGATCTGAAACCCGCTGCCGAAATCCGTGCGCAATTGATTGATCAACGTCTCGATATTCGTGAGCGATACCGACTCTTCCACGTCGAGATCAATGCCGCTCAGCTTGTGATTTTGGATGGTCTGGCGGAGAACCGGATAAAACGTATTGAAGTTGCCAAAGAGCGAGGAATATGAGCCTTTCGCGGCGCCGCCCAGCATCATATGCACGCTCACGCCCATGCTTTGCAGTTGGCCGAGTTGCTGCCAGACAGTATTGAAGCTTGGATCATCGGGCGGCAGCCGGTTTAGGTGAATTTGCGTGCCGTCACTCATGTTCCCGAGGTGAAAGGCGGAAAGCATAATATCCGTCGCAAACGGCTTTTGCGTTTTCGGGTTCAGGTTGTTGATGACGGGCGAGAGATCTGTGAGCGTTTGGTAGTAGTAGATCACTCGCTTGTTGGCCTGCCCCCAGGCTTGACCCACCGAGCACACAATCAGTAGCGCCATGACCAGCACGCTGGAGTTCCTTATTCTCATGAATGTCTCCACTTGGTGTGCTGCAAGTCTTAGACCAAGAAAATGCAGCAGGATTCAACCCCTGGAAGTGCGGTTCCAGAGGTTGTTCGTTGACAATTCCTATTTCCACCATCCTTGATCGTGCGCTGTCATGGCATTCCCAGGAAGATCCAGCTATGGCTTCAAGCTCATGGCCAGCACAACGACGTTGCGAGTAGCGGGCAACGTAATGCTGCTCACGGTCTTGCTGTTGTTCAGCGTGAACGTATATCCGAACACGTCCGCCGTCCTTGCCAGCGTCGTGCCGTTACTCTGGTCGCGGTGGGTCATGGTCACCACGATCGTCTCCCCGGCAAAATTCTGCGGATGCGCCCAGTCGCTCACGCTTTGCGTGAAGGACTGGCTGGTGCCATCGGAGAAGTGCACCGTAAAGGTCTGTGACGCCTGATTTCCCCTCACTCCGGCTGCCAGCACCAGCAGCGAGCTAAACCGCCCTGAGGGCAGAGTCACCGTGGCGTTAGCTACTGCATCGGCGGCATTCGCCGGTCCAAACGTCATCTGCGTGCCGCCGAAGCTGGCGGAAGAACCCAGCAGGTTCGAGGAGTAGCAATTGCCAACGCCGTCGAGGCCTCCGGTGAAGGTCGTGCCATCGGTGACGATTCCAGGGTTGATGTTAAAGGCGCCCGAAAGATTGACCTGCACCGGCCCACCCGCTGCATGCACCGTCAGGCTCACGGTCGTGCTGTGTGTCAGGCTGCCGGATGTCCCCGTAATGGTCACCGTGGATGTTCCGGTTGCCGCCGTGCTGCTCGCAGCAAGCGTCAGCATGCTGGTTCCAGTTGTGCTTGCAGGATTGAAAGAGGCGGTCACGCCGCTGGGCAGCCCTGACGCCGACAGAGCAACACTGCTGTTGAAACCATTGAGCTTATTCACGGTAATCGTACTCGTTCCGCTGGCCCCTTGGCTGATGCTTAGACTGCCCGGCGTCGCCGACAGGCTGAAATTTGGTTGTGCGAGAACGGGGCTGGGTCCGTAGACCTGCAATTCATAGATGCGCGATGCCGTATCGGCGGTCTGGGTAGGTGTTGTCACGTTCAACTTGACGAAGCGCGCACTCAACGGAGAAATGTTATGCGTCGTGATGCTTTGGATGTTATTACTCATGCTCGCAACCGTGGTGAAGTTCGTTCCATCGGTCGAGACCTGCAGGTTGTAGGCCTTGGTGTTGAGGTCAAAGGTCGGAATTCCCTGCGAATCGAGCGAACCACCTTCGCCGCCGGCTCCCGCGTGTTCCACCACGATCTGATTAATCGTAAATGTTGCCCCCAGGTCCACCTGCAGGAAGCTGGGGGTGACCAAGGCGCACCACTTATCGCTGTTGCCGCCCGAGTAGCTGCCATTGACGGCTTTGTCCGGAGTTTCATTCGCGTTGCATGGCGTGCTGCCGGTCGCTGTCTTGTTGAGCGCCAGGTTTTGCGAGGTCGTCGAGATCCTCGGCCCATAAATGGCAATGATGTTCGAGAACGAAGCCAAATACACTTTACCGTTGGCAACCGTCGGCGGGGAGCCTTTGGAGAAACCATAGGTGTCATCGCCAACACCCTGGCCTGAGTTCCAGAGGGTAGCCAGGGTTTCGGCGTTGTAGGCCGTGAGGACTCCGGGTACGACCCCGTGGTTGGCATCGCCCAGACGCGGCGTGAACGACCAGAGCACACCCGTTCCTGATTGCACGCCATTCGAGGAAAGCGCCAACATACTGCCCGGCATGCCGCGGGGAAGCAGAAACGATCCTGTGGCGAAGTTCGGCACGCTAAACGTCCGGGTGGAAGTGTTGAAACGATAGGCGCGCACAAAGTCGTTCTCGCCCGAGATATAAAGATTCACTCCCTGCGGCCCGTCCCAGGCTAAAGAACCATTGTGAATGTGATAGGTCGCATTCGCAACCGTCGTCGGGCTGACCGCTTGAAAGCTCTGCAGAATCTGGGTATCGCCCGTCACCACGCCGCCCAGATTGTTGGCGTCCAGAACGAAAATCTTCCCTTCCTTGCCGCCGGTGGCGATCACATTCGTGCCCGGCAGGAACAGCGGGCCGCCTGATCCGAAGTCAACGTCTCCACCATTCAGGGTATTAAAGTTGGAGGGGGTGAAGAAATCGAGGCGGTTCAGGTTCTGTGGCGCAAGCTTCACTAGGCTCTCGCCAAAATTGCTGTTGGCATCAGAGGTGCCATTCCCGGTAGAGACGTATAAGTTGCCGTTAGAGTCGAAGGCCGGCGCCCAGCCGCTCATCCAGATGCCCGCCTGGCTTCCGCTGGGCGTGGTGTTGAACACACCAAGTTGCGCGAACGTAGAGGCATTGTAGGCCGCCAGGAAGCCGTGATAGGCGCCTGTGTCGCAGAACGACGCCCATCCGATATAAATTACCCCTGAAGAAAAGGCGAGCGAAGGCCGCTGGTTCTGGATGGTCGGGTCAAATCCACTAGCACTGATAACCACAGCAGCATTGCTCGAGCGATCGGCGCCGGTGGCGATATTGATGGCGCGCAGCCGCTGGACTGTGGCGCCGTTCTCCACCGTGCGCGCGACAAAATACATGGTGCCGGTACTGGCATCGATCACCGGCGTACCCACAATGCCGATGTTGCCGCTGAAATCCACGTAGGGATTGCAGCCGGTGCCGACCTCCGTATTGTGGGTCGGGCGCCCGCCATTGTTGAAGTTACGCTGCCACAGTGGGGCTCCTGCGGTCTCGGCGTCGAAGGCATACACACTGTTGTTGGCCGTGGCCACAAAGATCGTGTTGTGCGTACCGCCGGCAATCGACAATCCCGGCATGTAGAGGATTTGCGCGAAGACCTGGTCGTCAACTTCGAGTTGGAAGAGCTTGCCGAACTGGCTGGAATTCACATTCGATTGCGTCAGGGCTGTTTCTGACACGTTGGTCCCCGTGCGCTGATTGTTATAGCTGCGCGTGAGGACGCTGACCTGTGACAGCGCCGGCAGCGCGCCCAGAGTCAGAAGAAAGATAGGGATGATTTCAAGACACAGCCGGGAAAAACATGAACTCCGTTTCATAAACGACCGCCTTTCCAGTGGGGATGGATTTTCTCGCAGGATTTCAGTTGGTTTGGCTGGCCAAGGAGCAATGCATTGCATGCGCAGAATTGCTAAGTTTAACGTTAACCTCGGGTCTTGCTAAGTTTAACGTTAACCTTGGGTCTTCCAAACGCGAGAAAACTACAGGAACTCTGGATGAGAGTCAAGATTTTTTTGTGAAGTTCACATCTGTCCTAAATTTTTTGCTTGACAAATCCCTTAACAAAATCGATATTGCCGAGCGACGCCGCAGGCGGTCAGAGCACCAGGAGACGCCAAATTCGGATTATCCAGGTGGCGGAGGCTTTGTGTCCGAGCGCATGCCGCTTGCCCGTTCTGCACAGAAAGGACTTTACGATGAAAAGCTTCATTTTGGCCGTTCCTGTCATCACGTTGCTCGCTCTCCTTGCCAGTATGAGTGTATGTCAGCAACAAGTCTCTGCGGCCGGGGCGGGGCCTTGCGATATCTATGCTTCCGGCGGCACGCCATGCGTCGCCGCGCATAGCACGGTGCGGGCCCTCTTCGGCGCGTACAGCGGGAGACTCTACCAGGTAAGGCGCGCGTCGGACGGAGGGACAACTGACATCGGAACCCTGAACGCGGGCGGTTTCGCGAACGCGGGTACGCAGGACCGGTTCTGCGCGGGCACGACATGCAGAATCACGATCATCTACGACCAGACGTCTCGCCATAATGACCTGACCGTCGAAGGAGCCGGTGGAGCCGGGTCGGCCGACGTGGGCGCGGTGGCGAACGCACTGCCGATAGCCGCTGGCGGTCATTCGCTCTATGGCGTCTATGTGTCGTCCGGTGTCGGCTATCGCAACAACATCACGTCGGGTGTTGCAACCGGCGGCTCACCAGAGGGTATGTACATGGTGGCGAGCGGCACGCATGTCAATACTGGGTGTTGCTTCGACTATGGGAACGCCGAGACGAATATCAGGGACAACGGCAACGGCCACATGGACGCGGTCAACCTGGGAACGACTGGCCCATGGGTTGGCGCAGACCTTGAAAACGGCATCTATGGCTGGAACACCGGGACTCCGGTACAAAAAAGCAACTTCGTAACGGCAATGCTCAAGAACAACGGGCAAAACACTTTCGCAGTCAAAGGTGCTAACGCCCGATCGGGCGGCCTCACCACCCAGTATGACGGAACGCTTCCCACCAGCGGCGGATATATCCCCATGCACCTAGAAGGAGCCATCGTCATGGGAACCGGCGGGGATAACAGCAAGTGGAGCGTCGGATCGTTCTTCGAGGGGGCCATGACGGCCGGCTACCCATCGGAAGCGACCGAAAACGCCGTCCAGGCCAACATCGTCGCGGCGGGTTATTCCGGGAACAGCAACGGCGGCGAACCGGGTGAAATCACTGGGCCGGGTACAAAGTGTGTCGACGTCGCAGGGGATGACATCGGCGTCGACGGCACGGCGGTGCAGTTGTGGGATTGTCAGGCTTTTTCGGTCGACCAACACTGGACATACAACGGCGATACCTCGCTAAGTTCGCTCGGCCGCTGCCTCGCCATCGTCGGCAACGGCACCCAGGTCCAGTTGTGGGATTGCGACGGTGTGGGCGGTCAGAAATGGGTGCAGCAGGCTGATGGTTCACTCTTCAATCCGCAGTCAGGCCGCTGCCTCGATTCACCGAACGGTGCGACAGCGAACGGTACACGTCTGCAGATCCATGACTGTAATGGCACCGCGGCACAGAAGTTTGCGTTACACCCGCGCAGTGTCAGCGGCGTGCACACGATCTCATCCACGATCAACTTGAGCAAGGACGTGAGCGCCGCCAGCACCGCAAGCGGCACGGCGATCCAGATATATGACGTGAACGGAACGGCCGCCCAGAGCTGGAACTTCAGCACGAGCGGTGTGTCCCCGGCAGGCTACTACAATCTCGCGGCGCTAGGGCCGTACTGCATGACCGTCGCGGGCGGCGCGTCCGTGGCGGGAACGAAGATTCAACTCTTGGGCTGCAACGGCAGTGCGGCTCAGGCATGGAATCTCATCTCTGAGGGCGCCGGCAACTATCACTTCGAATCGGCCGTCAACAGTGGCATGTGCCTCGATGTTCCGTCTGGGATTATGACAAACGGTACGCAGTTGCAGATCTGGTACTGCAACGGCGCCAGTGCCCAGCGCTTCGACATCAACTAGTAGTACAGCCGTAGCTGGGTGCGTACAGGGAGGAAGTGGTTCCTCCGCGCAACGATTGGACGCTGAGAATGGAAAACCAAACTTCGATCTGAAGGAGATAGGAAGCATGGGTCGACATAAAATGAATGGAAAACCAAACTTCGTTAATCATTGCAAACAACTACTAGCGTCATTGCCAACGGCGTTTTCAACGGGCAGATCCAATTTAAGGTCTGCGCCGCGCGAATCGGAGGCCTCTAAGTTGAAAGGCTCGGCAACGGAGGCTCTCCCCTCGGCGCTGCGCGCCTGCGTTGCTCTTTCGGTGTTGCTGACGTGTTCAAATCCGTGCGCGGCGAGCGTTACGGCCGTCACCACCCCGTCCGGAGTAACCGTCTCGGTGGATTCCGGCGGGCCGTACCAAATTGCCGAGGGTTCTCCGCAATGGGTCTTTGCCGGGAACACAGGGACCGCGCTCACCAACGTGACGGCAAGCAGGGGCAGCGATGCCAATGGCCCATATCATCAAATTGCCTTCACCTACACCTTGGGGGTGGCGCGCAGTTCATCCATTCGCGCCTACGACGACAAGGGCGCAGTTCTTTTCTCAACCCAATATCTGGCTGCCGCGGCGAATGAAAATCCATTTCCAGCATTCACCAGTTATCCCAACGCGCCTTATCACGTCAGTTACGGACAAAATTTCGGGTTGCACAATTACTCGAAGCTGTACGAGGACAGCCCCTGGCTCTTTTTCGATTCCACGGCGCGCGCCTTCATCGTTTCGCCGGCGAAGAACTTCATGATCGCATCCGACCTTGTGGGTAGCAGCGGGACCCTTTCGTTCGGCATCAATTCGGCAATTAGCGTGTTGCCGGCGGATTTCAACCACCAGACATGGCTGGTGTTCGGACCGGGGATTAACGCCACTTACGATGCTTGGGGCAATTGCATGACGA